>Ga0255756_1002470_pt1 | contig 19836 bp, 16 predicted proteins | sample 011ome_20_FD_179956 | JGI IMG/M metagenome (GOLD analysis project Ga0255756, IMG submission 179956) | Coastal salt marsh microbial communities from the Groves Creek Marsh, Skidaway Island, Georgia - 011509CT metaG (version 2) | ecosystem: Environmental > Aquatic > Marine > Intertidal zone > Salt...
CGCTCCTTCGGCCGCGCCTTGTTGCGGGGATTTGATGCAGCATTCCCATTCCATCACCGCCCAGCTGTCATAGCCATGCTGGATCAATTTGGAAAAGATACCTGCAAAATCGACCTGACCATCGCCAAGGCTGCGGAAACGCCCCGCGCGGTTGATCCACGATTGATAGCCCGAATAAACCCCCTGACGCCCGTCTGGATTAAATTCGGCGTCTTTGACGTGGAACGCATTAATGCGGTCATGATAGATATCGATAAATGCCAGATAATCCAATTGCTGTAACAGGAAATGCGATGGGTCATAGTTGATCATTGCCGCCTCGTGCCCGCCACAGGCGTCAACAAACATTTCAAATGTCGCGCCGTCGAACACATCTTCACCCGGATGGATTTCGAAACCGATGTCCTGACCGTTGTCTTTGTAATGATCCAAAATCGGCGTCCAACGGCGGCCCAGTTCGGCGAACGCCTCTTCGATCAGACCTGCGGGGCGTTGTGGCCACGGGTACAGAAACGGAAAGGCCAAGGACCCTGTAAAGCTGACCGTATGTTTTAGGCACAATTTGCGCGATGCAACCGCGGCCTTTTTCATCTGATCAATCGCCCATTCCGTCCGCGCGGCGGGATTGCCATGCACGGCCGCCGGGGCAAAGGCATCGAACGCCTCGTTATAGGCGGGGTTCACGGCAACCAATTGCCCCTGCAAATGGGTGGACAATTCTGTGATTTCGACGCCCGCGTCGGCGCAGATGCCGCGGACTTCGTCGCAATAGGTATCGCTGGTCGCGGCCTTTTCCAGATCAAACAACCGCGCATCAAAGGTGGGGATTTGCACGCCCTTGTACCCCAGACCAGCGGCCCATTTTGTGATATTCTCTAACGAATTAAACGGGGCAGCATCGCCCGCAAACTGTGCCAAGAAAATCCCTGGACCTTTGATTTGAACTGCCATCAACGCATCTCGCTTAACATGTGAAGGTAGCGGATGTCGACAGGACAGTCCAGCAGCCTGTCAAGTTGTGTAAACAGCGGCTTTAGATGTGGCATTTCCAGATGCGCATCCAAATCTACCTGACTTCGCCAATTTTCGTAAAAAACAAAACAGCAGGGGTCTTTTGCATCAACGTGAAAATCATAATTGATGCAGCCTTCTTCTGCCCGCGTTGGGTCAACTTGGCTTACGAGTAGATCATACAGTTCTTCCCGGGTGTCCGGTTTTGCCGTAACAGTGCCGATAATGGTGACATGTGTCATGGATCAGCTCCTTTTCTGACTAAGCGCAACGGCTAAGATGATAATGCCACCACGGGCGATCAGTTGTTGGCTGAACTCCAGCCCCATCAGGATCAGACCGTTGTTGATCAGACCGATCATCAAAGCCCCAACAATGGTGCCTATCACTGTGCCTTTACCACCGAACAAAGATGTACCACCAAGCACTGCGGCAGCGATTACCGAAAGCTCGTCGCCCTCTCCCAGCTGGAACCGACCCGATTGCAAACGGCCAGCATAGAGCATCCCCGCAATTGCCGCTGCCGTGGATGAAAGAACCAACACTCGAAACTTGATGCGGGCGGTATTGATACCGGAATAGCTGGCCGCCTGTTCACCGCCGCCAGTTGCCAGAACGCGGCGACCAAAGCTGGTACGGCGCAGCACGACGTGACCAATAGCACCAAAAATCAACATCCAGAACAACAGAACCGGCACGTGCCCGATCGAGCCTCCGCCAAACCACCACGCATAGCCTTGCGAAAGGATCGGAACCGCAGACGTGTCAGAGACCCACATAGCGATGCCTTTTGCGATCCCCATCATGGCAAGCGTGGTCAGAAACGAAGGGATGCCTATTTTGGTCGTCAGCCAGCCGTTAAACACCCCGATCGCAATCCCGGTCGCCAATCCGGCAATTATACCTCCAAAAGGTCCGGCAACGGATATCGCCATCGCCACGGTTACACTGGCAAGCCCGGCAACCGCCCCGACGGACAGGTCAATCTCACCTGCCGACAACACGAAAGTCATTGCAACAGCCATCACCGCGATCATGGTTGTCTGGCGCACGATGTTCAGTAGATTGTTCAGGTTCAAAAAGCCCCGGTCATTCAGCGTCAGGGCGAAGATTACAAAGATAGCAATAAAGCCGATGTAGATGATGTTTTGGCGCCAGTTTGTCAGAAAAGCATTTAATGCCTTCAACTTTGGATTTGTGTCAGCGTTGACCATTGGAAACCTCCTGCCCTGCGGTCAGGGCCTCTTGAATTGCGATTTGCAGTCGCTGTTCGGCGACCTGCAATCTATGGGCAGCATTGGAATTGACCTCGGCCGGATCTTCCAGATCGGCATGAGGGATGTCGTCATAGACGCGGCCGTCTGCCATCACGATGATGCGGTCGCAGGCGGTAAGCAGTTCGGATAACTCGGATGAAATCATCAGGATTGCCTTGCCGCTGGCCGCCAGATCCCGAACCATTTGGATGATCTCGGACTTGGAACCAATGTCGATACCTGCGGTCGGTTCGTCCAGGACAAACACGTCAGGGTCTGTGGCTAACCATTTTCCAATTACAACCTTTTGCTGATTACCACCGGACAAAGTGCTGACTGCATGATTTCGACTGGCGGTTTTGATCGACAGGCGCTTTATCTGGGCATCCGTCGTTTGGCGCAATTTGTTTGCATCAACAAATCCGGCGTTTGATAGATCGTCGAGCACCGCAAGTGTTGCGTTGTCGGCAACAGAATGTGCCGGAATAATGCCTTCAGTCGCACGCGCCTCGGGTACCAACGCCACGCCGGCCGCAATAGCATCACTTGGACGGCGAATGTTCACGGGGCGGTCGTTGATACGGATCTCTCCAGAGGTGATCGGTTCAATGCCCGCGATCAACTTTGCCAAAGATGTCCGGCCCGATCCCAAAAGACCTGCAAGTCCCACGACCTCGCCCTTGTGGATGGTCAACGAAATGTCCTGTGGCTTGTCGCGCCCGCAAACATTGCGCAGCTCCAGCGCAATATCGCCGCGTATGACGTCTTTGCGTTCGACATCCGCCAGTCCTAGCGAGCGTTTGCCAACGATATGTTCGATCATGGTGCCAATCGGCAGATCAGCTATGTGGGCCGTAGTCACATTCTTACCATCCCGCAGGATTGTGGCACGGTCGGCAATTCGGGCAATTTCATCCATGCGGTGGCTGACATAGATAATCGCCACGCCTTGGGATTTCAGTTTACGCAGAAAGGTAAACAGACGGTTCACATCCGACACTGCCAACGCAGTCGAAGGTTCGTCCAGCACCAAAACCCGCGCATCGTGCGAGATCGCTTTAACGATCTCGGTCAGTTGCTTCTGCCCTGCCCCCAAGTCTCCGACAATCGAGGCAGGGTCAATGTCGACCTCTAACATACGGAACAACTCAGACGCCTTGCGCTCGGCCTCCTTGTCGTTGATCAGCCCGCCTGACAGGGTTTCGCGTGTCAGGAATACATTTTGCGCCACTGTAAGCGTCGGGATCAGGCTCATTTCCTGATAGTTCATGGCAATCCCTGCGGCACGGGATGCAGCGGGTGTGTGGGTGGTCAGCGGGACACCGGCCACCTCGATCGTTCCGGCGGTGGGTACATGAACCCCGTTCAGAACCTTCAGGATGGTTGATTTGCCAGCACCGTTGCCGCCCAGAAGGGCATGGACTTCACCAGCGAAGACCTCAAAATCCACGTTATCAAGTGCCTTGACGCCACCAAAATGTTTGGAAATGCCCCTCATGCGGACGGCAACAGTTGACATCAGATGGGCTCCCACGCGCCAGTTTCACCCGACCGCAGTAAGGCATCCGCGACTTTTTCCGTCAAGAGAGCCTCTTCAAAATTCGGCGACGGCTGGGTGCCTTCGACGATGGCTTTGCAGAAATCGTAACATTCGATGATCTTGGTTTCGCCATAGCCAATACCAAGCGCAGGGATCGGCCAGAGACCTTCGCCGTAGGGATGTGCTGGACCGGTATAGATCGTCCGGAAACCTCGCGCTTCACCGGGATCGTCGGCGAACATCACCTGCAATTCATCACGGCGTTCGTAGTTGAATAGGATTGACCCCTTGGTGCCGTGTATTTCCAACGTAAGGAAGTTGTTGCGACCCCAGGCATTGCGGGTGGCTTCGATGCTGCCAATCGCCCCCGATTTAAAGCGCACCATCGACATAACTTCATCGTCCACATCAACTGGGGCGCGTTCCGCATCCGAAGATTTGTCTGATGCACCCAGCTTGTCCACGCCACCCTGTTGGATAGGGCGGGTTTTCACATAGGTTGAGGTAATGGCTTGAACGGTGTCAATCGGACCAACCAGATAATGGGCCATATCCACAACATGGGTCCCAATGTCTCCGACCGCACCAGAGCCTGCGATGCTTTTCTGAAAGCGCCACGACAACGGACCATTTGGATCAGCAGACCAATCCTGCAAATAAGTGCCCCGGAAATTGATCACGTCACCGATCTTTCCTTGTTCGATGAACTTTTTGGCTAGCGCTACTGCAGGTGTGCGGCGGTAATTGAAGGCAACCATCGTCGCTGCGCCCGAGGCCCTGGCCGCTTTGACCATGGCAACACTTTCTTCGAGCGTCGACGCCAAAGGCTTTTCGCAAATTACATGTTTGCCCGCCTTCAGTGCTTCAATCGCAATCTCGGCATGGGCATTATTGGGCGTGCAAATATCCACTATATCAATGTCAGTGCGGTTGACGGTTGCTTTCCAGTCGCTCGAAGCTTCGTCAAAACCAAAACGGTCACGGGCATCTTGTGCTGCACCGTCGGTCAGATCGACCACTACTTTGCGGTGAGGAATTGCGGGGGCGGGCCAGAAAAACATTGGCATTGCGGCATAGGCCATGGCATGCGCCTTGCCCATAAAACCGCCGCCAATCATGGCAACGTTCAAGGTCTTGGTCATCGGAAAGCTCCGTCAAAATGTGGGAAGGGGTGGCCCTGCGGCAGGGGAGGTTCCGCAGGACCGGTGCATGATTATTTCATGCTGCTTTGGATGTTTTTGGTAGCTTCTGAGCGATAAACTGTTTGCCAAGCCTCCAGCAGGTTGTCTTTGCTGACCGGAAGTGCCGGCAGGGCAACAAAGGCAGGGGCAGCTTTATCAAGCAGGCCATAACCCGCCAGCATCGCTTCGGCGACACCCTGATCAAACGGACGCTGTGCGCCCAGACCTTTGATGAAACCGCCCTGTGCCATGTTGATGGCAACGTTCTCGCCCAAGTCGATGGTGGTGATGATTAGATCGTTACGACCAGCGACGCGTGCAGCCGAAATTACACCTTCGGCAGGGACATCCCAAACAGCCCAAATGCCGTCGATATCAGACCGAGAGGTTAGCATGGCCGAGGCCACTTTCTCGGCATCGCCAGTGAAGTCCGGTCCGCCAATACCCTGTTCGGCAACAATTTCGATCTCAGGATAGTTTGCCTCAATGGTTGCTTTGAATGCGTCATAGCGCTGACGTGTCACAAAGAAGTCTGCGGCGTGATAAACCAGACCGATCTGACCGCCATCCTCGCCAAGGGCCTGCGCCATCAGATGGGCCGCCGCAACACCGTTGCCGTAGTTGTCGGCTGACACAACAGACACATAGTCCTCGCCGGCAGTCATGCCCGGAGGGGTATTTTCCATGAACACGATTTTCACACCAGCTTCGGCAGCTGCTTTGTACGCTGCAGCAGTTGCTGCCGGATCAGTGGGAACAGATACGATAATATCTGGCTGACGCGCCATGACAGTTTCGATATCTGCCACCTGCTTTTCTGGCTTAAAGCCAGCGTCAGTGACGGCGATAACGTCGATACCCATTTCAGCGAACTGGAATTTCAAACCTTCGATCTGCGCACGCGACCAATCGTTTCCGCCGTAATGCATAACAATTGCCGCAGTTGCATTCATAGCTTTGATCTGGTCGATCTCGGCACTGCTCAACGACAGATCAGCCGCCGGGCTTGGGTCCTCGCCGTTTGGGCCTTTGGAGAGAACGCTTTCCTGAAGCGCAGCCAAAGCTGCGGTCGGATCTGCCGCTGCCGGCATAGCGCTAAGAGCAATTGCAATCGCGGCAACCGATCCCATGAGTGTTCTACGTGTAAACATTGTTCTTCCTCCCAGAAGATGGGGCGCACCCCGTTAGAATAAACCGATTAGGCTTGGGTTAGGTAATTCATGCTGGCACGTGCACCTTCGGCAGGGTCGTCCCAGGCATCTAGTTCAGTGCAGACCCATCCGGTGAACTGCGTCTCGCGCATGGCGGCGATAATCGAGTCGGTCGGCACATCACCGCGATCCAGCGGTGTGAACGCAAAGGGTTCGTTTTGAAGCCCTTTCAGATGAATGTAGGATATGCGATCAGCGTGATCACGGATCAGTTGCGCTGGATCGCCTCCGGCCGCTGCCAAATGTGCGGTATCGGGGCAGAAATTTATGGCTGTTAAGTCGAAAATTCTGCTCACCTCGGCCGGACCTTCAACAATCGTTGAAAGATGCGGGTGGTAATGTGCGGTCAGGCTGCGCTCCTCGGCCAAGCCCTTAACGCGATCCAATGCAGCGCCCAGTTTGTGATAGTCGGTATCGCGGATACCATCAAAACGCTTGGCTCCACCGCCCACCACCAGATGCGGCGCGCCCAACGCGGCGGCGCGGTCAGCAGCACGGGTGATGCGGGCCAACTCCTCGGGCAGGATATCGTCGAAAATAAAGTTGGCACCTGAATACGCTGCCACAAGCGTCAAACCGTTGTTTGTCAGCAGGCTGCGAAAGTCTGCAGCGCTATAGTCCAGCAGGTTACCATCAAACAATTCAACGCCAGCGTAACCTGCCGCTGCGATTTCGGCGCAGGCACGATCCATGTCGCCAAAGGTTCGATAACTTAGCTGTGTGATCGATGTCACGCCTTCGGCATTACCACCAAGATTCCCCCAACAGTTCGCCTGATAAGCCAGCTTCCATTCGGTCATTTCACTCTCCTCCAGTCGGCTGATTGCGCCGTTGTGGCACTAGATAAGCCTGTAATTATATTTAAGTCAACATTTTTTCTGCTTAAGTATCATTTCTTTTGCTTTTTTTCTGCATAAGTAGTTACTTGCCATGCAGAATGTGACCGACTATTGTCGACCACGTAGAGTTGTGAAAGACGAAAATTCGAAGAAATGGGCAGTTCAGACACGAATCAATCCAAAGGAAAAGGACGGCCACGCAATACCGAGTCCGCCGTCGCAAGCCTTGTGGATGTCCTGAACCTTGTTCGTTTAGGTCGCGCAACAACACGTCTGGAACTGGAACGCGTCGGAGAATACGGACGTGCCATCGTTGCAGACAGACTGGCAACACTTAAGGATTTGGGACTGGTCGACGAAAGCGCAACAGGTGTAGCGACTGGCGGAAGGGCGCCCCGGCTAGTCCAATTTATCAAAGACCGTGCGCGCTTGGCGGTCGTCAACCTTGAACAATCGGCCGTTGGTGTCGGGATTGCAGACCTGAGCGGCAAAATTCTGGCAGAACATCACGAACTGATCGACATCACTGATCAGAACATGACAGTCGACAGAATTAGCGCCTTGATCAAATGGATGATGTCCCGCCAGACAAGTAGTGCTGATCTATGGGGAATATCGATCTCTGTTCCGGGTCCGGTCCTTGCCAACGCAGAAACCCCGTTTCTTTCAGAGACACCTGATTTTCTTCCTAACTGGGACAGATCCGGCTTGATCGAAACACTGACGCAAAGGTTTCAAGCTCCGGTTTGGATGCGCTCGAATGTCGAGACCATGACAATGGGTGAATTCCACGGTGGGGCAGGCGTTGGATTGCAGTCCATGCTGTTTGTAAAAGTCGGGCAACGCATCGGAGCAGGGTTGGTCAATGACGGACACCTTTATCATGGCTCATCAGGCGCCGTCGGCCTGATCGGACAACTTCCGGTCCATTACAACGACATGACAGGCACACTGGATGCAATGGCCGGTTCCGGCATGATGAAGGCGCAGGGCGCCGCCGTCGCCGCATCTGGTGCAAGTCCTCAACTGACTGACATTTTGGCCCGCACTGGCGACGTGAACGCGATAGATGTGTGTCAGGCCGCCCAAATGGGCGATCCGGCCAGTACCGAAATTGTTGTACAAAGCGGGCGCCTGATAGGGGGTGTCGTGGCCACCTTAGCTAACATGCTAAATCCGCAACTCATTATCCTTGCCGGATCAATCGCTCAATCAAACGACATATTGTTGGCCAGCTTTCGCGAAGCCGTTTATGGTGCATCGCACCCTCTGGTCACTCGGGATTTGCGCATCCTGAGATCACAAATGAGCAGTTCCGCCGCTCTTTTGGGGGCCGCCAACATTGCGATCGAAGCTCTATTCGATCCGGCTTTCCTGAAAGACTGGATTATCCTCGGCGCCCCCACCAAACACCCGAAATTTGTACAGAGCCTTACCCATGCAGCCGCCAAGGCGCCAACCTCTGTCGACGGGCCTCCCCCTCCGCCAGAAATATGAAGGAGACTTGAATGACAATCGTCGGACTAGGACCGCATGGCGAGCGCGCCTCACCACCAGAGCGCGTTACTTTGTTGCCTCAAGACATAGAGTCCGCCCGGGTCAAGAAACTGCGCATTGCCATCGTCATGCACACGATGGCAAGCGATTGGTCCAAGCATCTTGTCCAAGGGATAGTCGGTGTACTTGGCGAATGTGGAGCTATTGTAATTGACGTTGTAGATTGTGACTTTTCCCCCGCAAAGCAAATCGAAGCTTTAAGCCGCATGTGCGCTGAAAACCCAGATGCTATTATTTCGTTACCAGTCGATAACGCGACTGTCGCCGATGCCCATATTGCTGCTGCAAGAGCGGGTATAAAGCTCGTGTTGATAGACAATGCCCCGATCGGCATGCTTCCAGGTAAGGACTATATTTCGCTTGTTTCGGCTGACAATTACGGGTTGGGGAAAATAGCAGCAAAACTTTTGTCGGAACATCTGCCACCGAATTCAATTGTGGGAGTTCTCGGGTATGACGCAGATTTCTTCGCATCCAATGAACGAGAAATAGCGTTTGGCCAGTGGATGGAGGTCAATCGGCCAGACGTCATGCTAAAGACTGCCCGATTTGCATCCATCGAAACCGCAGGATCCGAAGCTGTCGCACTTGTCGATAAGAACCCCGAGATTTCGGGACTATTCGCGGTGTGGGATACCCCGTGCGAGGAAATCCTAAAGGCATTCTCGGAACGAGAATTTAAGCTGCCCATCACGACTGTTGACCTTGGGAATGAGGTAACAATTGACCTATCAAGCGGTGGTTCCGTCGTAGGTATTGCGGGCCAACGGCCTTTTCAGCAAGGAGAAGCTGCGGCAAGAACAACAATAACGTCCTTACTGAACCGCCCCTGCCCCGATTGGGTCGCCCTGCCGGGACTTCCAATTTCCCGCTCGAATGTAATCGAAAGCTATCAGTTTATTTGGCGAAAACCTGCACCTAAAGGAAACTGACACTCCAAAAAGGGAGTTTTCCTTGCTCACACCCCCGCGGTCCACACCCTGTACCGACCCCCTCCCTGTAATCTCCCTTTTCAGGGTAGTGTCTCAAAGTTTTCAGAAAACCAGCAAGTGTGTCGGATTGATGCGGATATCATCCGATATCCAGATCGTTATATGGACGAGCATGGTCAGGCCATGTGGGACCAAATCATGCGCCTTCTGGCGCAAATTTGAGGGTAGGCCGACGCGGTTTCCGCGGGACACCTACGCGTGTTCCGCGGCACCGTATCTATATCCTTATTATTCTCCTTTATAATAACTATAGGGTACTACTATGGGTAATATGAAAGCCGCTCAGAAGGTAAAGCGTGATGCTCTATTCCTTAGAGGGCCAGTTACTTTTGGATGGATCATTGAGAATATCCCCGATCCAACCTCTCGGCTCATACTGGTCGCTCAGGGCTTTATGGGAATGTCCCAACCCAAAGCAACAGAAGTCACTCTAACAGCGAAAGTGTGGGGCTGCGCGGGGATCGAGAGCCACGATCAGAGATCCAGGGTTACTGAGTTGAGCGGCGTGAGGGCCGTACTGCAGTGCTCCATACAGGCAACAACCCAAATGAAATTACACCCGAATAAATTTATCGGGCTAATACTTAAGGCCCGTGGATCAAGAACCACGGGCCTTTTTTAGGGGGTACCCCCGTATCGATTTTGGTTTTCGACTATTACGACTTGGCGCAGTAACCCCCTTAGGGTCGACTGCCAAAGCTATGCCCACTCTCCATTTCTAAAAACCGGTGTGACGTTGCCCTCTGCATCTAGCCCATCAATATTCATGGACTCTGAACCAATCATCCAATCAACATGGATCATGCTACTATTACCACCGCGTTCAATCACCTCTTCAGCGGATAGCTTGTCTCCATTCCGGAAGCACTTCGAATAGCACTGTCCCAGCGCGATGTGGCAGGCAGCATTCTCATCAAATAGCGTATTATAGAATAGTAGATTACTTTGTGAAATTGGGGAGCCATGGGGCACCAGTGCGACCTCGCCAAGACGGCGTGCGCCCTCATCAGTATCCAACAGTTTTAAGAAAACTTCTTCACCTTTGGATGCACGTGCCTCTGTAATAACTCCGTCTTTGAACGTGACCGAAATGTCTTCAATCAATGTGCCCTGATGAGATAATGGTTTAGTTGATTTGACGTAACCGTTTACTTTAAGCGCGTGCGGTGTCGTAAAGACCTCCTCTGATGGAATATTTGGATTACACATCACTCCGTTACGAGCTACAGATGCGCCACCCATCCATTCGTGATCCTCTGCCAGGCCGACAGTTAGATCAGTTCCCTCACCGTAAAAATGTAGCGCTGCAAAATTCTTTTCGTTCAGCCAGTCTGTGCGCTCACGAAGTCGTTTGTTATGCTCTACCCAGGCGGAGATTGGGTCAGGTTGATCCACACGAGATGCTGCAAAGATTGCCTCTGCAAGAGATAATTGTGCTTCGTAATCGGTTAAGTCTGGAAATACCCGCTTTGCCCAACTCTTCCCAGGCCATGCAATGATATTCCAATTGATGTCAAAACGTGTAATTCTCTCACGTATAGGTGAAGATGCTTTCGAAACAGCTTTATTAGCCTGACCAACATCCTCTGGGTCCTGATCCGCTAAGAGCATGGGATCGTCTCCCACGACTGCCAAACGCGCAGTATTGTTGTCAAAGGCAACAGCCATACCTTCAAATAGCCACTCAGTCGCTTTCTCGAAAGAGGCTTTCGGAGCGTGTCTGTAGCGTGCGAGGATGACCTCTGGGTCAGTATAGAGGGGAGTTACGATCCCAGCCCCCGCCTTATAAGCGTGGTGCGCTAAGCGGCGAACAAGAGGGGCAGCTTCGATAGGTGCTGTAATCAGCAGGTCTTGGCCAGGCTGTAATGCAACACCGGTCTTAATCGATAGCGCAGCTAGCTTATCCAGTTCTGCGCTCTGATCCCAATTAATCTCAGTCATGACATCTGCTCTCCAGTAAATCTTTTACGATGGATAATGCAGTTTTCTGAGACATGATCAATTGGGATTACTATCAGTGAAGCTATTTAAACTGATCGCACCAATCCTGTGCCAAATCACCATAGCCTACAGCCCACTGCTCAATCTGTTTGAGTTCTGCTCTCACCTGTCGGCCGATCTCGGCCCTGCGCTTTTCTTTCGCGCGTTCAGCTTTAGTTAGCCTTCCATGCGTTGTGTGCAAAGCAGCAATTTTGTCCCGACCAGCTTGAGTTCGAGGGCCTGTGCTTTTACCGCCGTGTCGACTGCAGCGGCCAGTTCGCTTTACCGCAGGGCGCTGGCAGGCACCTCCAGTCTTGGTCCGTGCACCGCAGCGTTCGCCAGGCCAGTTCGGCCCAAAACGTGTTTCGATCCCAATTTCAACGCTATCTTTTTGCTATCATTTTGAACATCCCTATATGAGTGTTATATTATAACACATTATAGGCCACTGTGCGAGGGCGCACTCTAAGTGGAAACCTCACATAAAGCATCACTGCAAGTTGGATGAACTAAAGACTGGTTTTGAAATAGCGAAAGGATACAGGGTTAGGCATGTCCCAGAATCTAATATCCAGCACACTGTCGGGCACGGCTCTTTATTCTGACAGGACCTGCTCATCAATCAAACGAGTTCAATTAAGAGAAGCCGTGCTATTCATAGCAGAAACATGGTACACACCGCTCAAGTTGCATGAAGAACATTGAGCGATCCACATCTTCATACATCAGCTAGCCTCATTGTGCAGTTTGGAGAAACATCAAATCTAATTTTGAACAAGGATTTCGTCTGCATATACGCAACAGTTTTCAGCAGGTAATTCCAGATGAACTTGTTCAGCTGGTATCGAAGTATCTCGATTTACTTTCACTTTAATATCTAGATCATTAGATACAGCGGAAACTAATTTATGGTTTCCCAAGTCTTCAACTCGTTGAACGCGCGCGGGAATCGTATTCTGAGCGATGGTATCAACAATTTTTATGTACTCAGATCTGATGCCTAATTTCAACTGAGAGGCGCTAAGCTCTGTAAGGCTCGTTTGTGTCGTAATAGTATTGCCTCCAAATCGCAAAGAATAATCACCGTCCCTCTCACACCGGAAAAAATTCATCGCTGGTGCACCAATAAAATAACCAACAAACGTTGTTTTAGGTCTTTCAAAAAGCTCTTTTGGTGTGCCAACTTGCACGATACGACCTGCATCCATAACAATTACGTTCTCCGCAAAAGTCATGGCCTCGTTTTGATCGTGAGTAACGTAAATCAAAGTTGAACGATATTTTTGATTGATTTCTTTCAACTGCCTTCTGAGGCGAAACTTAAGGTCTGGATCAATCACAGTCAGAGGTTCATCCATCAATACTGCTGCAACATCATCGCGAACCAGGCCACGCCCCAATGAGATCAATTGTTTTTGGTCAGCTGTGAGGCGGCTTGCTGATTTTGTTAGTAATTCTTGCAGCCCCAATGCTTCAGCGACCTCATTAACTTTAGCGTCTATCGCAGGCTTTTCATAATTCCGGCAAACTAACGGAAACGCTAAATTTTGCTCAACGGACATCGTTCCATAGATTACGGGAAATTGAAAAACTTGGGCGATATTACGCTCAGATGTGGAAAGTTTTGTAACGTCCAGTCCGTCAAATAATAACTTACCTTCAGAAGGCTGAACGATGCCCGACATAATATTCAGCATTGTTGTTTTGCCACAACCTGATGGGCCCAAAATAGCATAGCGCCCACCATCCTCCCAAGTCATGTTAAATGGGTTTAATGCATAATTTTGTTCCGCTGATTGCGGATTATATGAATGCGCGATGTTTTGAAGTTCAATTTTAGCCATTATTCTAATCCACGATAAGGTGAGGACACTAACTGTTCATTTTGATCAAACACGTACAATTGCAGGGTATCGAACTGCACACGTACAACCTCACCAGTGTTAAAATTTTGTACTGAGTCCAGTAATCCAACAACTCCAATCATTTCATGACGAATATGTAAGAATGTTTCGGAACCACTGATTTCAGAGAGCTCTACACTGAATGGAAAGCCTGTTGAATTTAAGGTAATACCTGCAGCACGCATACCAAAAATATACGAGCCTGTTGCCAATCCTTTACAATGTTGAGGCAATTCAAGGTCAATCTCCGAGCTTAAAATTATCCTCCCATTTTCAACCCTACCTTCGAACAAGTTCATTGCTGGGTCATTTGTGATTTGAGCTACTTTGGTACAGTTCGGATTCTCATAGACCTCTTTGGACGTACCTTGTTGCAAAATCCTTCCCTCATCCATGACTAAAATTTGGCCGCCTAGTTGCATTGCCTCAACAGGGTCGGTCGATGAATAAATCAAAATCGAGTCTTTTGAGGCCTCTGAAGAGAAGATGTTTCTAAATTCCTCTCTCAGTTGCTCTCGCAATTTATAATCCAAATTTACAAGCGGTTCATCGAGCAAGATAACGCTTGCTTCTTTCACCAGAGATCGAGCCAAAGCTACGCGCTGCTGTTGACCACCTGAAAGCGCTTGGATTTTTCTATTTTCAAAACCATCTAATCCAACCTGCTGAAGTGCTTTCATAACGCGCGCTTTAATTTGGTCAGACTGCATGCGACGCTGTTTGAGAGGAAATGCAACATTCTCGTAAACACTTAAGTGAGGATAGTTGATGAATTGTTGATAAACCATCGCAACTTCGCGCTTCCATACTGGAATTGAACCAAAGTCACGATCATCCAAAGTCAATGTACCCTCGTCAGGCGAAATGAGACCTGCCAAAGTTTTAAGTAACGTAGTTTTACCAGCCAAGGTGCGACCTAAAATGGTGTATATTTGCCCCTTCGACATTTCAAAGCAGACGTTATCCAAGTGCCATTCGTTCCCTGGCTTAAAACTGAGGTTTGATGCAATCAGTGACATTATTTTAGCGCTCCAGATAGGTTACCCTTTGACAAGTATCGTTCAACAATAAAGGCGACTAACACCAAAGGAGCGACGCTCACCAAAGCAGCAGCCGATAAACTCCACCATGGGGTGATTGACGAGTTCAAAGCCACAATTGCAACTGGCAGGAGTTGGACTTCGGTAAACGTCAAAATGAAAGAGAAGAAAAAGTCAGTCCAACCAAATATCATGCAAAACATACCAGCAACGATTATCCCAGGAATGGAATTTGGAAGTACGACTTTGTAAAAAACCTGTAGCGGATTGCATCCATCAATCAGTGCAGTCTCGTCGATTTCGACGGGAACCTTATTGAAAAAATCAACCATGATCCACACTGCAATCGGCATAAGCAAAACAATGTAAACAATGATCAGTCCCGCTAATGTATCTAGCAAACTAAATTTCCCAAGCATGATAAAGAATGGAATAGCTAAAACAACAGGTGGCATTATCCTCTGCGAGATGAAGAAAAATGTTATATCTCCGTTGCGGATAAACCCTGCCTTAAAGGTGAAGCGTGACAAGGCATATGCAGCGAGAGTTCCCAATATGATGCTTATTAAGCTACCTGACGCCGTCACAAATACGCTATTGAAAAATGGCTCAACTATGTCGACGCCGCCCTGTGCAGGTGACTTCCATAGGTCGCGCCAGCCTTCCAAGTTAGGCTCAAAGTCTACCCATGGGATGTAAGTTGCACCATTTGTAACCGACTGAAAGTCTTTAAAAGACGTGGAGACTGCCCAAAGAAATGGCGCGATTACAAAGGTGGACCAGAGAACCACAGCCAAATATTTTAATGAAGTGTATAGAACTCTCATGATTAGTTACCCCGAACCATAAGTTTCACCAATATTTTTGCTATAATTGTGAAGCTTATGATCATGATAATTAGATACGTTAATGACAAGGCAGCAGAGTAACCAAATTGGAACTCACGCAAACCTTTGATGAAGATGTAGAAGCTGGAAGTTTCCGTTGCAGTGCCAGGACCGCCAGATGTCAGAACATAAACCGTGTCCATTATCTTGGAAGCTTCGATCAATCTGATGATAATTGCACCAATAGAAATAGGCGCCATTAACGGAAAGGTGACATAGACAAATGTACGGATCGGGCCTGCTCCATCAATCGAAGCAGCTAAGAATGGCTCTTTAGGGAGTGACAAAAGTCCTGCGAGCAATAGTAAGAACATGAAAGGTGTCCATTGCCAAACCTCCACGATCATAACGGTGAATTTCGATAGTGTTTCGCTGCTCAGCCATAAAGGAGCAAGGTTAAAATGACTCAAGATGTCATTCACAGGTCCTAGGGATTCGTGAAAAAACGTGCGCCAAATAACAGTCATTATAACTGGAGTGGTCATCATCGGTATGAGGAAAAGTACTCTGAAGAAACGCTGAAAGGCGATCTCTTTCCAAACTATCAGTGCCAGACCAAAACCAATGACGTACTGCAGAAATACAGTTGTCACAGACAACAAACTCAGACGTCCAAATGCTTCCCAAAAGCGTGCGTCGTCTGTGAATAATCTGACGTAGTTTTCTATCCCAATAAAATCGAGGGCCGGATAAAAACTATCCCAACTCGATAGACTTAAGCGAACTGTAAACCCAATCGGAAATATCAAAATTGCCAAAAGAACTAATAGTCCAGGAAGTAAAAAGAGGTATTTATGTTTGAAGTTCATTTACCATCGCCCTGCTTCTAAGAGAGCACTCCAAATTTGAAGCGCTCAATTTTAGTTGTAAATTTGAAGATTTATTCTGCGTCTTCTAATGCAACGCCAATTGCATAAGCTTCACGGATTGTGTCAGCTCCAATGCGCTTCACAATCTTTTTCCATTCAGCAGCTACCTCATCAAGAGCTTCTTGAGGCGATAATTGGCCAGCAAGGGCTTTCGATGTTCCAGTAGCCACTGCGCTATTGAATTGGAAAACACCGGGCACACGAAGTGGGAACACGCGATTAGTACTGCCTTCTTCCATCTCCATGAGCGTGTCAGCGTATTGCTTTGCAATTTCTGGGTCCCAACCTTGGCGCTCAACATATATTTCCGCTTTGAAGTCTGATTTCTTGAAGGGGTTTACCCCAAAACGACCGATAGCGATGTCTGCTTGGTGATTTGCATCGTTTGCGAAGAAACAAAGATAGTCGAATGCCATCTCATGGTTTTTACTTTTCTTAGCAACTGCTGCCGTCCAACCCCAAACAATATAGGGAGCCTGATTGTAGGTATCTTCCCAAGAGCCGGATACACGATTCCATACTCTATCAGAGCCGGGTAGCGGTGCGGCACCAACCTTGTTCTTGATTGGACTGTCATCTTGCATTGCTGCAACGAAAGCGTCATCCCATGAGAAGCTGAACAATGTCTGTCCGCCACCAAAGGAATTAATTTCATCACCCAAACCAAAATTGATCCCGCCGGGTGGGACATATTTGGTTGCTTCTACCCAATCAGTCAAAGCCTCGACGAAGCCTGGACCGTTAATTAGTGGCTCCATTGTTTCAAGGTCAAAGAAGAAGCCACCTTTAACTCTTGGATTCTTTGAGTAAGCAACCGAACGGCTGAAAAACGCTGCGTACATCAAGTCATCTTTTTTCATGACTTCAGCAGATCCGTACTCAAGTTCACCGTCGTTATCCCAGTCCCAGCCATTGAAGAATGCCGCCATTTCAGCATATTCTTTCCACGTCTGTGGCACGCGCAATTCTTTGCCTGTTTCAGCCTTATATTTCTTTTGGTATACAGGGTTATCAATCACGTCTTTGCGATATTTTAGGTAGTGGCGGTCGCCATCAATTGGGAACTGGATCATCTGTCCGTCCCAGGAGTTAACATCGATATGGCTCTGCGTAACATCTTTCATTTGAGCCATATTCACGTACTTTGCGGGTACGGGCTCAAGATACTGTTTCCAGTCGCGAATGAAATTAGAAAATCCAAATACGATATCATACGGCGCTTGACCTGCTTGAAAAGGAACCATCGCTTTCGAGTACAGATCACCCGCAGGTGTGTGGATGACGTTCACCTCTGCACCTGTTAAAGCAGCAAACTGCTCTGCATGCAAAGCTGTTGGCTCTCCCATGACGGGTACAGCGTGGGTATTGATGGTCAAAGTCTGACCAGAATAGTCTTTCTTTGACATAGATTCATACGAGCATTCACCCGCAATATCACCGGTGTTCTTAATATGCGGAAATTTATCACTCCACTGATCTGCGCTAGCTTGCGTAGCAATAGCCGCAGCAACCAGCAAGCTTGCTCCGCTTACACGTTTGATTTTATTCATTTTTTCCTCCCGAGAAAAAGTTATGGAACTAGTACAGCGCGGCCTTGGATTTTGCCGTGATGTAGATCCAAAAGTGCTTGGTTTGCTTCGCTCAACGAGTAATGGCGGGTCTCAAGGTCAACCAAACCTCTGTCTGCCAGCGCCATTAGCTCAGTCAGCTCAGCCCAAGTGCCTACTAGATTTCCGATGATGTTCCGTTCAGTGATGATCATATCTACTGTTGGAATTTGAATATCTTCGCCATAGCCAACGATGTAATAGCTGCCCATTGGACGGGTCATATCCAGACCCTTTTTCGTGGTACCTTTTTCACCCACAAAATCAATAACCGCCTCAGCGCCGAGGCCATTGGTTAGAAGTTTTACTGCATCAACTTCGCTTCCGTCAGCCTTCACAAGGTGATCAGCACCACCTTTTCCAGCAAGCTCCAGAGCGTTGTCATTTATATCCACCACAATGATAGTTGCGGCGCACATCGCGCGTAAAACCTGAATACCAATGTGGCCCAAGCCTCCAGCGCCAATAACAACCACTGAGTGATCGGGTAACAACTGCTGCGCTGCTTTCTTCGCAGCCCGATAGGCAGTCAAACCCGCATCAGAATATGGCGCTACGTCTTTTGGTGCTAGGGTCTTTGGGAGCTTTACCAGGTTACGGCTAGTCGTCTGCAAATACTCTGCATAACCACCATTACTATCTAACCCCGGAAACGTACCATCGCCATGCATGTCGTGGCCTCGGCGGCAAGCTAAGCAAGTTCCACCGGTTATTTTTGGGTGGACAATAACTGGGTCACCGACGGAAAATCCCTCAACTTCAGGGCCAACTTCTTCGATCCATCCAGCGTTCTCATGACCCATAATCAAAGGTAAGAGAGAATTTCCGTCTGGATCCATGTGGGGCATCCAAATACCCTCAACGATATGGAGGTCAGTACGGCAAACGCCAGCTCCTCCAATTCGCACAACAACATCAGTCGATTTTTCAATTTTTGGATCTTCGACGTCTTCTAGACTAACCCAATTCCCGGATGATAAGTCTGGGTCATATTTGTGCAACACTTGTGCTTTCATAACTAAACCTCATAATTCGACAAGGAGAAGGAAACACAACTAGTGCTGTCAAAGCAAAGCGGCACAATTCCCCAAAAAAAACTGTTCTAGAGCTGAACACAGAGGAAATTTGGATGTTCAAATTCTGTACATTTCAGCCTTAAAACACCAAAAAATAGCATATCCGTTTTGTTTGCAGACATTTGTGTTCATTATGTGAACAATCCGCCACTAAGAATCACTGAAACTTGACTCATCTAACACTTAGGATACCAAAGGCTTGGGAGATACGTTATGGAACCAAGAGAAAATTCAGTTGATCGCGCGCGCGCTTACCTAGAGTCTAAAGGAAAAATACCATCAGGTGCGCTACCATCGATGATTGCAGAAAGTTGGCATTTAAGTTTGGAAAACGGTCTAGACCCATTTCATGGTGTTGGAGATTACGTTCTAAGTGCAGCTGAATTTAGTGGACAGACGTCTCAGTATGCAAAGTTGATAAATTATTCACGTCCCGAGCTAGAGACTTTGTATGACCAAATTGCAGGTTCAAATTTTGTAATCGCTCTTGGATCTCCAGATGGCGTGGTGCTAGATACATTAGCAGACACGCAGTTTGGTTACTCCAGTGCTGGCAAAGCAGTAATACCTGGGTCGGTATGGACAGAAGAACTCAGGGGGACAAACGCGCTAGGTACATGTCTACGCACTAGGAAACCGGTACAAGTTTATGGCGGAGAACATTATTTAAGAGTACATTCGGATGTATCATGCATAAGCGCACCAATATTTGATGGCAGAGGTAATCTTGCAGGCATACTAGATGCCTCATGTAGATCAACGATCAGACAACAACACACTGCTGCGCTGGTCCAAATGTCGGCAGGTAATATTGAAAACAGTCTTATTAGAAACAGCCATGATAACTGCATCATTATTCAGTTTCATCCCCGTCAAGAATATTTGA
>Ga0255756_1002475_pt1 | contig 19812 bp, 18 predicted proteins | sample 011ome_20_FD_179956 | JGI IMG/M metagenome (GOLD analysis project Ga0255756, IMG submission 179956) | Coastal salt marsh microbial communities from the Groves Creek Marsh, Skidaway Island, Georgia - 011509CT metaG (version 2) | ecosystem: Environmental > Aquatic > Marine > Intertidal zone > Salt...
GGGCGTTGCCGTACGGGTGGCACCCGTGGTTCTTCATGATGACTCGCACCATACCGCCTGACAGATCAGTCTTCCAGTTCTTGCCTTCCGCGGCCTCTTTCTCAGCAGCCGTTAGCTCATCCCACCACCCCAATTTCTTGAGGATGGTGTGGTCGAACTCGGGGTAGCCCATTTGAATGTCGGCACCTGGTGTGCTTGACCCATCGGCTGCCAGCAAGCTTTCGCCGTCCTTCTCCACGCCGAAACGGGCGCGGAAGGGGCTGCCACCGTCCATGACGTGGCGGCTGGGCTGATACAGGTTCGGTGAACCAGGGTGTTTGAGGCTTGGGTTACCCCAGCACGGCCATGGCAAACCGAAGTAGTCGCCGGTGATGTCGTAGCCTGTTTCTTTGTCTGTGCCAGCAGTTGCGCGCAACGTGCGAACGTCGAACAGGTGCATATTACGCATGTGCGCCTTGAGACGGTCAGGGCTCTGGCCCGTGTAACCAATGGTCCACAAGCCTTTGTTGATCTCATCCAAGATGGATTCGATTTGCGGCTCGCGCCAAGTCTTACCGGCAAACTTGGTCTCAAGCATCTTGTAGTTCTTGGATATCTCATCACCGAAGCCCAATTTGTCGGCCAAGGCTTGCATGATCACGTGGTCAGGCAATGACTCGAACAAGGGGTCGATGACTTTCTCGCGCCACTGGACAGAACGGTTTGAGGCGGTTACTGAGCCTGAGCACTCAAACTGCGTGGACGCGGGCAGGAGGTAAACCGCGCGGTTGGGGTTAACCTTGCCTTCGGTTTGCATGGCGGCCATCGCGGCGGTTGCTGTGGGATAGGGGTCGACGACGACCAACAAATCCAACGCGTCCATCGCACGCTTCATGTCCAAACCACGGGTCTGTGAGTTGGGTGCATGGCCCCAGAAGAACAAGCCCTTTACGGGGTTGGCTTGCGCCATGTTCTCTTTGTTTTCGAGCACAGCGTCAACCCAGCGGGAGACGGTAGTGCCTTTAGCTTCCATCATCTTGTCGGCAAAGCGTGCCTTCATGCTGTCGAAGTCAACATTCCAGACGCGGCAGAAGTGCTTCCAAGAGCCTTCGGCCAGACCATAGTAGCCGGGCAACGAATCGGGGTTAGGGCCCAAGTCGGTGACACCTTGCACGTTGTCGTGGCCGCGGAAAATGTTGGCGCCGCCGCCTTCTTTACCGACGTTACCCAATGCCAATTGCAAGATGCAAGACGCGCGGGTCATGTTGTTGCCAATGGTGTGCTGGGTCTGACCCATGCACCACACAATCGTGCCGGGACGGTTGTGCGCCATCGTGTGGGCTGCTTTGTACATTTCAGCCTCAGGAATGCCCGTCACCTCTTCGACGTTCTTGGGATTCCACTGCTTCATGATTTCGTCTTTGACCTTGTTCATGCCCCAGACGCGGTCATCGATGTAGCGCTTGTCTTCCCAGCCATTTTTGAAGATGTGGTAGACCAAGCCGAACAAGAACGCGACGTCGGTACCTGAGCGCAGACGAACGAATTGGTCCGCCTTGGCTGCGGTACGGGTGTAACGGGGGTCGACCACGATCATCTTGCAGCCGGCTTCTTTCGCAGCCAGCATGTGCAATAACGAAACAGGGTGTGCTTCCGCGGCGTTGGAGCCGATGTACAACGCAGACTTGCTGTTACGCATGTCGTTGTAACTGTTGGTCATCGCGCCGTAACCCCAGGTGTTTGCCACGCCAGCCACAGTGGTGGAGTGGCAGATACGCGCCTGGTGGTCGCAGTTGTTGGTGCCCAAGAAGGCCATCATCTTGCGCAGCAGGTAGCCTTGCTCGTTGTTGCTTTTTGAGGAGCCGATGACAAACATGGAGTCAGGACCGCTGGTCTTCTGGATCTCTTTCATGCGGTCGGTGATCTGTGTCAATGCCTCGTCCCATGACACACGGGTGTACTTACCGTTCACCAGCTTCATGGGGTAGCGCAAGCGGTGGTCACCGTGACCGTGCTCACGGATGGCCGCGCCTTTCGCGCAGTGCGCACCCAAGTTGATGGGTGAATCAAAGACAGGTTCGTGACGGGTCCAGACGCCGTTTTCAACGACGGCGTCAATGGCACAGCCAACGGAGCAGTGACTGCAAACCGTGCGCTTGACTTCTACTTTGCCCTTGCCGTCGGTTTTACCAGCGCCTTCCGCAGCCATGGCGGGACGAACCAAGCTCAGTTGGCTGGCGGCTAAACCGGCGCCGACGCCAATACCTGAGCGGCGTAAAAACGCGCGGCGGTCGAGTGTGGGCATGCGAGAGGCAACGGCGCGAGTCAGGCTGTGGACAAGGTGTCCACCGCTCACTGCGCGCGTGCTTTGTGCGGATTTCTTAACGATGCTCATGGGAGTTCGCCTTAAAAAAATGAGGTTTTTGTATGACGGCCATCAGGCCACGGTTGAGCGGTAATAGCGTTTGACGTGCTCGGATAGTTGATAGCCGTCTTTGGCGGCAGGCGTCGCGCTGGCGATGGGGGCGGGTGCGGCGGGGGCCACAGGCTTTCTCGCGACGGCAACCGCGGCAAGCGACGCGGCCGCTCCCAAGGCACCGAAGAATGTGCGGCGAGAGGCAGTAGGTTTCATGGGACAAACTCCAGGTTTGATTTTCAACAACGATATGCAGGCCGACGTAAGAAACGCAGCTGTTCGATATTAGAACTCTAACGACCAGTCGGTATCTCGGGTTAACCCCTGTTCAAGACAAAAATTGCCACCTTGGTGACACGGGAGCGCTATAACTGGTCTAATCCGCCTTAAAGTAAAAAATGTTCTTGACTTGAAAGGTTGACTATTTATGAATGCCGCGCTCAAAGAAGTGCTTCAAACCATTCATTGCGAAGAAATGAACGCGTCCATTGTGGACGCTGGGCTTGTCAAGCAGTGCGATTTAAATGACAGTCTCGCCGTCGTCCGGTTGGTCTATGGTTTTGCGGCGAAGTCGCAGCATGCAGCGATGCGACAAAAAATAACCACGGCCTTGCGTCAGGTCGAAGGTGTTCGGGAGGTGCGGGTCGACATCGATACGCAGATCGTGGCACATGCAGCCCAGTTGGGCGTGGAGCGCATCGGTCAAGTCCGCAACATTTTGGCTGTGGCATCTGGCAAGGGCGGTGTTGGCAAGAGCACAACGACCGTCAACTTGGCGTTGGCACTCGCGGCCGAAGGCGCCCGCGTCGGTGTTCTTGACGCTGATATCTACGGCCCCAGTATCCCCACCATGCTGGGTATCAGCGGACGTCCGGAAAGCGAGGATGGCAAGTCGATCGAGCCCAAAGAGGGACACGGCTTACAGGCCAGTTCTATTGGTTTCCTGATTGACAAAGATGAAGCCATGATTTGGCGTGGCCCAATGGTCACCCAAGCCCTCGAACAGCTGCTTCGTCAAACGAAGTGGCGTGACCTCGACTACCTGCTCATTGACCTCCCCCCTGGCACCGGCGATATCCATCTGACGTTGTCCCAGCGGGTGCCGATCACAGGCGCTGTGATTGTCACCACCCCGCAAGAGGTTGCGCTGATGGATGCGCGCAAAGGTCTGCGGATGTTTGAGAAGGTGTCTGTTCCTGTCTTGGGTGTGATCGAAAACATGGCGCTGCACACCTGTACCAATTGCGGTCACGTTGAGCACATTTTTGGCTCAGGTGGCGCGCAGACTATGGCAACCGATTTCAAGGTGCCGCTCTTGGGCAGTTTGCCGCTGGATATGCGGATTCGCCGAGACGCAGATGACGGACGCCCGACGCTGGTGTCTGATCCTGACGGCGAGGTCAGCGGCATGTATGCCGCCATGGCGCGCCAATTGTCGGTATCGATTGCCAAATTGGGCAAGGACATGACCAGTAAGTTTCCGAAGATTGTGGTCCAAGCAACATGAGTCTCGAGCGCGCTGTCTGCAGAGTACATGTGTGTATTTCAAAAATCGCGCAGCAACACCCGTGGGTGCCGTTTCGTTGGCAACTCACGCAGGTGTTCAGCGTTGAGGAGGATGCGCCTCTGCCAGATAGCAGCGACGGGCACGTGTGGTCCGCCTACGACGTCACATTATTTGAGGATGAGGCAGACGGCTACTACCTCAACTGCAGTGCGCCTCACCCGGTGTGGTTTGTGCATTACCGACTCGATGAGGAACTCGGCCAGGACGCGCGCCCTGAAGTTCGTTTTGTGACCTTGAGTTACAACGAAGCAGGCCGTATCTTGGATGCAGGTGAGACGGTCGAGAACGTGCAAACCGATGACAACACGGCCAGTTGGCTGGCCGCTTTTGCCGAGAAGCACTTTAAGTCTGAACCGCGCAAACGCCGCCGTCCCGCGTCCTTCGTTTCGCCTGTGAAGCGCGCTGAGTTTGGAGGCGGCAATGAGTGATTCGTTTTTCAGCCGCTGGTCGCGCCAAAAGAGTCTCAACCGCGAACTTACCCAAGCGCGAGAAGCTGCGGTGCCGAAGGTGCCCGTCGTGGTAGACGCCGAGTTAGCGGCAGGACAAGCAAATGCGCCCCTAGCGCCGGTAGCCAAAACCGATACCCAAACGTCAGTTACAGGCCCACAACCGTCGGCCGATATGCCCACACAAGCCGACGTGGATGCCCTGGCCGTTGGTGCTGATGTGAGTCGTTTCTTGCAAAGCGGCGTGACGGAGGCCGTACGAGGTGCGGCGCTCAAAAAGTTGTTCGCCGACCCCGCATACAACGTCATCAGCGAAATGGATGATTACGTTGAGGATTACAGCCAAATGGTGAAGCTCAGCGCCACCGAGCTGCGACAGTTGCAGCAATCCAAGGACTTGTATCTGTTTGAAGATCCACCTTGGAAAGTTGAAGCGAACGCCCGAGACGCCGCCGCCAAGAAGGCTGCCGAAGAACAAGCGGCAGAGGGGCCGGCAACAGAAGACACCACTGTTGAGGGTGCCGCCGCTGAGCAAACCATGGATGCGGCGAGCGCTGAACCACCGGCAGACCCGACTGCCACCAACACTGATATCGAAGAACCGAAAACCAATTTATGACCCGAACGCTTCTTTGCTCATGCAACCGCACCATGGCGCCGCAAGCCGCTGCGCCCGGTACGACGGTACACACGGCACTTTGTCGCCATGAAATGAGCCAGTTTTTACAGGCTGCACAAGGGCAAGAGCCCTTGTTGGTGGCCTGCACCCAGGAAGAAGCGTTGTTCACCAGCGCCGCAGACCATGCTGATCCGCCTGCTTATGCGCCGCTGCGCTTTGTCAATTTGCGCGAGACGGCGGGATGGTCGTCAGAGGGCGCCGAGTCGGGCGCCAAAATGCGTGCACTGTTAGCCGTCGCTGATTTGCCGGCGGCCGACCCCGTGCCATCGATCACCTACACCAGCGAAGGCCGTTTGTTGTTGGTGGGCCCGGCATCGCGCGTTGTACCGGTCGCGCAGCGTGCGCAGCGCCGGTACGGCGACCTTGAAATTAGCGCCCTGATTACGGTACCCGATGCGGACCTACCGCTCTCACCGGGTGTTGCTTGGTTAAGTGGATCGGACGTCCACATCAAGGGACACTTGGGCAAATATGCCGTGCAGTGGCAACAAAGCAATGCCATCGATTTAGAGTTGTGTACCCGCTGTAACGCCTGTGCGGCAGCCTGTCCCTCCGGCGCGATCAATAGCCTGTTGCAAGTGCAAATCAACCTGTGTGACCGGAGCGGGGCTTGCGAGGTCGCTTGTGAACAGCTCGGTGCGATTCGTTTTGATCGCGCCAATGAGCAGCGCGATCATGTGGCCGATCTCATCATTGACATGGGCGATGTTGCGTTGGTCAACGCACACGATAAGCCGCCCGGTTACCGCCACGTCACAGACGTGGTGGATGGCATGGATGCTGTCGCCGATTTGCACGAGTGGATTGGCAGCTTTGAAAAACCGCGCTACTTCACTTACGAGGCCTCGCTGTGCGCGCACGGTCGTAACAATACGGTCGGTTGTTCAAATTGCATCGACGTGTGTTCGACGGAAGCCATCAGCTCCTTGTTGGTCAATGGCAAGGGACGCGTCGAGGTCAATCCCAACCTGTGCATGGGTTGTGGTGCCTGTAGCACGGTGTGTCCCAGCGGTGCGATGCGCTACGCGTACCCGACGGCAGAACATGCATCGCGCACATTGCGTACAGCCATCCACACCGCAGTCGATGCGGGCATGAAAGCCCCCGAGTTGTTACTTCACTCGGAGGACGCCAATGTGGGCGGTACCGCGTTGATCAACCGGTTGGGGCAGTTGGCGGCGGCGAAGCGCGCTAAAGGCTTGCCGGCGCGTGTGATCCCCCTGGGTCAGCATCACATTGCCGCGGCAGGCCCAGAGCTTTGGCTGGCCGCGTTGGCCTACGGTGCCTCTCGCGTGGCCTTGTTGCTGAGTGGCGAGGAGGCCCCCAGTTACCGTGCCGCTTTACAGCAACAAATTAACTGGGTTCAGGCGGTTATAGAAGCCTTGGGCGGGGAGCCTGATCGCGTGATGCTGATCGAAGCCGATACCCCAGAGTCCCTCGATGCCGCTTTACAAGCGTGCGCCAAGCGCCCTGCGTGGGTGATGGAGCGGGCTACTTTTGCCGTTGGAAAAGACAAGCGACACGCATTGGAAGCGGCGCTGGCGCACTTGATGAGTCACACGCAACCAGATGCCACGCGCCAAGTGGCGGCGTTGCCTGCTGTCTTGCCTGCAGGTGCGCCGTTGGGCGGTCTTAACATTAACACTGATGCCTGCACCTTGTGCCTGTCGTGTGTGGGTGCGTGCCCTCAATCAGCGTTAAAAGATGGCGGTGATAAACCGCTACTCAGCTTGTTGGAGCGAGACTGCGTGCAATGCGGTTTGTGCGTTGAGACTTGCCCGGAGAATGCCCTGAGTTTGGCGCCCCGCTTGAGTGACCTGGCACAGCGGCGCACCGAGCATACATTGCATGAGAGCAAACCTTTTCAATGTGTACGGTGCAGCAAGCCCTTTGCCACTGAGGCAGTCATGAAGGCCATGTTGGCGCGAGTTGGTGGGCATGCCGCATTCTCTGGTGATGCCATAAAGCGCTTGAGTATGTGTAGCGATTGCCGCGTGATTGATATGATGGAGAAAGCCCAATGACGACCGCACAACCGATGGGTTTTGTGCCCGCCAGTGTTGCAACCGACCCTGGTTACAGCGAAGAAGATTTGGCTCGCGCCGACACCTACGGCCTGTTGGCTGAATGGTTCATCCGCGAGCCGTCCGATGACTTGTTCAACCGGTTGGCAGGTAGTCCAGCCATCGATGAGGGTGATCAAAGTGATCTCGCCAATGCGTGGCGGAACTTGATACAAGTCGTGGCCTCAACGGCGCCAGCCGACGCGGCCGCAGAGTTTCAAAATCTTTTCATTGCGGTGGGTAAGCCGTTGGTGGCGGTGCACGCATCGGTCTATGTGGGCGGGGCAATGAACCACGGAATCTTGGTGGATTTGCGTCGCGATCTGGCCGAGTTAGGGTTGGAGAGTAACCCCGAGTTGGGCGAGACTGAAGACCACTTCTCGACCCTTTGCGAGATCATGCGCTACCTGATTGCTGCGCCTGATGCGAAAGGCAATACGCTGGTTCAGCAACAGCAGTTTTTCTCCGCCTACTTTCAGTCTTGGGTCGAGGCGTTTTTTGATGCGTTACAAGATCAGCCTCGGGCTAAAGTTTACGTAGCGGTTGCGGGTTTTGCGCGCGCGTTCTTCGCGATTGAGCGCCAGGCCTTTGACATTTTCTCAGCTAGCCTAGATGCGGTGGATAACCCATGACAGCCGATCGCGTCACGGGATTGATTTTGGCGGGTGGCCGCGGTAGCCGCATGGGCGGTACCGACAAGGGTTTACAGCCCCTGCGTGGCATGCCGATGGCCATGCATGTATTGTGGCGCTTGGCGCCGCAGGTGATTGATGTGGTGATCAACGCGAATCGAAATTTGGGCGCCTACGAGGGATTCGGTCGCACCGTGGTACCCGATGCCAGCGCCGATTTTCAAGGCCCTTTGGCGGGTATGTTGGCGGGATTGCCGTATTGCGAAACCGAGTGGATGATGGTCGTACCTTGCGACACCCCACATCTTCCAACCGATTTGGTCGCCCGTTTGCTCGAGGCCGCAGAGCATGTCGATGCGCCGGTGGCCATGCCAGTTACAGTCGAGGCGGACGGGCGTCGTCAAACACACCCAGTTTTCTTGTTGGTACGAGGCGACCTTTACGACAGCCTGAGCGTGTTCATGCAAAATGGGGGACGCAAGATTGATGCGTGGACAGGCTCGATCGGTGCGATCGAAGTGCCGTTTGATGATCCCGCAGCTTTCTTTAACGCCAACACCTTGGCTGAATTGAATCAATTAGAGCAGGTCGGATAGACCCATAGACCCATGTACCGTCCCCTCCTGAGTCACGCGTCAGTGCCTTTGGTTACCGAAGTTGAGGTGACCGATGAGGCTGGGCGTAAAAAAGTTTTGCACATCCCAGGCGAACGGCCGTTGACCATCTTCGTTAACAAGCAGGAGCTGGTGACGCTGATGACCCTGGGTGGTGAGCCCGAGGCTTTGGTATTGGGATGGCTTAAAAATCAGCGCTTGATCCGCGCGATTGAAGATGTCATAAGCATCCAAGTTGACTGGGACGTTGAAGCGGTAGCCGTCACAACTCACCCTGAGGTACTGGTCCTTTGGAATGAAGCCCAGAAGCAGCGAACCGTGACGACGGGATGCGGGCAAGGGTCGATGTTTGGCGATGTGCTGGCTGATATGGATGGGATCGAATTACCGCGTGCGACCTTGTCGCAGGCGACTTTGGTCGACATCGTAGCGGCCATTCGTACGCAACCGTCCATCTACAAACAGGCTGGCTCCGTACACGGCTGTGCCGTGTTTAAAGACGGTGTGTGCCAAATGTTTGTTGAAGACGTCGGGCGTCACAACGCGGTGGACGCCATTGCCGGTTGGATGTGCCTCAATGCGATAGCAGGGGACGATCTGGTGTTCTACACCACTGGCCGTCTGACTTCCGAGATGGTGATCAAGGGTGCGCAGATGGGAATTCCTTTCTTACTCTCCCGATCGGGCGTCACCAACATGGGCCTAGAGATGGCCAAACGTGTCAACCTCACCTTGGTGGGTCGTTGCTCGGGCCAGCACTTCTTGATCTACAACGGCGCTGATCGCATCGCGTTTACCGAAAAGGTGGGCACTGAGGTCTTGATCGCCTAGGCGACCCCCCTGCGATGTTTGTTGACAGCTTATTGATCGCTTGGGAACTGCTGGTCAGCTTTGACCCTGGGCTTTATGCCGTCGTCGGACGATCTTTGGCCTTGAGCGCGATTGCGTGCGCACTGGCCTGCGTGTTGGGTTTGTCAGCGGGCTCATTCTTGGCGCTGCGCGACTTTCCGGGGCGGAGCGCCCTGCTCACCGTCCTGAATACGAGCTTGGCGTTGCCCTCAGTTGTCGTGGGCTTGGCGGTTTACCTGTTGTTGTCGCGCTCTGGCCCTTTGGGTTTCTTGGGGTGGCTGTTTTCTTTCAAGGCGATGGTGGTGGCACAGACCATTTTGGTACTGCCCGTGGTGACGGCACTCACCCGCCAAGTGATTGCCCAAGCTGATCGAATGCAAGGGGAAGGGCTGCGTTCAATGGGCGCGAGTACTTTGATGCGCGCTTGTCTGCTCACTTGGAACGAGCGCTTTGCCCTGATGACGGTGGTCCTAACGGGTTTCGGTCGTGCAGTCTCGGAAGTAGGGGCTGTGATGATTGTTGGCGGCAATATGGAGGGTTTCACCCGCGTGATGACGACCAGCATCGCCCTAGAGACCAGCAAAGGTGAGCTTCCGATTGCCTTAGGCCTTGGCATCGTATTGCTGGTAGTGGTTTTGTTGCTCAACGTGCTGATGGGGTGGGTGGTACGCGCGGGCCGCCACGGTACCACTGATAACGACGCCCCCCGAGGAGCTGTCGCATGACGGCACCTGCGTTGTGGGCCCTGTCTGGCCTAGCGGTGCAATTGCAGCGTAACGCCACTGATTCGTACGCATTAACGGGCCTCAATTTGCGTATCCATGCTGGCGAACGTGTTGCTTTGGTGGGCAGCAACGGTTGTGGCAAAAGTACCTTGTTGCGGGTCCTTAATGGCTTGCTACCGATAACAGCTGGCAGCTACGAAAAGGCTCCAGGTTTCAAGCAGTCACTGCTGGCGCAGACGCCGCACTTGTTGCGGACCAGCGTGCGCAATAACGTCGCCTTGGCCGCTTGGTTACGCGGCACATCTTGGCGAGATGCCAAGACCTTGGCAGATGCGCAGCTGAATCAGTTAGCGCTCTCGCACTTAACGTCCCGCTCAGCGATGCAGTTATCCGTCGGGCAGTTACAGCGCGTGGCACTGTGCCAATGCTTGGTGACAAAGCCTGATGTATTGTTGTTGGACGAGCCGACTGCCAGCCTTGATCCGCACGCCAAACGCGATGTGGAGACCGTCGTTTCCGATTACGTGGACAGCCAACCGACCGCGCTGGGCTTGCCACGTACCTTGGTCTTCTCAAGTCATAACTTGGGGCAGGTGAAGCGCTTGGCGACGCGAGTCATTTACATGGAGGGTGGGCAGGTACTGGTCGATTTGCCTGCCGCTGATTTTTTTGATGAAACGGTGATGGCACACCAAGCCCCGTCAGCTAATTTATTCTTAAAGGGTGAAAAACTGTGATGTTGAGAGACGTCTTATGAAAACGCTTGCTGAAATTACCGCAGAGCTGGCAGGGTATGACCCCCAATCGGTACATGTGACTGACGTGGTCGCGACCACCTGCGCATTGGTGGCTGACCTCAAAGCAGACCCGAGCAACCACGAGACGGTCGATATCGGGGACTTGACGGGTCGCGTGTTGGCACAGCCTGTGATCTCACCCATCAGCGTGCCACCTCACGACAATTCGGCCATGGATGGCTACGCTTTCGCTTATGGCGACTGGGATGGTGAGCGCCCACTCCGCCTCACGGTCGCAGGGCAGCGCTTGGCTGGCGATACCGGGCTCGCGGAGGCGCCTGTTGAGACGGGGGCGTGTGTGCACATCATGACGGGTGCCGTCATGCCAGCTGGCGCTGATACCGTGGTGCCAACCGAACTGTGTACCCGCGAGGGTGACACGGTGGTCATCAATGGAGGCGGTTTACGCGCCGGTGATAACCGTCGTTTTGCGGGTGAAGATTTGCAAGCGGGTGGTGTCGCCGTACCGGCCGGGCAGGTCATGCATGCGGCTGCTGTGGGCTTGCTGGCGAGTTTAGGCATCAACTCGGCTGTGGTGGTCCGGCGTCCTCGGGTGGCTTATTTTTCAACCGGCAGTGAGATATTGAGTTTTGGGGATGCACCTCGCAGCGGCGCGGTTTACGACAGTAACCGGTGGGTGATGTTGTCGTTGCTTCGATCATGGGGTGCGACGCCCATTGACATGGGTGTCATCCCAGACGACCCCGCGCAACTTGCCGCTGCGTTCACGCAAGCCGCAGCGCAGGCCGACATGATCATCAGCAGTGGCGGCGTGAGTGTCGGCGAGGCCGATCACACCAAAGCCATGATGCGGCAGTTGGGCGATGTGACGTTTTGGCGCGTCGCCATGCGCCCTGGACGCCCCATGGCTGTTGGGCGCGTGAATGGCTGCCCTGTGTTTGGTTTGCCGGGTAATCCGGTCGCCGTGATGGTGACATTTTTGGCGTTCGTTCGCCCGGCACTTCAGACGCTTGCAGGGGCTGAGCCCACCCCACTGCCAATGGCAGTGGCGCGCAGCGTCGAAAAAATCCGTAAACGACCGGGCCGTACCGAGTATCAGCGAGGCGTCGCTTCATTCGATGCAGATGGCTCGTTGACGGTATCGGTGTTACCCAATCAGGGGTCTGGCGTGCTGAGTGGCATGGTGCGCGCCAACTGTTTGGTTGTTTTATCGCACGAGCAGCCGACCGTCGAAGTGGGCGATGCGGTAACTATTTGGTGGCTGGATCGTTTTATTTAGTGCTGAACCGCTTGGCGTTGCCTGCCAGCAAGCCCGTGAATAAGCGCAGTTCACAGTCGGGATCACTGCAGTCTTGACACACCCAGTCTGTTCGCCGTTGGGCAGCGGGCTGTGGACTCAGCCAGTTCTCACGCGCCAACCCATTGGCGAGGGCGATCCACGCAGCCTGCGTACGGGCGGGACCTTTGCCATAAATCACTTGAAAGGGCATGGCGTGGGCATGCAGGTGGTCGCGCAAGTGTGTGTCGACCGCTTCTTGTGCCGTGCGACCGTCGCGCTGACCGGGGTCGGCGGCCCAGGGCAAGTCCAGCCCCATCAAGAGTCGGATACAGCGCACACCAGGCGGGTAAGTCGTGACGGTAGTCGCCCAAAGCCGGTGGTCTGCAAAATAATGGGCGCTGTAGGCCGCTGTTTGCAGTGCGCTGGTGTCTGCGAACACCAAACCAACCGCCTCCTCGCTGGCTTGAGGATCGTTGGTCAGCGCTACGACCGCCTCTTGAATGGCGCCGTGTTGTGAGGCCGCAATGGCTGTTTGCTCATGGGCTGTTGGGGTGCGACCGTGGGTTTCTACCCATTCACGCAAGTATTCGGGGACCAGTCGGTGTGGGATATGGTGGGCTTGCGCGGTATCGCGCAGGTTGGCGGCCAGTGTGGACTTGCCGGTGCTCTCGCCGCCTAAAAGCTCGATGACGACGGGTTGCAAATCACTGACCCGCAGCGGCGGGTTTGCCGTTGGTGACGGCCTTTGCGTTGGGCTTGGCGTATTGCACGAAGATCTCGTTGTTCTTCAACATGCCGAGCTCTTTGCGCGCGTAGGTTTCGATGACCTCAAGACCTTCTTGCAAGTCGCGCACCTCGTTGGCAATCTGCTCATTACGCCGCTTTAGTTCAGCGTTCTCTGCTTCTAAAGTTGCCAGTTTGTCCCGCAGTTGCTTTACATCGGGGACGCTACCCCGCCCAAACCACAGTTGCCCTTGCAGTACCAGTAGCAATAATGCCAAGGTAACGGGCACGAGGTAAGGGCGGATCTTCATAGATGGTTAACGCAAGTTATAAAAGGCGTCGCGCCCTGGGTACTGAGCGACTTCACCCAAATCCTCTTCGATGCGCAGCAGTTGGTTGTACTTGGCCATGCGGTCGCTACGGCTCAGTGAGCCTGTTTTAATTTGACCGGCATTCAAACCCACTGCGATGTCTGCAATGGTGCTGTCTTCCGTCTCGCCAGAGCGATGGCTGATCACGGCGGTGTAGCCGGCACGCTTGGCCATTTCAATCGCGGCGAAGGTTTCTGTCAAGGTACCGATTTGGTTGATCTTGATGAGGATGGAGTTAGCAATCCCTTTTTCAATACCTTCTTTAAGGATCTTGGTGTTGGTCACGAACAGATCGTCGCCCACCAATTGCACTTTGGATTTGAGGCGATCGCTGAGCAGCTTCCATCCGTCCCAGTCGCCCTCGGCCATGGCATCTTCGATGCTGATGATGGGGTACTTGTCGACCCAGGTGGCCAGCATATCGGTCCAAGCTTCGGCGCTCAATTTAAGGCCCTCGCCATCCAAGCAGTACAAGCCGTCTTTGTAGAACTCACTGGCGGCGCAATCCAAGCCCAGTGCGATTTGCTCGCCCGGGGTATAGCCCGCTGCGCTGATGGCATCCAAGATGAGTTGGATCGCCGCTTCATGGCTGTCGACATTGGGTGCAAAGCCGCCCTCATCACCTACCGCAATGCTCATACCTTGGTCATGCAAAATTTTCTTTAGGGCGTGGAAGGTCTCCGCACCCCAGCGCAGCGCCTCGCGGAAGCTGGGTGCACCCACGGGGATGATCATCAGCTCTTGCAAGTCTAGGTTGTTGTTGGCGTGGGCGCCGCCGTTAACCACGTTCATCATTGGCACCGGCAATTGGACGCCACTCATGCCACCAAAGTAACGGTACAAGGGCAAACCAGCCTCTTCTGCCGCCGCGCGTGCAACGGCCATGGACACCGCCAGAATCGCGTTCGCGCCCAGTCGGCCTTTGTTATCGGTGCCATCTAAATCGATCAGCGTCTTGTCGAGGAAGGCTTGCTCAGAGGCATCGAGACCGATGACGGCCTCAGAAATTTCAGTGTTGATGTGCTCAACGGCCTTCATGACGCCTTTGCCCAAGTAGCGTGACATCACACCGTCACGCAGCTCGATCGCTTCGCGTGAACCTGTTGATGCGCCAGAGGGCACGGCTGCACGGCCCATCACGCCAGATTCCAGCAGGACATCACATTCAACGGTGGGGTTGCCACGACTGTCTAATATTTCGCGGCCGACAATGTCAACGATTGCGCTCATGGGTTTTTTCCTTCGTTAATTAAAGTTATTTTCTAAAAATGGGTGACGCTTGGTGGCTTGATCCAATTCGAGCAAGGTTTCCAACAAGGCCTTCATGTGGTGCAGGGGGACCGCATTGGGGCCGTCGCTCTTGGCGTTGGCGGGGTCCGGATGCGTTTCCATAAACAGCCCCGCGACACCAACGGCCACCGCCGCACGCGACAAAACAGGCACCATTTCCCGCATGCCGCCGCTGCTAGTGCCCTGTCCGCCAGGGAGTTGCACACTATGGGTCGCATCAAACACAACCGGCGCACCGGTTTCACGCATGATGGCGAGGCTGCGCATGTCAGAGACCAAATTGTTGTAGCCGAAGCTGGCACCACGCTCACAGGCCATGAAGTTGTCTTCAGGGAGGCCAACCTCTTTGGCCGCTGCGCGCGCTTTATCGATCACGTTTTTCATGTCGTGCGGCGCCAAGAACTGCCCTTTTTTTATATTCACGGGCTTACCGCTTTGGGCCACGGCACGGATGAAATCGGTTTGACGGCACAAAAATGCGGGTGTTTGCAACACATCGACAACCGATGCGACGTCCGCGATTTGCGCTTCGCTGTGCACGTCAGTGAGCACCGGAACGCCCAACTCCGCCTTGACCTTCGCCAGTATTGTCAGGCCGGCATCCATGCCGGGACCTCGGAAGGTGTGGCCACTTGAGCGATTGGCCTTGTCGAAACTACTCTTGAAAATGAAGGGTATGCCCAGTGCCGAGGTGATCTCTTTGAGGGTACCGGCCGTGTCCATCTGAAGCTGTTCTGACTCGATCACGCAGGGGCCAGCGATCAAAAAAAAGGGCTGATTCAGACCGGCATTGAAATGACAAAGTTTCATGGTGTTTTCTCGCGTTAGCGCCCTGTCGATCAGCTGGCTGCGCGCGCCGCGCGGTTAACCAATGAAGCCTTGATGAACGCGTTGAACAAGGGGTGTCCGTCCCACGGCGTTGACTTGAACTCAGGGTGAAACTGCACGCCCACGTACCACGGGTGCACGGTTTGGGGCAACTCGACGATCTCGGTCAGTTGCTCACGCTGTGTCAGGGCAGAGATTACCAAGCCAGCGTCACGCAGTTGGTCGAGGTAGTTGACGTTGGCCTCGTAGCGGTGGCGGTGGCGCTCGCTCACAACATCGCCATAAATGCCATGCGCAATGGTGCCCTTGACCACATCCGAGCTTTGCGCACCGAGGCGCATGGTGCCGCCCAAGTCCGAGTTGGCCGTCCGTTTTTGAATCGTACCGTCGGCGTCTTTCCACTCGTCAATCAACGCAATCACGGGCGTTTTGGTCTGGGGATCGAACTCGGTGGAGTTGGCGTCTGAGAGGCCTGCCACGTGGCGCGCGAATTCGATGGTGGCAACCTGCATACCCAAGCAGATACCGAGGTAGGGCACCTTGTTTTCGCGGGCGAATTTAGCGGTTGAAATCTTGCCTTCAACGCCGCGTTGACCAAAGCCGCCGGGCACCAAGATGCCATCGAACGCTTCGAGTTGTTGGATGTTGCTGGCAGAGAGGGTTTCGGAATCCACGTAGCTGATGTTGACCTTGACGTGGTTCTTGAGACCCGCATGGCGCAGTGCCTCGTTGACGGATTTGTAACTGTCCGACAGGTCGACATATTTACCCACCATCGCGATGTTGACCTCACCTTGTGGGTTGGTCACCTCTTGTACCAAATTGTCCCAGCGGTTCAGGCGGGCAGGCGGGGTACTGAGTCGAAGTTTGTCGCAGATCAGGCCATCCAAGCCTTGTTCGTGCAGCAAGCGCGGCACTTTGTAGATGGTGTCCACATCGGGCATGGAGATCACACCCCAAGGCGCAACGTTGGTGAAGAGGGAGATTTTTTCACGCTCTTCGTCTGGAATGCGGCGGTCTGCCCGGCACAACAGCGCATCAGCTTGAATACCGATTTCGCGTAACTTTTGTACCGTGTGTTGGGTGGGCTTGGTTTTGAGCTCGCCAGCAGCGCCAATCCACGGCAGGTAGGTGAGGTGCACAAATGCCGCCATGTTGGGGCCCATGCGCAGGCTTAATTGGCGCACCGCCTCCAAAAAGGGCAGGGACTCAATGTCACCGACCGTGCCACCGATTTCGACAATGGCCACGTCGATCGGCTCGCTGGTACCGATACCCGCTCCCCGTTTCACGAAATCTTGGATTTCGTTGGTGACGTGCGGAATGACTTGAACCGTTTTGCCGAGGTAGTCACCACGGCGTTCCTTTTCGAGCACGCTTTTGTAAATTTGGCCCGTTGTGAAGTTGTTGGCCTTGCGCATACGGGTTTCAATGAAACGCTCGTAATGGCCCAGATCGAGGTCGGTTTCGGCACCATCTTCCGTCACGTACACCTCGCCGTGTTGGAACGGAGACATGGTGCCGGGGTCCACGTTCAGGTACGGGTCCAGTTTGATGAGGGTGACTTTGAGGCCGCGCGATTCGAGGAGCGCAGCGAGTGATGCAGATGCGATGCCCTTACCCAAAGAGGACACCACACCGCCGGTAACGAAGACAAATTTGGTCATGTCAGGAGCGAGTGCGTGGCACTCGCGGCTGGTGGAAATTCCAATTATAGAGGGGAGTCGATGGGGCTTTGGATGACGCGCGTGTTTCTGACAGTGCGCAGTTGTGCGAAACCCCCATTTGTCAGCTAAATTACGACCATGACCGAAAAAATCAGTTCGCCTGTGTCGAAGCGTGGCATCGCTGGGCGACACATCGTCTTGGGATTGAGTGGTGGCATTGCCTGTTACAAGGCGGCCGAATTGTGTCGCGCCTTGATCAAGGCAGGTGCCACAGTTCAGGTGGTGATGACGCCTGCCGCTGCCCAGTTCATCACACCGGTGACCATGCAGGCCTTGAGCGGGCGAACGGTATTCATGAGCCAATGGGATGACCGCACCGCCGCTGGTGTCGACAACAACATGGCGCATATCAACCTGAGTCGTGAGGCCGATGCCATTTTGGTGGCGCCTGCCAGCGCCGACTTCATGGCTAAGCTGCTGCATGGTCGCGCCGATGAACTGCTAAGCCTGATGTGTTTGGCGCGTCCCATTGATCGGGTGCCGCTGATACTGGCGCCCGCCATGAACCGTGAGATGTGGATTCACCCCGCTACTCAACGTAACGTTGCGCAACTTGCTGCTGATGGAGCGCATGTTTTGGGTGTGGGGGCTGGTTTTCAGGCCTGTGGTGAGGTCGGCGATGGGCGGATGCTGGAGCCTGATGAATTACTGCGCGCACTCGATGCGTTTTTTCATCCGAAACTGCTGGCTGGGCGGCGCGTGGTGGTCACCGCAGGCCCGACGTTTGAGGCCATTGACCCGGTGCGCGGTCTGACCAATCGATCCAGTGGCAAGATGGGGTTCGCCATCGCCCAGGCGGCTCAAATGGCCGGTGCAGAGGTTACCTTGATTGCAGGCCCAGTGGGTTTAACAACCCCCGACGGTGTCACCCGCGTGGATGTGGAAAGCGCGCACGACATGCTGGGTGCCGTGCAGCTGGCGGTGCCACAGGCGGATGTATTCGTGGCTTGCGCAGCGGTAGCAGATTGGACAGCAGCCCACCCCGCGACACAAAAAATGAAAAAGGATGGCACTGGCGCACCACCGGCGCTTGCCTTCAAAGAAACCGTCGATATTCTGGCCACAGTCGCCCAGAGTGACCGGGCGAAAAGCGGCGCTTTGTACTGTGTCGGCTTTGCAGCCGAAAGCCATGACCTGCTGGTAAATGCCCAAGCCAAGCGGGCGAAAAAAGGCGTGCCCTTATTGGTTGGCAATATTGGCCCAGATACCTTTGGGCGAGACCATAACGCCCTTTTGCTGGTCACTGCGGACGGCACGCAGGCCCTACCTGAAGCCCCCAAGCAGGCGCTGGCCCACGCGCTGGTGGCGCACATTGCCAATGCGGTAAGCGTTCGTTAGGTTGCCTTTTAGCACGATTTGTATACAATTTGACCGCGATCGCCGCGGTGCATGGCGCACGGAGTCCGTTTAAAACGGAACGTGCAACAGTTCGCGATCTCGAAGTGGTCTACAGCGCCCGCAGTGGTAGATCCAAACACAGGTGTAGCTGCGCCCGCTGACGCACCGTTTCGAGTAAGCGAGAACAAACATGGAGATGTATTTACTGGATTGGGCCAACCTGCTACTGCGTTGGCTGCACGTCATCACCGCGATTGCGTGGGTGGGGTCGTCCTTTTACTTTGTCTTTTTAGACAACAACCTCATCAAACCCGAGTCACCTGACTTGCTCGAAAAAGGGGTGGGCGGGGCGATGTGGGCGGTACACGGCGGCGGTTTTTACAACCCGCAAAAGTACATGGTGGCGCCGAAAAAGATTCATACCCACCTGCACTGGTTCTACTGGGAGAGCTACACCACGTGGCTCACAGGCTTTGCATTGTTCTCGGTTTCTTACCTGTGGCAAGCCCAGACCTACATGGTCGATCCCCAGTTGATTGCCTGGACACAGGGCGAGGCTGTGGCGGTAGCGCTGGCATTCTTGGTGGGCTTTTGGCTGATCTACGACATCTTGTGCCGCACCATCGGTGCGCGCGAAGGGGGCGACAAGTGGGTCGGCTTACTGGTGTTTCTGGTGGTGGTCGGCGCCTCATGGTTGGCGACCCACGTGTTTGCCGGTCGCGCGGCGTTTTTGCTGGTCGGTGCCATGATTGGCACAGCCATGAGTGCCAATGTGTTTTTCTGGATCATTCCAGGGCAGCGCAAAATGGTGAAGGCGATGGGCGCTGGCGAGCCGGTAGACCCCATCCATGGCAAACGCGGTAAGCAACGCAGCGTTCACAACACCTATTTCACATTGCCGGTGCTGTTTGCCATGCTCAGCAACCACTACAGCTTCACGTACACCGGTCCCCATAACTGGTTGGTCTTGGTGGCAATGATGGCGGCCGGTGCCTTGATCCGCCAATTCTTTGTGATGCGCCATGGTTATAAGCTGGGTCGCAATGGCAACCCCGCACCCTATGCGTGGTTGGGCATTGCGGTCATTGCCGCCTTGATTGTTGTTATGCGTCCTGCTGTACCCATCGCAAATAGATCGGCGGCTACTCCTCCTGCGGCCATCCCCGTTGCGATCGCGGATGTGAAGCAGGTGATGACGGCGCGCTGCGTCATGTGCCACGGCGAGGGGATGCAGATGAAGGGCGTTCGCCTAGACAGTGAAGAGTGGATCAACCGCCACGCACAAGCCATCTACCAGCAAGTGGTGGTGACCAAGGCCATGCCAATGAATAATGCAACGGGTATAACGGATGAGGAGCGTGCGTTGATCGCGCGCTGGTTTGAGCTTCGATAAACAAACATACCAACAAGGCAGGGCGAACAATGGCGACGCTACTCATTAAACAGGCACAAGTCGTTGCGACGATGAATGACGCTGAGCAAGAGTTGACGGACGCCAGCATCCTTATTCGAGATCGTGTGATCGAGG
>Ga0255756_1002477_pt1 | contig 19801 bp, 9 predicted proteins | sample 011ome_20_FD_179956 | JGI IMG/M metagenome (GOLD analysis project Ga0255756, IMG submission 179956) | Coastal salt marsh microbial communities from the Groves Creek Marsh, Skidaway Island, Georgia - 011509CT metaG (version 2) | ecosystem: Environmental > Aquatic > Marine > Intertidal zone > Salt...
GCACGCGTGAGAGACAGATAGACAGCGACACACAACACACACACAACACGTCGCTCGGTCGTCCATCGGCTCGTCGTCGGGTTGATTCCAATTCGGACAATCGGCAGGGTGTTTCAGGTCGTTTTCTGTTTATTATCAATGAATTATACATATTATATGAGTTTTCTTCAAATGCTACGTATTTATATGGAGATAGATATAAATGGTACACGTGGTATAGCGTTATATGCCCCGATACTACGTATCTGAGTCGTCGCCGATCTGCAGATCAGGGCAAAGCTCGATATTTGGGGCTACCAGTACCTGTTGGCGCAAATGTTTGATATTCAACTGTTTCCAACACGCATTGATTAAGTTCATGTGATGATATTGTGCTGGTATCATCGCTGTGTATGACCTTGGCAATTATTTCCTGAGAAGTGTTGCAGGAAATCACGTTGTGCTTGTCTGTTCAACTATAACGCATGCATGAGTTGTCTCAAAAGTGTTCTTTGTGACATCGTTTGGATTTGAATCAGGAAAGATATCACTTAATTCAATCCAAATCTTTGGATCTTTTGGGATACCATGTCCGCGTGTAATATCTCGAATGAATTACTTGTGCGAAGGGGAGATTTTTCTCTCCCCCTGGTGTTTCTGAAATTATCGCGTAAGCAACATGTTTCGCAGTCTGCTACATAACTTTTATGGTCTTTATATGGCTGAATGTCTATAATCCAATGTCATGTGCTTTGATAGAGACTGTGATATCAGTGATGTTTGCCATGACAGAAACCTTGCGTGTTCGCGCACGACACGCATGACTGCTCATGCACTTGTGCCAACCGAAATGTAGAAAGAGTCTATGGGTGATTGATCCTTTGAAATTAGGTGTTCCCATGCTTTCATGTATTCGAAATCCCATTCCAGCGCGGTGTAAGAACATGATGTTATTTGCATCGAAATATAAGTAAGGTTGAACCTCAATGATTATTGCTTCCTTTTTTGCAAAGAGAAACAGTGCGTGCTGGCTTCCGTGTGGGCTGATTATGATATCTGCATCAACAATCGCTCTTACTTGGTCACAGAAAGCTAAAGAATCGCTTGCGACAACTTCGTAGACATGAGACACGACTTTCCGCACATTTGAGAGTAATAATTGCCGATTTGCAAAACACCTTGGTGGTGCACGATTCATCACGAGCGCAGTAAGTGCTGGATGACTGGCGCGTACGTTCGGATCGAGCCCGCATGGCAGCATCAGAGCGTCTCGCAACGCGTCTGTCGCCTCTGTACTAGGCGTAACTGTACCGTGACCCGATTGAACTAATATTGCGTCTTCGAAACAATGTTGAACGTTGGCTCCTTTTTCAGCTCCAAAGTGAGAAAACAATATGTCCCAGGGAGCGTCCATAATTTTTGATTTGTCTACGAAAAATGTTTCTATCATGCGCTGAGTGACTATAGACAGCGACGCACGGTGCGTAAACCAAAACATTTGCGCGATTTGTAACCCAGTTTCTTGTGATTTGCTCCTGTTTACTTCTGTGGAGTTCTTCTTGTCGAATGCCCCCATCATGTACAATGCAGTGGCCAGCTTTTCCATCTCGTGAAATATGTGCCCGGAATTCGCGTCTTGGAAGACAGAATCTAGAACAATACTCGTTCCTCGATGCCACTTTGTCTGTAACTGTCTCGTTGATACATCTTGTTTGCCAAAAGTGAGCGAAGTACAATTTCTGTACTGAAGGACTAAGTTATTACTAGTGTCGTGTACGTGCACGTGTATTTGTAGCCGGCGTTTTTCATTCAAATCGGAATCACAAGCAGACGCACCGATGCTCGAAACGCAGAGCCCGCGAAGTCGCGGATAGCAGCCGCCGCCCGCAGCACAGGATGCAAAACACACTTCACGCGACAACCACTTACGCGTGGACGAATTACAATCCTCCAAAAAAATACTCGCATCCTGCGAGAGCTTGGACAACGTCGACGCGTACGCAAACCCGGACCGTTCGACGATCGATGCACTAGGCGCAGTTCCTATCCATGAAAGTGAGCTGGTGCACATCAGGAACGCTAAAACACCTCGTATGGTTTTCTTTGAGCGAAATCTTTGGTGCAAAGAAACACAACTCAGACAAGCCAGAGCGGATAAGAGTATAAAATTTAATAGAAATATGACTGCGCTAACACGTGTTCTTAGAGGTAGAACATCCCACAGCTCACCTATGTCTGATACGTACTGCTGCAGCATACGTGCGCTCTGTATTTCAACAACGGCGTGCTGCTATGACTATGGCAAGTTTCGCGCTTTGAGTCGCGTGCCAGAGAGCAAATTTTCAATTCTTCGGGGCGACCGGGTAATTGAGCGCCAACATCACTGCCGCTGTCAGAGCTGACCACTTCCTCCTCGTCATTTTCGTCCACCAAACGCGGTGATCCCGCACTTATACGCTCTCTCCGCGGTACACTTGGATCAAACACCTGCAACGCGCCATTGCAACGCGATTGAAGTGTTCAGAATGCGCGCGCACCGCCGTCGTCTACACTAGTTCACCGACAATTCAATTTCAATTTTTTTCAATTCAAACCGCGCGTGCGACAGATAGAGATGTGATGTGATGACGTGCTGAATCTCATGTGGAACACCATCCACGAAGAGCTACTTAACCTTCAACAAAAACGCCTCTAGACGCGCCGCGACGACGCCGATCGATCTGAAACTTGGTGCAAAGGTGCATAATTACTTTTTCTTTCGAACTAATGCTTTGATTTCACGATTAATTGCTCACCAGCGCGTCGACGCAGGCGAAGAAAAAGAAGGTTAAGTACGTGGCCGAAGAGTAATTATATCTGGTAGTGTTGTGTGATGCGGTGTGATGCCAAAGTGTGATGGTCCCTGTTCGTGACTCAAAAGTGAAAAATTTGTCTAAAGCCTCTTTTATAAAAATGAAAATTTGTCTACGGAATCCTGAATTCTCCTGGTACCCCCTCTCAGTGTGTCTACGTTTTGAGACATGCGGCTTTCGCACTTCGCGCGTTCAAGAAAATCATCCATATAACATGCGCGACGCATGTTGAGTCGAGCCAGTACAAGCACACGCATAGAATACTCCAGTAAGCTGGTGCGTTTCAAAAGTATTTGTAGCGTTGTCGCAATTTGGTTCTTGATTCATGTATCTTGGAAAACTCTGTTCACTTTGCCTAGGTTGTTCGTTGGTGACCATATCGGTGGGTTTAGGCGCTCGTGTGCCTTAAACGTAGGCTCTAAAATCTTTCCACCATATGCTTCACTGCGTTCAATCGGAATAGTCACTCGTACAGATGGCGCAAAGTTGGCGATAGCAATACCAGCGATACCTCAACAACTCTCCAGGGTCGCAGACTTACTGCGTTCATGGGTGGACATCAAGCCAGCTCTGAACACAATTAAGGTTGACGTTTTCCTTTTTCGATCGATTTCGACATCCAACACTCTCTTGAACGATGATCTCGCTCAACTCGATGAGCTCCGTGAGCTCGCAAAGGTGCCGTTTTTGGCCCTCGGTAATTGTATGTCATTTCAAGTAGTTGACATGCACCTGACCGCAGAGCAAGACGTATATCCTCTTGGTCCTGCGGTAATGTTTTTGAATATCCAAAAGCTTATGTTTGATAAAGGATATGAAGTATTTATATTGATGGAGCCTGATGTACGACCATTGCGCCAGGGTTGGGCAGACGCGATCCTCAAAACGGTTAACCTTGACGAAAAGTGGTGGGTTCGCGGTAGCGCTTGGATGAGTGAAGATCTTAGCTTTATGCGTAGAAACTCAAAATGGATATGGAGTTCTCGCTTATCGCATTTGAATGGTAACGCCATCTATCGCGCAGATGATTTACAATTTCTACAGTTCACGTGGTTGGCATTAGCATTATCAAGACCGCCATGGCCAATCTCAATTTTTAAAAGAAAAATCGATGGATTTGATCACACGATGCGCAACGCGCTCGAAAGTTTGAGGAACTGTCCCAAACATCGATGGCTACTCAGCCGTTTTGTGTATTCTAGTATTATGATCAACTTTTCACAAGGTCCATGCTTGTCTGATCCAGAACTTAGCGCTGAGTTTCCCGACGCATATCTCGCGCACTTTAACACAGCGAAGTGTCAATCGTGGAGAACATGGCGACGAAAGTAATTATGATGCTAGAGTGAATCTTCGAACATGAAATCATAGTTGCAATAGGAATATTCAAAGTAATCTGCATTCGTAATCACGCGCTCTTGGCTGAACTGAACATGAATCAGTGACCACTCAAACGAAACTCGCATTTGACGTGTACGACGCGAATCCGTTGTCGTTATCATCCATAGTACATCCCGCGACGCACTCGTGCTTGACCCATTCGCCATGAACTCCGCGTAGCGTCCCAGTCGCGTAATCGTACTCACCAGTCTTGCGTTGCCAGCATCTGCGACAGTCAAAAACAACCGGTCCGGGGTACGCGTCTTCATTATCGCACTTCAAATCAACTACGGCGATGTGTGCTATGGACACAAACGGCACTTCTAATGTTTTAGGCTGATGCGCAAACAACACGCGCGATGAATCTTCGGCGTCGATGTGCCCGATCGTGCCAACCGCGCACGTCGCGTTTGCGCCGAAGACGATTCGGCGCGCCACGTCTCTCGGGTGGCTTGCGAGAAGCACCGCAGTGCCCATGATGAAGTCGCTGCGGAGTATGTAGTGCGCTAGACGCCATATGTCCTTGTCGCCGTATATGATTGGCGCGTTGGTCTGCTCTTGTAGTTGTAGTTGTCTTTGGGACTGCATCACGTCTGTGTGGCGCGCCAAATGAAGCGCGACGTTCAACTCGCGCCAGCGCTTGCGCTTATTCAACAGCACGATTCCAGACTCTACTTCGCGCGTCGCATAATGCTTGACACGCGTCAACGACCAAACCTTGCTCTTTTTATGGGCCGTCTGTCCCCACCCAGTGGTGTTGCTTCCCCAAAGGTCCGAATAATACAACTGGCCGCTCTGCTGAAATCGGCTGGAGTGGAAAAGGTGACTCACACCCCGCAAAGGAGCAGCGTCGTAATCGAGGAACAAAACGTCCTGGAATCCGCTAAAATATATAGCGTAGACGCAGTATTCGAATCGCGTCGCGGGTAATAACTTTGACCCGAGTCCAAGCGAAGATGCGTGTTCTCGCATGTCTCTACACGCGACGACTTGCTGCTGAGCATCATCTCGTTGTTTGTGATGAGTGTCGTTGTTGTCGCTTTGTCCTTGACAGAAATCATAATAATGCGCTACGTCGTTTGCCGCTTGACCATCAAAGGTCCATACTTCAACCGGCAAAGTCACGTCTGTTTTGCGCAACAACTTCAGAGTGCGTTTTACGCACGCCGCCGCGGTCGCCGTTCGAGGCAGCGTAAACACAACACCCCGTTGCGTGGGGAAAAGCGTCTCTTGCACAGAGTCGTACGAAGGAAGCTGTGTGAGTAGCACGTCGCGAACGTATTTGAATTCGTCGCGATACTTTGCTGTATCGGCAGCTTCTTCACGGGCTCGACGACGACGCAGGAGAGAAGTACGATGTACTACTTGTCTGCATGATTCGCACTTAAACACCCTATACTGCAGCGTCTGTTTGACCAGAAATGTGAAAAACGTGTGCTCGCGCCAAGCGCTTCCAGGTTGCAAGTTTTCAATCGCTTTAGTTTCGCTTGGATCGAGTTGACATGCTGTTGTTGCTGCCTCGCCAGCGGCGCGGTGAGAGGAAGATCGCAAACAAAACATCGAGTGCTTGTCCTCAAAGCATTGAAACTTGAGGAAAAGGAAAACAGTGAACACGGCAAATACCCACAACTTGCGTGTAGGATACCTCCGAGCAATTATCTTTTGTTTGACACGTGACACGCGCGCACAAAGACAACTACTTTTTGACATACTTCACAATTCTAAGCTGTGGCTTGAGCCAAAAAGCTAGTCGATAGTTCTACGTGCATACCGTAGTACTCTAAAAGTTTCTACACAGATGTTCCTCTCTCACACCGGGCATAGTCCCTTTCTGTACGATGACGTGAGTCGCTTTCACCGTGGAGGGAATTCGAGACGGAGGGGAAGCCACCATCTTTCTCGCCGCTACCGCAACCAAAACTCGGGAAGTTTTGGTGACATTTCTACAATAATGCCTATTTCGGGGGTATAAGGCCAACGGGGAGATAGAATGACCTATTTTGCGCGCAAAATCGCCACGACGCCGAAAATTAGCCAATTTTGCCGAATTCGCGTCATCTAATTTTCATTTTGCGCAATTATGACCAGGGACGAATATTAGACGCATATAATATCGAAAATATAGCTATGTGTTACTAAGGGTGACATTTCAACTGGTCAACTTTGACGGGGACAGCGTCTAAAAGCATCGACGACGCGATGCACGGCACGCGCGAGAGAGCTGAATGGTGTGCTGCTTTGTCCTAATCACATGCATGATGACTACGTCGAGTTCTTCACTGTGACTCGCATGCTCTCTTCTTATTTTTCGGCACACAACTCTCTGCCAAATTTTTAAGTCCTCTTGTGGAGACTAAACTGTGTGTTCTGAGCCCTAACTGACCCACCCTCGCTCTCGTGCGCGCGCTCGTTTGCCACGAGACGATATTAGCCAATCAAATTATTTTCAAAAATCACGCCTCACGTAATATACTGTGTTTTTAGGCTTTTAATACTGCTTTTTAAGGCCCTTAGCGAGCTATTCGGGGCTAGCGTATACGCTCGAGCTGCTCGAGTCGAGCACGAGCACGGGCATGCATAACAGCAATACGCAGTATTCGACCTGTCATGCGTGGACGCTGAAATTTCGAGCGCGTCCCTTGCAAAGGCTGATACTAGTAGGTAGATGTGGCGAGCGTCTCGCAAACAAAGCAACGCTGGTTAATGCTGTAGAATCGTGTCTGAAGTGATATTCCCCAGCAGTATGTGAAGCGTCGTTTAATTGTCTCGCAAGTTGGTTCGAAAATACGGCTTACTGTTAGTTCCTCTGCGCGATTGCTACTGGAATATTACTTCAAGTGGCGTCCTATGTTTATTCACCACTGGTTCGTTCTGGCGCGAGTGTGGCACGACATGTGACGAGCACCGGCGTGGTTGTTTCTATATGCCAAGAGCCACAGGAGATGTTTCTTGCGCTCAAAACTTTGATGCGTGAACTTGACAACTGTCATGGTTTTACGGGCTACATTTATTGCAAATGCGGTCCCTGGTATCGGTGCGATCTTACGCTGCCAAACGTAGGTAGAGAAGGGAACACATTTGTTACGCACGTGAGTAAAAGCTACGGCACGCTTGATGATGTTGTCTGGTTCGTGAACGGCGGTTTCATGTCCAAAGAACACGCCACAAAGGCCTTCAGTAAAATTTAGCGCAAACTTACGAACATGCAGCTTCAACGGCATTTGACAAAGCATGCCTATATTAACGATATGATTACGTCATTGGATAACATTGACGTCAAAAGAAAGCCTTCGTACACGCAACACTCATGCGTAGCTATTGCCGAAGCACATTGCAAGAGGGCGTTCAGCTGCGAATACACTCTTCCGTGCGAAAACAAGGAAGCGTGTGCTTGCGAAGTCCAACGCACTTGTCACTGGACTGGAGCGACAAAAGAAAATTACAACGCAACTATGGCGAGTCACTTGATTGTTCCGCCGGTGGATGAAACTGCGCCGTGCAGACACAGCATGTATACTTGGGCGAGCTCACGCCTTGGTGTAGATGCGAAGGAATATTACATCAGTGCGGTGCATCGCAAAGTGGCGTGTTTGCAGTAGGTTAAGAACGACTTCATTCATATCCAAAAAACGTGTATGACTCTCTCGTCGAAGAATACGGGGCATACTCCACAATAGGAGGTCTTATGGGTCACTCACTACATGAAACGTATGTACCGGTCGATGTTTTATTGTGCTTTAGAGGACATGTATACGGTACAGCATCAGTTGCATGCCTTTAAGGTTTTTACGCAGCACTTAAAAAAACTCGTCGTTGCGTTCTTCAAGTACCATAAAGAATAGAAGGCGCAAGAGAGAGGCTTTATTAGCTTACTCATTGTCACTACAACGTACCAACCTGTTGGTATAATATAGCATTTCGTCTGGAAAATATATAGATCTGTACTAGAACACGACATGCGTAGATGAATGAATGTCTTTTCCGTGCTTGGCCAATACTGAGAATGACTGAAATGCCTTTTCAGGGCACTGCGCAACTGCACACGTTGACGCGCCTCGTCTCGACGTGTGCGGGCGATGCGCCCGAGCGAAGCGGTGTGTCTAATATATTGTGAATCATTTCAAGTTGGAATGTATTCAGCTCTCTGATCACGACGTCAGAGTTGGTTGTGTTGTCTCCATCGTCGTCAACGCTGCGTTCAGCGACCCGCACCACCAACCAGAGACTTGTCACCTCATATAAATAAACAAGAGACACAGCGCAGCTAGAAGCATGCCACCGCTAGTGCGACGACCCAGTGAGAATGCACTTTTCAATAGTCCTAGTCAAAGTGATGTGCGGAAATTAGGGCGACGCGTAAGGCGTCAAACAGTCTTTCTTCGTTTGACGTGTTGCGTCGCGCTAGTGTGTTATTATCTCAGTGCACTGACAACCACGACGCATTGGACGACGTCAACTGTGTTACTTGAGAACTTTACCGGTGCTGTTGAACCAGCGAGAAAGATGATGATGACGTTCCCGCGGCTTCAGCAGTGCGCTGTGGGTGGTTTTGATAACCAGGCGTTGCACACAGCGCTTGAGGATGCTAATATGGACACGTACGTTCGATACATCACCACTCGGGGTCACGAACCGAGAGCATGGAGACATCTAAGCGCTAAGAAATACTTTTTCGCGATAAACTTACATAACAACGAAGAGAGTATTCCATATCTCTTTGCTGCAGTGGTGAAATCTTGCATCTTCCTTGCGGCGAATAGAGATCAAGCGACGGCGGCGCGGGTTCAAAATAATTGTTTCATTTCTGTCTATGAAAGCGGCAGCACTGACTCGACTCGACTACTTCTGAAATCTATAGAAGTGCATTTGTCACGACTCGGTATTCCGTACAAGTTTGTCGTGGATGCGCTTCAGCGAGACCTTGATGAGCACAGAATAGCATTCCTCGCCACGATTCGTAACGAGGTACTCGCTCCATTCTATGAGGATGTGAGCGCTTGGGATGAAGTGATTTTTCTTAATGACATCATCACGTGCGCATCAAGCATACTCGAGTTGATTGTTCAGAAAGCGCATCACGCCGCTGAAGTCGTGAGTGGTATGGACTATGTCGTAAACGCCAAGCGTGGCGTACTATTTTACGACACATGGGTCAATAAAGATATCATCGGACAAAGCTTTAACAACCAACAACCTTTTGTGAAGGATGAACATTCGTGGGAGAGATTTAAAAGTAGAAAACCATTCCAAGTGTTCACCACCTGGGCTGGGGGAATAGTTATCACGGCATCTCTGTTTCAGAATCCCAAAGTGAGGTTTCGACACTCGAGGTTGTTGGAGTGTGCGTCGTGTGAGTGCGAGCTGCTCATCCGCGATTTATGGCACTACTCTGGCACCAACGGACTAAAAGTTATGGTTGTACCATCAGTATATGTAGCATATACGGTTTCGGACTTTATCCGAGTATCAAACGAGCTCAATCGAATATTTAGTCGTCACCGTCGTCACAAAACTATGAGCAGCAATGATAGTGACAATACCGCACCCACGGTTCAATTTTCAACTCTTCCGCCAGAAACCATGGAATGCTGTGGTATGGAGTTTCCAGGTGAGCAGCTTTTGAATTTTGAATTACAAACGACTACGATACCGTGGAGGTGGTGGTACCACGTGGCGGATGCGCTGGGAACGAGCGACGCCAGTGCGATGAGTTCAATTTTCAACGCCGCCATAGGAACATTTGACCGCCACTGCCCATCGTTCGCATACGCAAACGTCAAGTATGACAATGAGCGCGAGCATTTGCCAATTTTACACTTTATACTCCCGACGACGGATCCGATGTTGATGCCTCACCTCGCATTCGCGCACATGCTTGAGTGGGTTCGTTTAAATCCATGTTTCAACGTGCGCGTGCACGAAATGAGCTCTTTCGTTGCATTAGCGAGTGAAGGTTCTACGGATTGGGGTGACATGGCGCGAGATATGGTTGATATTCAAGACGTCGTCTTAACTATGTGTTCACAAGGTTTTCGTCGACGCATACTGGGTTACTTGATTCTGTATCTATACGGGGGCATCGTGGCTGATGTAGAGGTATTACCCATGACACCGATGTCATTGTCATGGTTTTCTTCCATTGTTAGTTTTGAAGCAGCTTTTGATGCCAAATCTTTAGGCGAGGGTCCATACGTCATCGCCGCTCCAGCTCGATCTGAACCTCTGCGACAAATTATCACGCTTTCTTTGCAACGGCTGAACACTCCAGCGCAAATGGTCGGGCTCGCTGCTCGCGAACGCTGGACAGCGTTTGATTTTACACACGCGCCAACTCACGAAATTCTCACTAGAACGGCGTCAATGATGGTGGGTAAACGGCTGTTTGCAGACGTCGTCGGTAACAACGCTGCTGTTTCAAGTGAAACACTCTCGCGAGCGCTCGACATTCGTGGCCACGGGCGCGCTATATCGAGTGTAACGCACCAGTCAATCACCACATTATTTGATGGTGATATCCTACTAGATGGAGAAATGTTGATGAGCTCTACGGCTAAGACGTATGAGAAAATACTCTGGATGTCTTCGTCGTTGAATGAAACTGTACAAGGTCACAACACAGCCATGAAGATTCCTCCCAATATGGAAAGTCACCGCAAGGAGTCATATTACGTCGCGTTGACGAGTGCGAAACGAAGAACCGAAAGCGAGATGGGTTGTTTAGAAATAATTGCAGAAGCTCACACAATAGAAATAGCAAACCCTCCGCATCGAAAAGTTCTATGGAAACAATGTTGGCCTCAATCACGAGAACTGGACATGGTGTACCTCATGTTTGAATTTGGAAGCGTACGCGTGTATACGTCAGCATCTACAAGTTGCGGTGGGATGGCTATGCGTACGATTCTTTGGTCGACACCCCCTGTAAATGACCATTGGCACGCCACTCGATGGTGCTTATTTCGTTGTATAGTCTACCGTGTCAATTTGAGTAAGGATGGTCAGCTCCGCGTGCTCGCTGAGAGGACACGCAAATGGAGAACCCCACGATTAGCAACGACGCGTCGAAACAGATGCTTGATTGACGCCATGAGTGCGCCAGAATGCAGCCGCAATGCTCTCAGTGTCGTTCGTCGACAATTAATTAGATATCGCGATCATTGCCCGACAGTGCACTAGTGACGGAAATCTCAAACGTGACATAGCAGTGGATGTACTTAGCATATGTACATACAGTAGATATTTGTATTACAACAATGTTTAATGAAGGAGTACTACATACAACCAGTGCCACACGACCACCCGTTACAGCGCGCAATCGGATGTGTAGAGCTGAAATGTTTTCACCAAGTCGTTGTACTCTTCACTCGGGTCGCGTTTGATTATTTCCTCAAAGTGCCTACTCGATGAGGGAATTTCATACGCGTATAAATCACTGCCGGCTCGCAATCCTGCGTACGGCCAATCTGCGCCTCTTGTATCCATATACGTGATGGCTACATCCGCCGGATGTTCAAGGTAGCACCTTCTCAAAAGTCTTGGGCCTGAAAATTCAAATGTTCGCTTCTTAAACTGAGTTCTCGATTTGACGTGTTTGATAATGTTACGGAGCATACACTTAGATATCTCATGTCGAGGTTCACTCGCTAGTATTTTCATTTGCATTCCTATGTTTTCAACCCGCAGTTCTCCTTGTGCTTGATCGTACCCGAGAGTGAAAGCGCTGCATGGGGAAAATATCTCCACCAATGGCTTCAAAGGAACAATGTCTGCGTCCAAATACACCCCTCCGAGGGCGTAAAGGGCACAAAATCGAAACAAATCGGCGCGAAATGCCGGAGGTCGTATGCATAAAAATGCCTCAGCCGCCTCAGCCCCACAGTGGCGCTTTATGAAATCATGTCCAGTGGCGTCGTTGACGTGAAATCCCGTAAACGACGGATTCGTACGTAAAACAGCATGAATATTCATTGGTGCCTGTTCTTGCGAGGAGATTGTGTACAACATGGGCGGAACTTTTTGTGCCTGTTGGGTACAGTTCGGGTGATTGAACTTCAGAGCCAAATAACTCTCGCAGTATCGCGCCATGCGTTCAAAATTTGAACCATCAATCTTGGCGAGGAGCGCGTTGTCAACCAAACGTGTGCACTTCAATACGGCCCGCTTGAACAACCCGTCACGTTTGTGCAAAACACAGCACGGAAGTTCTCCTGACAAACACTGATGCATTGGCATAAAGCAACCAGATGAGCACTGCGAGTCGCCCCAAATTTTCCTTCGCATGGCGTTCGTGTCGCCAGACGCCAGTACGTCGTCGACGCTTGGACAGCGATGTTGGCCACGACGCATCACCTGTAACGATGCGCTGCACAACACGACTACGACCAACATCACGATGAGGCGTTTCAAACAATGAGTACACCAATACAGACGCGTGAGACAACCGCCACGATGGTGCTGCGCTTGGTGTGTATGCACTAAACGCCGCATGAATGATTGAAACGACGACCGATGACTACGAATGCACGCGGCTCGGTCGAAGCGAAGTCTGTGGCAAAGTAAAGCCCGCGGTGAGACCGTGTGCCGCCGTAAATTTTCGTGCTCTTGTGTTCAAGGAGTCATGGCTCCGTGCTTTCGCGCGAGCGACACAGTGGCAGGAGGTTCGCACTTCGACCGTCGACCGTCGACCGTCGCAGGTCGACTGTCGAAGCGTGCGCGTGACGCCTAAACCCTTACTCGCGACAAATGGTCGGGTCGCGGGCAGCCATTTCATTTCGAGTGTGTTTTTTATCTGAGATATTTTACAACTATTTGTTGTTAATGATACTACCATTTATAGATTAAGTACGATGCCATTTGACGCGGACATTTCAGGCTGTCTATCGATCGTTGAGTTGAGTCATAATTGGTCAACAGTGCCCACGGGGGAAAAAGAGAGGGTGGGGAAACACTGGGTCCAATAATTGGACCCCGTGTTTTCTACGATTCCTAGATGCGCCGCGTGTGTTGATTCTTGGGTAAATAGATAAAGCATGTGAAGTGCTAAGTATGAATGTAAAACCCACATCGAACATGAAAAAAGTGGAACACCATCACCCATTTACCTGGGACCACAGCCGACCGAAAGGACGCTCCCGCGAACAGGGCGCGAGACCTCTTTTGAGGAGACTAGCCGACACACCGCACCGCGCCGTGTACACGTTGGATAATCCATGGACTAGAGCGCGATGCGATGAATGCGACAGTGTAGTACGCTCGCGCTTTCCGATCTATGAATGCATTAACGACGCTGTACTGTTCGACGTGCCGTCGCATGCGGTTGAGTCGCTTTTTTGCACCCGTGAGCTCGACCAAGACGTGCAAACCGTGCCTACTGAGACATCGCGAGCGCCAACGACAGCGACGCTCGCCGCGTGATTTGCGAATTCAAGATTTAGGGCGGTGTCGTTCTGCGAGTGCGGATGTTCGAAGTGAGAAAAAGAAGTGTTCAACGTGTAAATGCTTAAAGGCTGAGTGCGCGTTTCGCTCGAATAATCAAACGTGTGAAAGCTGTTTATTCAAACGCCGCATCAGAGTCGTGCTGGGCGATGTTAAAGCTGATGAAGACTCTGATTTACTGACATCTGATATGACGTCGACGTGAAATAGTGAGAACCAGACGCACGGAGGAGTGTCTTTGGCGAGCACACGACTTTGAGGTTCGGGGCGCGCGCGCAGTTCTTTTTTAGACGTTCAGGAAGCGCGTGCTCTGCCGTGTCCATTACAATTAGATTATAGATTAGAGAAGACGTTGTTATTTTCAACGTAGCGTATTAACTGCCACTGCGTCATGAATCGGATCATCATCTTCGTGTACACGTTGTGACATTTTTAGCACGTGAGAAAGTCACCCAAAGTGCTAGAGAGTGCGACACTCGACGTCGCTTGCGCACAAATGCTCAGCACTCGACAGAGTCAACAAAGCAACACACATCATCAGCAGCAGCAGCAACAGCATGGTAAAAAGTTTCGACGCTTCACCCGGGGTACACAGGTTGAACGTTCGAGTTGTACGCTCGGGACGTTGTTCTTCATTTGTGTGGTCGTCTTTAATTACAGTCTGTTTCGTTCGAGCGCTCGACAGACGCGGTTCAAATGCATCGATCGACGAGTTGGAAACGACTACGAGTGGCGCATTCGCACAGGTGATGTCAGTCATCGCCTAGGAAAACTCAAGGTGCTGGTCACGCATGAATCTCTACCGTCGTATACCAAAGGCGGGGACATGCACGTGTACTCGTGGATGCGCGCCATGGTGGACATGGATTGGCACGTGACGTATATTTACTATGCTTCTGATTTACCTTTCAGTCACACGAACGAATTAGCAGCAGAATTGCGCGCGCATGGGATTAGAGTCGTTGGGCCTTGTCCCCAACACGAGCATTTTCTACGCAGATTTCTTGTTGAGGAAAATTTCGACGCAATTTTTGAAAACTTTTGGGCTAATTTGGTTCTGTTTACATTCAATTTGAATTTCAACAAAATTATTCATGAACGTGGTTTGGATACGAAAATCGTAATGGTGGCCCATGATGAAATGTCCAAGCGAAGCAAACAAGAAGGGGATGCGGAAAACGCGGCAAACTTTGCCGTCTTGGAGCGCTTCCTTCGTCATAGCGTAGATTTAATTGCCACTGTAAGTGGTCGAATGCAGCTGACATTGTTAGAAGATCGAACAGAAGCAGCGTGCGCAAAAACATCATCACTTCGATTCACTTATGATTACGTGTATGGTCAGAAAGTTTCAAAGGAACGCTTGAAGAGTGATGACGACGCCTCTTCTTCTTGGGACGCTCGCTCGGGGATTTCATTCCTCGCAGCCAACAATCCAGCCAATACAAATTCATTACGATTTATTTGCCAATCCATATCCCCTACGATTGATGGTGAAGATGTTTGGGTGCATGTTTTTGGCTCTGTGGTGCTTCCGATCGAATGCGACGCGCGTGGTCGCGTCAAGCATCACGGAGTCATCGGCGAAGACGACGTCGAAACTGCATTGTCCAAGTCGCGTTGGTTTGTTCTTCCGTGTTTGTCATCAGTTGGAGTCAGCACTAAACTAGTTAAAGCTTTATCTGTTAGCACTCCAGTCATGTCCACAGCGCTATGTACTCAGAACATGCCAGGTGGAGACGACGACGACGCTTCGACTGGATTTCCCGTACTCGTGCTCGAGTTGGACAAATTTTCGCAACAATTCACAAGATACTTTAACGATAAAGATCTTTGGATGAATCTATACGTACATAGTGTACCATATTACAATGATAATTTCAGTAAAAGTGCTGTACAGAAGAAAATATTAGAAATTAGTCAACAACTCGGCTTGCGACGCATGGCTTTCGAGGTGGCCAAATCATCAACGAAGAAACCAACGGTCGTCATATGGGACGTTAGTAAGGAGTCGGTATCTTCGTTCTCGTCTTTGAATAATGCCAAACATGCTCTGGACGGGAACCCAGACTTTGTCCTTGAGGAACCCGACGAGCGACGCTGTGAAGATGCCGCCGCCGTCGGCGACGCGTCGGCGGACATTTACGTGCAGTGGATTTGGCCCGTGCGATTGTCACGCCCAAAATGCTGCCCAAAAGGTACATGTACTCTGATTTATGTGATAGCCTGGGAAATGGGTCATCTTCCGAAGGTCTGGGTTGATTTTTTCATTCGCGATGTCGACGTCATTTGGACGTTGTCTGAATACAACGCAAACATGTTCCTGACCGCCAAAATAGATGAGAACCGTGTGCGTATACTGCCACTGGGTGTAAATTGCTCACTTGAGAATAAGTCGACGCAATTATCGCAACAGTTACGTGCATTACAGTCTCAAATACCTGAATCTTCGAGTGTTTTCTTGTATGTGGGTGGAGCGTTACCACGCAAGGCACTCGACGTCATTTTGAAGTCATGGTGTGAGGCATTCACGCGAACAGCGAACGTAGTGTTGGTCATGAAAATCACATACGTTCACGGCGGTGATGATATTCTGAATGAAATTGAACGATTGTCAAGAAACTCGTCGACGTGCGCCAAGTTGTTTGTCGTTCGTGAGTTCATAGAAGATATCACATCGTTATACGCTATAGCTGACGTTCTCGTACATCCAGCGCGTGCAGAAGGCTTCGGCTTAACACCGTTAGAAGCTTTATCGCATGGACTGGTTGTCATCTATAACGAGTTCGGTGCGACGTCGGAATTCCTGTCGACAGAATACGCCATACGCACTGAGTCGCGCAAGGAGACGTGTACGGTTTGGCCGTGTCGAAAGCAGTCGTTTTGTGTGTTTCCAAACAAAGCGAAAAATCAATGGGATGCCTGTGAAGAACTTCAGGACAAACCATTTTGGTTCACGCCAAACACTGCAAGCCTCACCGCAAATCTTTTGGATGCTCATCAAAATTTACGCACGCACCGTGAACGCGCTAAGTTTGGAAAGGAAATCGCATGTGAGCACTTCTCTTGGATCGCAGTGGGCGACGCTGTGGAAAGAGAATTGAACCGTGCACGCGAAATTGCAACATCGTCATCATCAAGTTTAAATAGCAGGCACTCGTCGTGGCATTTATCAGATGGGCGATACGACGATTCCGCAGTCGCGGCAGCCATAGGTAAATGGGATTGGAAACGAATGCAAAGATAGTCGATGCACCTTGTCATCGTGAATTACTTGAGATGGATTCGAAAGACACAAATGACTCGTTTAGACCGATTTTCGATGACTCGCGTAAGATATGATGGTTGTCAATATCGATGAGAGCAGAGCAACCATCATTTGGACAACCTATACAGCTACAGACTGACAGATTTTATTTTTGAAAAAGTTCCGGATGCATTTTTGCGAAGGAATTCCGGGCCGGGTGTATCATTGTTTTTAAAACGGACGCGTAAAACCGATTATTGAAAATATATCCAGTTGATAGTCTAAAAATAATGTATCATATGTAAAATTGTACTTTTTATTGGTTTTTTATCGCGTCGCGAATAAAAGCGTATCGGAGACGTGACGTTGTGTCACGCGCGAAGCTGTTGTTCACTCGAGTGCGCGAGCGATGCTCGCTTACTTTGTTAACTACACACAGCTGCTCTAATAGAATCGTTGGAGTTTTAATCACTTTTTATTTCATTGTCGTCGCCGTCGCTGTCGGCGTCAACAAGAAGCAACGGCTAAGGTTCGTAACTGCGTGACTTGAGATGGAACCGCAACATCAAGTCATCATCGAGCGAATATGACGCGCCGCGTCGTGCATCACGATTAAGATGTCTTTCCAAGAGCGATTGTCGAAAGAATCGAAACGCAGTAAAAGGACGCGCAAAATAGTGCGCAATGTCGCTCTGCTGTGCGCGTGCTGTTACTTTGTTGCTCTCTCGTCGTGGTGGTTTCAAGGGAGCGAAAACACGTTGGACATTCGTTACCCTACGTTGAAGGAGTGCGGTGTGCATTGGGGTCATGCAAAAGAAGACTATCTCAGACAATTGCTTCACGATCGTTTATCTGGTGTCAATGATACCGCGAGAAACGCGCATTTGAGAAATTCAAGCCTTACTCGGGTGTTCTTTGCGCTAAATTTACACAACGCGGAGGCGGTTACACCATACGTGCTGTCCGCGATACTTAAGGCTTGCCTGGTGTACAATATCACGGATGCACATAGTTCTTCATGTTTCATCTCAATTTATGAGAGCGGAAGTGCCGATGGCACCCGTCAACTGTTGCGTGCGTTTGACGAAGACTTGCACGCGTTGTCAATTTCACACAGGCTTATTTTAGGCGGCCGCGAGCGATTGCCGGAGCAACACAGAATAGCTTTTCTAGCAGACATGCGCAATATGGTAATGGGTCCATTTTATGAAAATCCTGGCGATTGGGACGAAGTTATATTTTTGAATGATGTGGTTACGTGCGCGAGCGGCATTCTCGAACTCGTTCATCAAAAGCAGTATCAAAATGCAGACGTCGTAAGCGGCATGGATTACGTGCAGCATGCTAAATGTGGTACACTGTTCTATGATACCTGGGTCAACAAAGATATAAAAGGCCAAAGCTTTCGTAACGGGGCGCCCTTTATTGAAGACGCTGACACTTGGTCGCGTTACGTCAACATGCAACCTTTTCAGGTGTTTACTACATGGGCTGGTGGGGTGGTAATTTCAGCAAACTTATTTCGCAAGTTTTCCATTCGCTTCAGACACTCGAGTACTCTCGAGTGCGCATCTTGTGAATGTGAACTCCTGATTAGAGACTTGTGGCACCTTTCTGGTTCACAAGGACTGAAAGTGCTCGTTGTTCCGAGTGTATTTGTCACTTACAGCCTCGCCGAATTTAGAACGGTTGCCTCACATTTACGCTCGCACATATTTTCTTCCAACTCTAATGTCATCGCACTAGATGGCTTTTTAGGAACAACGTCAAAAGTACAGTTTAAACAAACCCCTCCGGCTGCGTTTTCATGCGCAGGTATGGAGTATGGCGGTGAACAGTTGGTTGATTTCGAGCGACTCGTGACAAGCGCACCTTGGGAGTGGTGGTATTCTTTAAGAAACGATTTGAAGGATGAAACCAAAGCATCGAATGTTACATTGCGTTTCACGTTGCAGAGTGCGATTGATTTTTACAAAGAGCAGTGCACGCAAACCGACAGATCAAGGCTTCGATCGAATAAAATCCCCGCCGTTATTAATTTTGTTCTACCCACTGATGAGCCAACAAAGATGCCACACGTAGCATTCATGAATATGCTCGAATGGATACGACTTAATCCATGTTTTGATGCGCACATGTATAGCTTGCAGTCGGCTGAAGCAGAGTTGTTCACGAACGCCCCCTCTAATTGGACGTCCGCTTTCAATACATTGGTTGCATTTCAAGATCCATTCTACCGCTTTCTAGACTCTTACGATAGGTATAGAATAGTAGGATTTCTTGCACTTTATTTGAATGGTGGAATATTTGCAGATTTAGAAGCGGCGCCGATACGAGCCTTGACGCACTTGACAGATTTTGAAGATCTCGAAGCTTCTTTCGATGAAAACGCATACGGTGGTGGACCTTTTATCACCATCGCCACTCCTCGATTACCAAAGATGAGAAGAATAATAGATGGCATGTTATCGGCTGTGAATAATAGAACGAATCTGTTGAAAAAGATGACTCAACGAAGTGTCGTCTACGGCATCACCGCAACTTTATTTGATTCATCAGCGACTTTAGTATTAGAACGAATTGCATCAGCGAGTACTGGAATGGAATTGTTGACTAGTATGCTTGGTAAAATTGAAAATTCAAGAAAACTCGCACAGCACGTGACTTTAAGGCTGTATGATAAACCCGTGCGCGTGCCACATGAATTTCTCTTCAAACTATCTGACGGGGAAATCCTCACCGATGGAGAGTTTTTAGTGAGTTCTGTGGCACCTTATTCATACACAGATTCGATCATTTTGAATACAATCGCGCGCGAAAAGCGCACGACTTCTTTCAGTCGTCTTAGTCGTCAGCGGGTGCTCTTCTTATGGCTTAGAACTTCGAGTAGTATGCCTTCGAGGGCATACGA
>Ga0255756_1002478_pt1 | contig 19788 bp, 16 predicted proteins | sample 011ome_20_FD_179956 | JGI IMG/M metagenome (GOLD analysis project Ga0255756, IMG submission 179956) | Coastal salt marsh microbial communities from the Groves Creek Marsh, Skidaway Island, Georgia - 011509CT metaG (version 2) | ecosystem: Environmental > Aquatic > Marine > Intertidal zone > Salt...
GAAGTTTGGCAGCTCATTCGCATGCTCGATATTCCCTATAACGAATTACATGACCAGGGGTTTTTAAGCCTAGGGTGCGAACCCTGCACGAGACCGGTCGGGCCGGGCCAACATGAACGCGAAGGGCGCTGGTGGTGGGAGGAATCAACACAAAAAGAATGCGGTCTACATATCGCTACCGACCGGCACTCATTATAAATCAGGCAAACTAATATCGGCGTAATGCGCCTCAATTTCTTGCTGTGTGTTTTCGCGTAATTGACGCTGAAACGTAGCAGCTTTGATATGTGGGGCAAACATTTCTATAAACCCAGCCATGTAGCCACGCAGATGACTCCCTCGCCGAAACGCGATTTTAGTAACACTCGGCTCAAACAAATGTGCCGCATCGATCGCGACTAGGTCGCTGTCTTGTTTTTCGTCTACCGCCATGCGCGCCACGATGCCGACACCGAGATCTAGCCGTACATAAGTTTTAATGACATCGGCATCGGCGGCGGTAAACACAACGTTGGCAGTGAGCGCTTCACGTTTAAAAGCCTCGTCGAGTTTCGAGCGCCCGGTAAATCCAAAGTTATAAGTCACGAGCGGATATTGGCTAAGTTTTTCAAGAGACAGCCGTTTAACTGAAGCAAGCGGATGAGTCTTGGGTACAATCACAGCGCGATTCCAACGGTAGCATGGGAGCATTGTCAGCTCCTCAAAGAGCTCTAATGCCTCGGTTGCAATTGCAATATCCGCGGTCCCATCTGCGGCGGCTTGTGCTATTTGCAGGGGCGTGCCTTGGTGCAGATGCAAAGATACGCTCGGGTAACAAGCACGGAAGGTTTTTATTACGTCTGGCAGTACATAGCGGCACTGAGTATGGGTCGTCGCGATCGAGAGAGACCCTTTACTCTCATCGCGCAGCTCGTCTGCAATAGACTTTATGTTCTGTATTCGGTTTAGTACATCTCCGCTCGCTTCAAGTATCTTCTGTCCAGCATCAGTCACCGCAACCAACTGTTTGCCCCGACGCTCGAATATCTGTACGCCTAGCTCGTCTTCGAGTGCTCTGATCTGCTTGCTGACACCTGGCTGCGACGTGAACAGGGCATTCGCCGCCTCCGAGACATTTAACCCCTGTCTATTAACTTCCAAAATATACCGCAGCTGCTGTAATTTCATCGTGTAAACACCTGATGCTCTTACCGTGAATGTTATAACAAAAATGAATAAAACTATACCTAAAAATTACTTTTAAGAATATAGAGGTCAGTTTATTCTCCACACTGAACAACGAGTCGACCAATAAAGAGTGGCGATTAAACCCGCAAGATCGCGCACCGCTTGCTTTTTTCCAAGGATAAAATATGGACATCGCAAGCTACGCAAACGGATCAAACACCCTGCTAGATTCGATAGTAGGTGCAGCAATGGCAATTGACGGCAGCATCGCGCTAACCCACGTTGCTGCAGGTGGTTTTGTCGGGTTTGCGATCGGCGCAACCGGTGTCGGTGGAGGATCATTGATGACTCCCATACTCCTCCTATTTGGTTACGCGCCGGCAGTCGCAATAGGCACCGACTTACTCTATGCGGCGATCACTAAAACCGGTGGTGTAATCTCGCACCATAACCAGCAATCGATAGATTGGCTAATTGTGAGGACACTTGCAGCGGGCAGTCTACCAGCGGCGTCTGCAACTCATCTGGCGCTGTCTGGGGGTTATTTAGCAGGCATTCAACAAAGCGATGTGCTGCTCACCTCGAGTCTCGGGATTATGCTCATTCTCACTTCGGTGATGCTCTCGGTAAGAAGCAAACTCCGCGCTTATGCCGCTCTCGGCAAGCCTAGTTTCATCATGGGTGTGATTCACAAAAACCGAACAAAGACGACATTTATGCTGGGGATTATCCTCGGCGTCAGCGTCACCTTATCGTCTGTCGGTGCCGGCGCGTTCGCTGCAGCAATATTGATGACTCTCTATGCCAACACAAAAAGCGTCAGAATCGTCGGAACGGATATCGCTCATGCGGTACCGCTAACGCTGGTGGCAGGACTTGGCTACCTCTTCGCCGGAGAAGTCGATCTGGCTTTGCTCACCGGCCTGCTGATTGGGTCGTTACCGGCTATCCAGCTTGGCGCAAAAATTGCGCACAAAATGCCTGAGCGCTTCTTACGAGGAATATTAATAGTTTTATTAGGCAGCCTTGGCGCCGGCTATCTCATAAGCGGCGCTTGCTAATGACACGCCCTTCGCGCGATTAGTCAGGAAAACGATGCTATTCTTCGCTATTTGCAACACCAGAGGGCACATGCCCAGTCGCTACGTGATTTCGAGCGGAGTCGCAGTGCCCCTGCTGGTCGTCGAAGAAAACATCTGCATCGAAGGCTCGCAGAAACTCTCCTTTATCCAACCCGCCCAAAAACAATGATTCGTCGATGCGAATATTCCAATGTCTCAGGGTCTTAACGACGCGCTCATGCGCAGGCGCTGCACGCGCGGTGACTAAACAGGTCCGCAACGGCGACTCACCAATAGGAAAGGCCATTTGGATTTGTTGCAGTGCCGCTAAAACTGGCTTAAACGGCCCACCGCTTAGCGGCTCATCAACAGCGGCAACCTCGTTACGCGTAAACGCTTCAAGCCCATCGCTTTTGTAGATACGTTCGGAATCATCCGAAAACAGCACAGCGTCGCCATCGAAGGCGATTTTAAGCGTAGCAGTGTCTGCAGCTGCTTTCTTAGACGGCAAAATAGTCGCGGCGGCGACACCAGACTCCAGCGCGCGCCTTACATCTGCACCATCGGTAGAGAGGAACAGGTGACTATTGAATGCTGATATGTAGCGGTAGGGACTTTCCCCTCCGCTAAAGGCAGCGCGACTTATGTCTAGCCCATAATGCTTAATTGAGTTAAAAATGCGCAGACCTGTATCGGCGCTATTGCGCGAGAGCAAAATCACCTGCACAGGTGATTCATCAAGTTGCTCATTAAGCCGCAATAGTTTTTGCACAAGGCTAAAAGCGTCACCTGGAAGTAGCGGTTCATTCTCCCGCGCTATTTGATACTGCTGGTAGGCGGCAAGCCCCTCGTCCTCATAAACTTGATGGCTTTCTGCAAGATCGAATAGCGCTCGAGATGAAATAGCGATAACCAAAGGATCAATCGACGGTTGTTTGGCATTGTGTGGCACTGTCACTCTTCACTCCCCAAATTCGAGACCCTGAGGCCCTATTTCGCTAGTCGGGCCTATAGCAAGCGCCAGTGCCTGCAAGCCCGCAATAGCCATTAGGGTTTTTCGCAAGATATTGCTGATGGTAGTCGTCGGCATAATAAAATGTGTCGAGCGGCGCAATCTCAGTAGTGATCTGAGAATACCCTCGCTCCTCAAGCGCTAGCTGAAACACGCGCGCCGCCGACTTCGCCTGCTCCAACTGCTCGGCGTCGAACGTATAAATTGCCGATCTGTACTGCGTTCCAACGTCGTTACCTTGCCGCATCCCTTGCGTTGGGTCATGCGCCTCCCAAAACGCACTGAGTAATTGTCGGTAACTGATACGCGAGGGATCGAAGAAGACAATAACAACCTCGGCATGCCCCGTGCGTCCGCTACAAACATCTTCGTAGCTAGGATTGGCGGTTATGCCGCCCGCATACCCAACGGCAGTACTGTAAACTCCCTCAAGTTGCCAAAACAGTCGCTCAGCGCCCCAAAAGCAGCCGAGACCAAAGACTGCGCTCGACAGATGTTCAGGTAGTGGCTGTGCGATACGATGCCCAGACACGAAGTGAAAAGGATTAAAAACTGCCGCTTCCTGCCGATCGGGAAGCGCATTCTGCGCAGTCGGAAGCTCTAAACTCCGCGTCGATACGCCACCTAAACTAAACAGCATAGCCCCTCCTTCCATTCGCTATTAGACATTTTCGCGCTGGCCTTTTTTTGGCCTTAGCACGCCTGAAATCGCAATTTGAATGATACACTTTACTGCGGCATGATTTATAGACCTTTGCTCGCACGATAAATCAGTAAACAAGACACAGAATCGATATCCAAAAGAACGAATCAACCTCACGACCAGACTGCCCGGACACTCAGGAACACGCAATGAATTCTGCCTCACAGCACGGCTCTGCACTCATGGATAATTATGGATCACCGACCCTCGAATTCGAATCGGGTCGGGGTTCCGAGTTATTCACAGCGGATGGCACGCGCTATCTCGATTTCGCGATGGGTATCGCCGTTAATTGTCTAGGGCATAGCAATCCCAAACTCATTGATGCCTTGACTGAACAAGCGCAGACCGTTTGGCACACCTCGAATCTCTACCGAATCAAACAAGCAGAAAAACTTGGCCAGCGACTTGTCGATAACACCTTCGCAGACAAAGTGTTTTTCTGTAATTCAGGAGCAGAGGCTGTTGAGGCAGGATACAAAGTTATTCGTCGCTATTTTTTCGCCCGCGGCGAAAGCCACAAACACCGAATTATATCGCTACGCAACTCTTTTCACGGACGCACGCTGGGTGCGATTGCGTCGGCCTTTAATCCCATGCACTGTGATGGATTTATTATCGGCGACGCGGGCTTCGATCAAGTAGAGTTCGGGGATCTTGAAGCGCTTAAGGCTACGATAACCACGAACACCGCCGGCATAGTTTTAGAGCCCGTGCAAGGTGAAGGCGGTATACGCCCAATACCTAAGGGTTATCTCGCGTCCATACGCGCTCTCTGCGATGAACACGAACTCCTTCTAATGTTCGATGAGGTGCAAAGTGGCGTTGGCAGAACAGGCTCTCTTTTCGCTTATCAGCAACTTGGCGTGACCCCTGACCTCTTAGCTAGCGCAAAGGGGCTTGGCGGTGGAATCCCAATAGGTGCCTGTCTCGCCACTGACAAAGTAGCCGCAGCAATGACTGCGGGAAGTCACGGCAGCACTTTTGGAGGAAATCCGCTGGCCACAGCTGTCGGTAATGCTGTGCTAGACGAGCTGTTACGAGAAGGTTTCTTGCTTGACGTGCAGCTCGCAGGTGGACACTTGCGCAGTGGCTTGCAAGACCTCGTTGACCAATATCCCACACTGCTTAGTCAAGTGACTGGATTGGGGTTGATGCTAGGACTCCGCTGCCACACTGACGCGGCGACCCTAATCGCTAAACTTCAGACCGCGGGATTACTCGTTGTAAAAGCCGGCGGCAATAGCATTCGTTTTCTTCCAGCACTAAACGTCACGCATGAAGAGATCAATGAAGCGCTTTCAATACTCGAAAATGTGTTGAGCGACTACCCGGAGCAACCATGAAAATAATCACTACATTCGCGCTTGTAGTTATGTCGACTATTGGCGCCGAATTCGCTTTAGCCCAAGCCAGTTCGAACACCTCTATAAACATGGGAGAGACACTCGTGGAGCCCTTCAAAATAATGATTGACGAGGAAGCGATAGACGATCTTAAGAGACGACTTGCAAGCACGCGTCTCCCTGACCAACTCGACGGGGTAAGCTGGGAATACGGCACTGACTTAAGCACGCTAACTGAACTGATCGACTATTGGCGCGAGGGCTTCGATTGGCGCGCACAAGAAGCGAAGCTCAACCGCTTCGATCAGGTATTAGTTGATGTAGATGGTCATCAGATTCATACAATCCACCATCGTTCGAAGAATGCTAACGCAATCCCACTAATGCTTGTGCACGGCTGGCCAGGTTCGGTAGCCGAATTTCATAAAATCATTGGCCCCCTGACCGATCCAGAGGCATATGGAGGCTCAAACGTCGATAGCTACCACGTGATCGCACCATCACTTCCCGGTTTCGGTTTTTCTCAGGCACCAAGAGAGCCTGGCATGAACCCTGAGAAAATCGCACTTTTGCTAGCAGGGTTGATGCGAAAGCTTGGTTACGAGCGGTATGCGATCGCGGGTGGCGATTGGGGTGCGGTAATCAACAGTCATCACGCCAACCATTTCCCCGAAAGGCTTATAGGTCTGCACTCGAATATGATTCTCGCAGGGCCACCCGAGGATATAGCCCAGCGAGAGCGAGTCACCGCAAGCGAAGCTGCACTTCGAGAGAGCCGCGGCAACTATATGCGCGGCGAGCTTGCCTACCAACAGATCCAAGGAACAAAGCCGCAGAGTCTGGGTTACGCGCTCAACGATTCGCCTGCTGGACTGGCAGCGTGGATACTCGAGAAATTTCACGGCTGGACAGACATGCCGCAAGGCGCAGAAGGTAAGCTAGATGATTACTTCAGCAAAGATGAACTTCTCACCAATATATCAATTTATTGGTTTACCGAATCGATAACCTCATCTATGCGTATCTATTACGAAAACAGGGCAGTTCCACCGATCAAACCGATGACTTATATCGATGTACCCACCGGTGTTGCGCTATTCCCCGCCGAAATCTATATCACGCCACGCGCTTGGGCCGAAGCCGCTTATGATATTCGGCACTGGGCTGCGCTAGAACAAGGCGGTCATTTTGCAGCCCTTGAGCAACCCGACACGTATCTATCCGAGCTCAATATGTTTTTCCGTATGCTTCGGTAGCCGTTTGCCAAGCAACGTGAATGAGACAATTCAAGACAGCACCTTTAGTGATAAGCCACAGAAGAGGGATTCAGAGATGAACACAAGCACTACACGCGCCGATGGCCTATTGGGCTGGATTGAACGATCGGGCAATAAACTCCCCGACCCTGTGTTCATTTTTGTTTATTGTATTCTTGGCGTTATCGCTGCAAGCGTGGTTGCCGCATTCTTCGGTGTGACAGCAGAGCACCCTGTGTCTGTTGATACTGAGGGCAATGCACTGATTGTAAGTGCCGAATCGCTTCTTTCCAGTGACAATATTCGCCGGCTGCTAGTGAGCATGCCTGCGACATTTACGTCGTTCCATCCTCTGGGGTACGTACTGGTGGTCATGCTTGGCGCGGGTGTCGCCGAGCGCTCCGGATTTTTCGGGGCGGCTATGAGCGGCGCTATGTCTAAGGCACCTACCTTTCTTCTAACGCCTGCCGTTGCGCTCATTGGAATGCTCGGCAATCTCGCAACCGATGCGGCCTATGTCGTACTTATTCCTCTTGCGGGGGTCGTGTTTGCCGCAGCCGGCCGCCATCCTATCGCTGGCATTGCGGCGGCCTTCGCTGGCGTCTCAGGCGGCTTCTCAGCAAATCTGTTTCCTGGACAGCTCGATGCGCTCTTGTTTGGCATCACAGAGTCTGCTGCCGAAACGATACTACCTACTTGGGATGCCAATATCGCGGGCAACGCATTTTTTATTATTGCGATGACTTTCGTCTTCTTACCGGTTATTTGGTACGTGACCGACCGCATTGTTGAACCTAGACTTAATCCCGTGGTGTCTGGCGGTGGAACTCTTTCGATAGACCTCAAAGAACCTAACACCGAACTCACAGTACAGGAGAAACGAGGCCTCGCGTATGCGGGCTACGCATGCCTCTCTGTGATCGCAATTTGGCTGTTTTTAACTATAGGCCCCGGGACGCCGCTTATAGATGAATCTGCTAAAGAGGAGGCTAAGCTAACGCCTTTTTTCCAATCACTCGTTGCTGGTTTTTTCATCCTCTTCCTAGCAGCCGGCTGGGCTTACGGCAAAGGTGCTGGCGTAGTTAAAGACCATCGCGATATCGTTAAGATGATGAGCGAGGCGATGGCTGATTTAGGTTATTACCTGGTGCTCGCGTTCGCGGCGGCGCATTTTGTTGCTATGTTCAATTGGTCGAATCTGGGGCTGATTTTCGCCATAAATGGCGCTGAGATCCTTGAGAGTTCGAGTCTGCCAGACCCACTTTTACTCACCGTCATTATAGTCTTGTGCGCATTCATCAACCTCTTTGTTGGCTCGGCTAGTGCCAAGTGGGCATTGCTAGCACCTGTCGTAGTTCCTATGCTTATGTTGGTCGGCATCAGCCCCGAAATGAGCACTGCCGCCTATCGCGTTGGCGATGGTGCAACCAATATAATCACGCCGCTTATGCCCTATTTTCCGCTAATACTTATTTTTTGCCAGCGCTGGCAGCGAGAGTTTGGACTAGGAAGCCTTGCTGCGACCATGCTGCCCTACTCTGCGCTATTGCTGCTTTCAGGCATTATTCTAACGATATTCTGGGTAGTTCTCGGTTTACCACTTGGCCCCGGCGCTGGGGTGGAATTCAACCTGTAAACGCGAACAAAAGCATCTGCGAAACTACGAATCCAAATAAAAGTTCGCGAACATAAATTTTAAGTAAGGAGACGAGCGATTAATGAATACCATGGCCAACAAGATGAAACTGAGAAGCATGAAAAAGGCAATCATCTTAACCCTTAGCATGTTCACGTTATCAGCCCTGTCTCAGTCTCTCTACTCGCAGGAAATTGAATATCCTGAGGAGTTTGCTACGCCCATCCCGCTGATGGAGGAAATACTTGGTGACTTCCATTTTCCGATCTCCTCGGACTCGGATCTCGCTCAGGCGTTTTTCGATCAGGGCATGCAAATGATGTATGCCTTTGCAAAGCTAGAATCCGCGCGCTCGTTTCGTGAAGCTCAAATCGCTGACCCGAATTGTGCTATTTGCTTTTGGGGGGAAGCGTGGAGTTGGGGCAGTTACCTAAACGGTGCAATGACTACAGCTGAAGCGCCTCGCGCGCTTGCCGCGCTTAACAAAGCACTCGCGCTGATTGATAACGCAAGTGATAAAGAAGTAGACCTCATTCGCTCATTGCAATCGCGTTATATCGAGAATTATGATCCCGCGACGCGCCGCGTTCAGGATCAAGCCTACGCGGATACCATGGCAGAGTTGGCGCGAAAATATCCTGATGACCTAAATATTGCCACGTTCTACGCAGACGCATTGTTCCTTCTAGAGGAACGACGTGGTTATCGCAGGCTAGAGGATCCAAATGTGATCAGACTCCATGGCGTACTAGAAAGTGTCCTCGAACGCGACATTACGCATCCCGGCGCCTGTCACCTCTATGTTCATGCAACCGAATCAACTCCAACACCCGAACTTGCGGCGCCTTGCGCTGAGCTTCTAGGCACTTCAATCCCGGGAGCCAGTCATATCAATCATATGCCCAGTCATACATGGAACGAGATGGGTCTTTGGGAGAAAGCTGTTAGGGCCAATACTATCGCGTGGCATTCCGATCAGAAGTCTGCTATCGGACGCGGCGTTGCAATCTATCCGACTCATAACCTCACGATGCTCTACTATGCAGCAGCAATGGGTGGCGCGAGCGCGTCCTCGATTCAGGCAGCAAAAGATCTTGCAAAGCTTAACGGAAATAGTGCGATGCATGCGATGAGTCTGGTACGTTTCGGACGCTATGAAGAGGCGCTCGAGCTAGACAATGAGCCCAGTGGCGATGTAAATCGCAGCATGTATTCGTTCTCTCAAGCTTATTCGGCACTTAAGCAGGGGAATACCGCGCGAGCACGCGAAACGCTCGCCGAACTGCTTGATCTTACCGAAACCACCACTGCGCGCTTTCGATTTCACGACGGCAAAAATATTATTGGTGCACTGGCAGGCATACTCGAGGGTCAGTTAGAGTGGGACGCAGGTAACTTAGAAGGAGCTGCGGAAGCCTTCCGGCGAGCAACGCGATACTACGATAGTCTCAATTACGATGAGCCAGAGCCACTCCCCTTCTCTCCTCGGCATTGGTTAGGCGCTGCCTACATAGCACTTGGTGCCTATGATTCGGCTCTCGTGGAATACGAACTCGATATGGACGACCACCCAAACAACGTATGGTCACTTCACGGAGCGGCGACGGCGCTGGAATACTTAGGCAGGGACACCACAGAGGTAAACAAGGCACTGCAGTCAGCAATGGAATTTGCAGATGTCTGGCTTCTCGATTCTCGCTTGTAAACGCTGTTCCTAGTCGAAGAGCCATCTGCTAACAGTCTAACGTAGCAGATGGCTCAATACTCTAAAAGCGCTAGGCAGAATTACGAGAGGCGTTCACGTTGCCAAACAGACTTCGCATGACCATCTTCTCGTAAAGCTTATAGAGTGCCGCTTCTTCTGACTCATCCGAAGCACTCTCCGCAACTACACCCTCAAGTTCCTGCGCGCGCGTCAACGCGTACTGTTGAATAACGAGCAACGGCAGAACCAACTTCTGCCGTAAAGCGATACTCAGCCTACTCGTAGGATTATCCTCAAGAAGTATAGATTGACTGGATATTTTAAGCGCCATCTCCACGCTTAATTCGAATTCTGCATGGACCTGTTGCCAGAACTCTCCAAACCTAGGATGCCTGCCCATATAGGCAGTAAGCTCAAAATTTGACTTACTCATGCTCTGCATACTGTTGTCTACGAGCGCTTTAAAGAACTTCGAATTCTGATAAAGAGCTTTGCACTCGTCTAATCGACCCGCATTTTCGAGTTCCCGTAAAGCACTACCGAGACCATAATAACCAGGCACATTCTGTTTCAACTGCGCCCAAGCGCCGACGAAAGGAATGGCTCGAAGATCCTCAAACTTAAGTCCTTCTGCTCTGCCACGCTTCGTCGGGCGACTGCCAATATTCGTGCGTCCATAGTATTTAAGCGTACTCATCTCCTCGAGATAGGGAATAAAGAGAGGATGAGATTTGAATGCCTTGTAACGGTCGTAGCTGATGCTCGCAAGTTCTTGCATCAAGTGCCGCTGTGCTTCATTGAGTTCTCGTTCGGGTCTGTCATAGAGATTATTTTCAAGACCTGCGGCGAGTAGCTGCCGAAGGTTGTGCGTCGCAGCCTCGGAATTACCATAGTAAGAGCTGACAGTCTGACCCTGTACAGTCAATTGAATCTGGTTACTTTCGATACTTTTGCCTAGGGCTGCATAAAACTCGTAAGTGCTGCCACCGCCTCGTGCTGGCGGACCACCACGGCCATCAAAGAAGGCAACCTCTACACCCACAGCGCGCGATACCGCTGTCAGATCTTCTTTAGCCCGATAGATAGCCCAGTTAGCCATGAGATAACCGCCGTCCTTCGTGCCATCTGAAAAACCAAGCATGACAGTTTGTCGATCACTACGCCTCGTCAAATGCGCTCGGTAGTCGGTGAATGAATACAGACTTGTCATACCTGGGCCTGACTGCGCAAGGTCGTCAATGGTCTCGAATAATGGCACGATATCCACGCTATGATTTTCGGCCTTCCAGCCAACCAAATGCGACAAAGCCTTAACGCGCGCGATATCGATTGCACCACGGCAATTACTAATAATGTAACGATGACATCCAGTTTCGCCGTTGCGCTGTTGTATAGTTGCCATAGCGCGGAGAGATTCTAACGTATCGAGTTCGAGGGCATCCGGCACCAGGGATTCATTAAACTCTAAGGAGGTCTCAGGCGTTTTCGTTGCCAGCAAGACAGCAATTTGCGAGGCTTCGTCTAGCGTATCGAAATCAGCCGGGAAAAAGTCTGGATAGAGCGAACGCGCGGTATTAAAACTACGATGAATTACACGAGAATCTTGCCGAATATCTAGATTTGCGAAATGAAATCCAAAGGCGCTCACTTTGTGCTTGAAAGATTCTAGCTGCTCGATATAGAGCCCTTGATAGGCGTCTTTAACCGTTTGCTCAATTGTATTTATCGTCTCGATCATACCTGCGAGCGTTAAGTCGGTAGCACAGGGCTTAGTAATTTCGCGATAGAGCTTTCTCTCCAGCTCATCCAACCTCTTGTAGACTCCTTTAAAGCTAAGCCTTCGCTTGAGCTCGCGCACATCACTGTGATAGCAGCTCATAATTAATGAACGAAGCTTATCGGCAACTTGTAGTGTCACACCGACATTGACGAAGGGATTGCCATCTCGGTCTCCGCCAGGCCAGAAACCGACGCTTAAGAGCTGATTAGGGGAATCAACACGATCGGCAAGCTGCGGACCGATGCTATCCATGATACTGCCTATCGCATCATAGAAAATATTAGCCAGATACCAACTGAGGTTAGTAGCCTCATCAAAAGGCGTTGGTTTTTCGTTATTAAAAAAAGGTGTATTACCTAACTGCTGCAGAAGATCTCGAGAGGTAGCGATATCCTGATTCTTAATGGCTGCGGCAAGGTCTGTAATAATTGCCAGCACCTGTCCAGGATAAAACTGAGTCGGGTGAGCCGTTAGAATGACTTTACTGCCAAAATTCTCAAGCACTTTATCAAACTGATCTTGGAGACCATCCGCCTTAACGCGTTCTAGTAATTGCCTAAGCACATTTTTAGTTTCTGTTTTATGCACAACCGGATAGGCAGCGTCCTCAAGCGCATCGACCAGAACAACCTGCCTTTCGACATATTTAATTACTCTGAAAAGAAAGTGAATTCTGCTTTTTTCGTCAAGATGCGGCCTGTGCGTAGCAAAAAAATCATCAAGAATCCCCGCTGGATCTTCACCTTGGCTCAAGCCTTTTTGTGCCCGCGCTTCGAGCAGCGGCAGCAGCAGCCCTGTTTGCTCGATTTCATCGAGAGGGAGGGTCAAAAAAAGCCCGTTGTAAAGCTGATAATTAAGATCAACAAGATTCTCGTAGTCTTTGTTACTCGGTATCTTGGCTGAAAAAACCAATCCCTTGTTACTGCTCATACTGCTCCATTGCATCTTTCGTATTTTAATATTCAAACACAGACTTGAAGACGACTTTGCGTTCGAAGCCTCTGCTGGGGTACGCTTCGTTCATCTTATTTTTGCTGCATCTATTTTCTGTCAAGAGACCTTCTATGCTCAAGATCGATTCTTTATTACCAATAGTCGGACTAGTTACTGCACTTGTTGCCCTACCCGCGTTTGGCGCCGAGCAAACGCCGATACCACTATGGCATACAGTGATGCTTATCATAGTCTTTCTCACACTCACCTCGAGCGCGGCATTATCCTTTGCAGCCTGGCGCCAATGGCGCAATGGTTGGCGACTCGTCGCTGCCTTCCCGATAGCCTTGCTCGTATTATGGATAGGCTGGATTGTTGGTGCCCGCACTATTGACCCTGAGTCTCATACGCTATGGTCTTTTGAACTCTTTGCCTGGTCGCTTCTAAATTTGCTTTACATGGTTACCGTGCTAACTGCCAAACGCGCTTTCGAAAAAGCAGACCAACCATCTTAGACAGTAACCTTGTCATAAAAGGTTTCATACCCTCCGTCTATACTAAATGCCGCTTCAAACCCTTGCTCCGCTAAGTAGGCAGCGGCACTTTGGCTCGAATTTCCGTGATAACAATACACGAGCACAGGCTTCGTTTGGTCGGCGCTTTGCACGAAGCTCGCTACATTACTGCCGCTGAGATGTATCGCGTTCTCAACATGACCAGCCTCGTAAGATTGCTCATCACGCACGTCGACAATATACACTCCATCTGCACCGTATTCTGAAAGCATAGTTTGGAACTCATGCCACCCGATGCGATTAAAATTCATCATAATTAAAGCCCTCTACAGCCCTCTAGAGCAAGATCAATCCGCTAGCGAAAAAAGCCACTGCTGCTAAGCCCGCGCTCAATAATGCGTAAGGCAGTTGCGTGCGCACATGATCGATATGATCTGTAGCCGCGGCCATCGAAGCGACAACCGTGGTGTCGCTAATCGGAGAGGCATGATCTCCGAAAACAGCGCCGGAAAGCACTGCAGCGAGAAACACAGAACTGTTCGTCTCTAAGGCACCGACAATCTGCATAGCCAAAGGAATCATGATAGCGAAGGTGCCCCAACTTGAGCCTATAGAGAAAGCGATAAACGCTGATAACAAAAACAAGAGCGGCAACAAAATCGAACTCGGAATAGTTTCTTGAGCTAGTTGCGCAACGTAAACGCCCGTGCCGAGCTCATTCGCAACATCTCCAAGCGCCAGAGAGAAGAGTAGGATCATCGCTACAGGTAACAATCCACCAGCGCCCTTGAGGAAAAGTTGCATAAGCGTTTCGAGCGTTGCGCGCTGGCTAACCAGGGCGATTGTCCAGGCTACAGCTAGGGAGACGAGTACCGCCCAAAGAACCGAAGTAGACCCAGAGCCAGCAGTCAGATCGCCTCCGCCGGTAATAAAAAGCCCCAGAGGCATGCTTAAGACGAGTGCTAGCACTGGGATAATCATAAGCGCCGCCGAGTCCCCGGGCTGCCTTGTTTGCTCTGCTTCTATCAGACTTGGATCCACCATCGGTGTGGCATTTGGCCAAAGTAATTCCCCTGTCGCTGTTCGCCGCTGCGCGCTCCGCATCGGCCCAATATCGACTCCAAAAAAGATGACAACTGCGCATACGAGCACTGCGGAAATAGCGTAAAAATTTAAAAATATCGCGCCTATGAACACATCAATTGGGCTCTCAACGCCGCTAGAAGTAAGCAGACTGACGATAACAGCCCCCCAAGCGTTAAGCGGAATCAATACACAAATAGGCGCTGACGTCGCATCGATAATGTAAGCGAGCTTCTCTCTTGAAACGCGATACCGATCGAAAAGTGGCCTTGAGATAGCACCGGCAATCAAAAGCGTAATGTTAGATTCGATAAACACGACAACGCCCGTGGCGAAGGCAAGCCACTGTGCTCTTCCGGGGCCTGTAACCCAGTTTTTTTGCTGCAATAGTGCGATAAACCCTCTCACGCCGCCCAACTTTTCAATTGTCGCAATAAGACCACCAATGACCAATGTAAATACCAAGACGCGAGTATCACCAGGATCAGTAAATACGTTGATAACGGAGTCGATAGCTGGAGAGACCGCAGCGAGCGGATTGCTCGTACCGAGAAGCCACGCACCCATCCAAATGCCTACGCTTAAAGAAAGAATCACCTGCCGCGTTACTATCGCGAGTCCAATCGCCAACAAAGGCGGTATAACAGACGTCCAGACCGGATCTTGCATTGCTATTCCTTTTTTCCAAGACGCAAAAGATAGCACGGTTTCAATAAGCTGTCAGAAGACCTAAAGTCGCGCTAAACACCCGTCTGCAAAAAAAATCTGGTCTGGATACACTCGCGGGCAGCGCTGTCGTTCGTGGTTGGTCATTCTCTGAGCTTGTGTGATACTGCTTTCTCGCGTCTGTCTAAAAACAAGGGAGCATACCCGCATGACTGAAGCTGCAACCAAGATCGATAAAGTCAATGAGCTACGCCGCGAAAGCACAATCGCCTCCTATTCAAAGCCCTTCTATCGTTACCTTGTTCTGGGCATCCTCACAACAGTCTATATTTCTAACTTCGTAGACAGGCAGGTTATCAATGTCTTGGCTGCTTATATTATTGAGGACCTGCAATTAAGCGATGGTCAGTTCGGCGCACTCTCAGGTATCGCTTTCGCCCTCATTTACACAGTCTTGGGAATCCCCATCGCTCGCCTGGCAGACCTCAGTAATCGCCGTAACGTAATCGCCATCTCGGTCGCGACATGGAGTTTAATGACAGCCGCCTGCGGCCTAGCGCAAAATTTTGGGCAGCTGTTTTTGGCGCGGGTGGGGGTCGGAATCGGCGAAGCCGGTGGCTCTCCTCCAGCACACTCCATCGTGTCAGACATTTTTCCCGCTGCTCAGCGTGCTACTGCGTTGTCAATTTATTCACTCGGCGTCTACGGCGGCATTCTTGTCGGCACCGTGGGTGGGGCCTATTTGGTTCAATATTTCGACTGGCGCACGGCGTTTGTCGTTGTGGGGCTGCCAGGGCTATTCCTCGCTTTCATTGTCCGCTTCGTGATTAAAGAACCGCCTCGCGGTATGTCAGAAAACCGACGTGACATTGCGCCCCCTGGATTCTTTCGGGTGATGAAGATCCTTGCTTCGCGCAAATCATTCAGACACCTAAGCTTCGCCTGTGCACTACATGCCTTTGTCACTTACGGTATGGGCAATTTCATGCCGCTGTTTCTTGGGCGCATTCATGAGATGCCGATCATCGATATTGGCCTTTATTACGGACTCATTGCCGGCATCGGCGGGCTCGCTGGCACTTTCTTCGGCGGCTGGTATTCCGACAGAAAATCTAACAAGCACAACGATATGCGCTGGTATTTGTGGATTCCATTCATCTCAACGGTGGCTGCAATCCCGCTAGCACTGATTACATTTATCGTCATGCCCGACGGCTACAGCGCTGTATTCTTTTACTTTCTACCCGTGTTTTTCGGTGGCTTTTATCTCGCACCCTGCATCGCAGCTACGCATTTTCTAGTCGGAATACGAATGCGCGCGATGGCGTCGGCCATCCTTCTATTTGTCTTGAACCTAATCGGACTCGGGCTTGGCCCGATGGTTACTGGCTTTGTGAGTGACTGGCTAACACCGACCTTCGGCACCGATGCACTCCGCTATGCGATGTCACTGACTGTCTTAGTGAATATCTGGTGTGCCCTTCATTATTATTGCGCGATCAAAACTATTCGAGACGACATAGCGCTCGCTGCAGAGTAGCCAAAAAACAACCCATGAGTTTGCAAGCAAGAATAAAGAGAGCGAGAGTATTAGCATGAGCAACACTACGGAAAATCAATTGCCTGGCCGTCTCGGTGATTCATCGATGAGCCTTGGAACCGATCCTCGCACAGACCCGCGACTCGCCGCAGCATTAGGGCAGTTAGGTCTCGCAGATCAAGCAGCCGAGCCTCCGATCAATGCTGACAGCGATGTGGCAGACTGTATCGCCTACTCCACAGCAGCCGAACAAGCATGGCAAACGCTATTCGCGATGCTCGTTAGCCAAGGCGAACCGTCAAATCCGGTCGATGTGCGCGAAGAAATCATCAAAGGTCGTGATGGCAATGAAATTAAACTCTACATTCATTGCCCGGCAGGTCATACCCGTGACAGCGCCCCTCTCCCTTGCCTTGTTCATACACATGGTGGCGGCATGGTCATCCTGACTGCGGCCGATGCGAACTATAGCCGCTGGCGCAGCGAACTCGCCGCTACTGGTTTAGTCGTCGTAGGTGTCGAATTTCGCAATGCCGCTGGCGCACTCGGAAATCATCCCTTTCCTGCAGGATTACACGACTGTGCGGACGCGGCTAAATGGATTGCCTCTAGCCGTGAAGCGCTTGGCATCTCAACATTGATCATGACAGGCGAATCTGGTGGAGGAAACCTGTCGCTAGCGACAACGATGCTCGCGAAGAGAGAAGGCTGGCTTGAGGAAATCGCGGGCGTCTACGCGCAGTGCCCCTACATTTCTGGACTCTATGCTGAGAAGCCAAAAGAGCTCCCCTCTTTGATCGAAAACGACGCTTATTTCCTCGACATGAAGACCATGGGCGCAATGGTCAAACCCTACGATCCAACCGGTGAAAACGCGAGCAACCCCCTCGCTTGGCCCTATCATGCGAGCCTAGAAGACCTTACCGGATTGCCTCCACATGTGATTTCGGTGAACGAATTGGATCCGTTGAGAGACGAAGGGCTTGCGCATTATCGCAAGCTACTTAAAGCAGGTGTACCGACTATTGGGCGTACTGTGCACGGAACATGCCATGCAGCTGACTGTTCGTTTGTAGGCGTTATTCCTGATGTCTATTTTGCCACGGTCCGCGACATCTCAGCTTTCGCCCATTCGCTATCTTAAATTATCCGTAAGCGGATTTTCCATGGAGGAGTATCAATGCTAAACGACGACCTACGGCTATTGTCTTTGAGTAGAATAAAATCAACCCTATTCGCTGCCCTTGTTTTAATCGTCAGCACAGCAATTAGCGCCAGCGCAGGGGCACAGTCCTTACCCCGATCAAGCCCAGCCAGCGTCGGAATGTCGAGTGAACGACTCGAGCGCTTACCTGCAGCCATGCAGCGGTATATCGATGCCAACCAGCTCGCCGGAACTGTCACGCTTATCGCTCGCGATGGTAAGGTCGTTCATATTGAGTCCCGTGGCTGGCGCGATAAAGAAAGCGACACCCCCATGAGCGAAGACACTATTTTCTTCATCATGTCGATGACCAAGCCTATCGTTTCCACCGCGCTTATGATGCTCTACGAAGAAGGGCTGTTTTTGCTTACCGATCCGGTAAGCAAATGGATCCCCGAAATCGCCGACAAACAAGTGCTCGTACAAGACGACGCCGGGGTTCATCGAATGACACCCAGACAACCAATCACTGTGCGCGATGTATTGGCACACACCACTGGACTAGATCCGGCACGCGAGTTACTCACCGAAGACGAACAAAAACTCCTTGGCCGCGAAAGCAGTCTAGAGGCGACATTGATCAAGCGCGCGCCCCTTCCTCTTGCCTTCCACCCAAGCGAAGACTGGCAATACGGCAGCTCCACCGATTATGTAGCGCTTTTAGTCGAGCGAATTTCAGGCGAACCGCTACAAAATTTTTTACAGGAACGAATCTTTGACCCCCTTGGGATGAATGACACCTCCTATGTGGTACCGGCAGAGAAACGAGACCGCGTGGCTACCGTCTACTCACCAACGGGCCCTAACAAAACTATCGAGGTATTCCGAACGCCAGACTACAGCAGCGTGCCATTTTTCGGCAGTGACTATTACGGTGGAGTGGCTGGATTATTCTCGACAGCTAGCGACTACTGGCGTTTTAGTCAGATGCTGCTTAACGGCGGGAAGCTAGGTCGGACTCAGATACTAAGTCCTAAAACGATAAATCTCATGATCTCAAATCACAGTAAGGATCATGATATTTACATTCGCGGGCCGGGATACAATTTTGGGCTAGGCTTTGGGATTCTAAATGACGCAGGCATTGCGCGAGACCCCATTACGCCAGGCTCTTTTACTTGGGGTGGCGCATGGGGAACAATTTTCTGGGTAGACCCCATCGAAAATATGATCGGGATAATGATGACTCAGATCAGCTCTTATTCGCATCTCAATGTAAGACAGGATGTCGGCGTAACCGCGGTGCAAGCTATCGTCGAGAGTTATAGCAACAAACCCTATTCTGTGCAGGGCTATTCGGTACTAAACCCACAGTAGACACGCCTGCCTAGTAAAGCGCTTTGAGTCCAGACTTGAAGCGCTTGGCGTTCTCAACATAGTGTGTTGCTGAATCGATGAGGGCCTGCTTGCGCGCCTCATCTAATTCGCCGCGGATTTTCCCTGGCGCTCCCATCACAACGGAGCCGTCGGGCACCACCATGCCTTCTGTGATTAGCGCATTGGCAGCGATAAGACACCCCTTACCTATGACTGCTCCGTTCAACACAACAGCATTAATACCTATAAGGCTACCAGCGCCAATCGTGCAGCCATGCAACATGACTTTATGCCCAATCGTAACATCGCTGCCTACGACTAACGGAAAGCCCTTGTCTGCATGTAACACAGAGCAATCCTGTACGTTGCTGCGCTCGCCGATCGTTATCGTCTCGGTATCACCACGTATCACTGCGCCGAACCACACGCTAGCGTCTTTCTCCAAGGTCACATTGCCAATCACTGCTGCCGAATCCGCGACGTAGAAATCTTCGCCGTGAGTTTGGGGTGAAACATTATCAAGACTGTAAAGCAAGAGCGTGTCCTCTTCCGAATTAAAGTGGCTAGTGCGGTCAATAAAGTGTACCCAATGGCTGACCAATTGCGAAGTCAGAACTTCCTAGCGAACGAGACGTTGAATCAAATAGACTCGAGGCCATGGGTAGACAATTAGCGTCAAACCTACTATTTTCGAGAGTAAGCTTTGAGTAGGGTTACGACAGCATACTGCACGTAAACTCGTAATTAGCACATGACAGAGACCCGATCGCGAGCAAAGAAAATCAAAAAGATAAAGAGAGCAACGACCCCATGAATAGCAGACGCGAATTTCTAAAGTATTTAGCCGCAAGCCCACTCCTAACC
>Ga0255756_1002479_pt1 | contig 19784 bp, 17 predicted proteins | sample 011ome_20_FD_179956 | JGI IMG/M metagenome (GOLD analysis project Ga0255756, IMG submission 179956) | Coastal salt marsh microbial communities from the Groves Creek Marsh, Skidaway Island, Georgia - 011509CT metaG (version 2) | ecosystem: Environmental > Aquatic > Marine > Intertidal zone > Salt...
TGAAGTTGCCGCCAAAGCCCAAGAGGTCAAGGATGCGATCCGTGATGGCAAATATTTTGCATTCACCGGCCCGCTAAATGACAATGAAGGCAACCAAGTCTTGGCCGACGGAGAAGTCGCGGACCGTAAGCATCTTGATACGATGATGTATTACGTTGAAGGAATCGACGCGAAAGTTCCAAATTAAGAAAAACAACTGCATAATCGCAAAAGGCGCTTAGCGCTTTGTGACAAGGTGATGGGGCCTGCAAATATGCAGGCCCCATTATTTTAAGATCCTTTTGAAAACCAATCTTAACCGGCTTTTTCATGGCTGAAAGCTAGTGTTTCAAACGAAACAATACGCTTCAAAAATGCTGCCCTAAACCGACCACTATTCTTTGCCCTGAAGGTCTGGATAATGCACGCTATCGGACGCTGGATGAAAGCCAGCCCATTTGGCAAAAACGCGTCCATACGCGCGGCCGCATGATCAAAACACGCTTTGAACCCAAACCGACTTTTGGTTATAAGAGAGCGGTACGCAATCTCTTCGGATATGCGGCTCTTAAAACAACGCGGAGACCCGATGGAACCAATTTTAGAGCTTACAGAACCACATGCCATCGCTCTTTGTGACAATATCAAACCGGGCGGCGTTCATCCAATACAGCTGCAAGATGTCGAACTGGTTTTATGGCGTGACTATGCCGGTCAGGCGCATGTTTGGCATGACCGCTGCCCCCATCGCGGCATGCGTTTGAGCTTTGGTTTCGTAAAAGAAAACCGCCTGACATGTCTGTATCATGGTTGGGAATATGGCTCTGATGGAGGCTGTCGAAAAATACCAGCGCATCCAGAGGTCACCCCGCCAAAGACATTATGCGCCGATATTCTAAACGTCAGCGAATCTTATGGGATGGTGTTTGTTAGTGCTGGCGAAAATACGGTCGAAACAAATACCGAATGGGTTTCGGTACGCAGCATATTTTTAGAATGCGATGGGGCTCAGGCGCTTGCAGGGATTGCCGAGTTTGTAGAGATTACCGAGGCACAAGAAAACCAAGTCTATTTGAATAAAAGCAACACGGTAGCCGTTGCGGTGCAACCCTGCAGCCGCACAAGCTGCGCCATTCATCTGAGCACAAGATCGACAGATCCAACGGCAAGGCTTGCTTTGGCCAAACGGATGGTTGCCTTGCGCCGAAAGATCAATCAAGGACTACGCATATGACAGTAACTTCAGATATAGTTGCCTTAAATCAATGGCTGCCAGTTGCATATCCGGGGCAAGTGACTTCCGCAAAACCCCATGAAACATTGCTTTTGGGGCAGCCTATTCGCTTGACAGCGGCAAGCGATGGAACCGTGACGGCGGTTGCCCTGGACGCAAGCGGCGCACCTGGGCGAGAACTGCCAATTATCGAGCAATTCGCGGTTATCTTCACAACCCTTGGAGACAGTCCAAGGCCAATGCCGATCATCGAGGCCTTCGATGAACCCGATCGCCGGATTGTCAATTGCGGGTCAGTGGGTGTGCATGCAAGCCCGTTTCGAATTGTTGAAAATTTTTTAGATATGGCCCATTTCTGCTTTGTGCATACCGATATCTTAGGTGCAAAAAACGAAACAGAAGTGCTCAGTTATAAGACCGAACATCGCCAAGATGTTGATGAAATCTGGGCAACAGGGTGCCAATTCTTTCAACCCGCCGCATCGCCCGCCGCGGCAAAGGCCGGTGAAGGTCAAATGACCGATTACACCTATCGCGTTTTATCGCCATTCGGGGTGATGCTGTATAAATCTGCCCTTGGCTATGCGGATCGCTTGGATGCGATTTGCCTCTTCATCCAACCCAAAACAGAAACAGAGTGCATCGGATATATGCCAATGGCCCTGCTTGATGATACGTCATCCAACACTGGTATGATCGATTTTCAACAAACCATTTTTTTACAAGACCGAATAATTCTTGAAAATCAACGCCCCAAATTATTGCCACTGACACCGCGCTCGGAAATGCCAACAAGAGCGGATCTCAGTTCGGTTGCTTTTCGCCGCTGGCTGAAAGACAGCGGTATGAAATTTGGTTTGTTGCATGAAGAGGCCGCATAAATGGGCCTGACGCTGCATAATTATACCTTATCCGGAAGCTGCTATAAAGTGCGGCTGCTGCTTGAATTCCTGCAAATCGATTATCACACAATATCGGTAGATTTCTTTCCGGGAAAAGAACATAAAACGCCCGAATTTCTGGCACTTAACCCACTTGGCCAAATACCAGTGCTTGAAGATGGCGAGCTGCAACTGCGCGATGCGCAAGCTATCTTATGCTATCTGGCCCGCAAATATGATACCTCGGCGCAATATTTACCGGATGATCCGGCCGCATTTGGACAAATCATGATGTGGCTTGCCTTTGCCGGAAATGAATTGATGGCCGCCTCGGCGGCGCGGCTGCATGATGTGTTGGGCTATGCCTTGAATGTTGAGAATGCTCGCGCGCAAGCGCAAAGCGCCTTTGCCATCCTTGATGATCATCTGGCAGAACGGGAAATCCTTGGAAAAATATGGATCGTTGGAGAGGCGCCAACGATCGCAGATATCGCCTGTTTTCCCTATATTGCGCTCTCGGGTGATGGCGGTATCGGGCATGAGCCCTACCCGTATTTGCGCAACTGGATGCGGGCCTTTCGCAAACTGCCAAGGTTTCATGCCATGTCTGGCATTCCAGAGTTTGCATGATGCCTTTGGGGCACAAATCACACGGGGCTTGCCCCCAAGTTTGGCGTGAGCGATCCACCAATCTCTGCGTTCAGAAAGCCATTTTTAAGATCTGCGCAGGCGTCAGCCGGTTTGATCACAGCAGATCGAACTTATACGGTGCATAGGCCAGTTCAATCCGGTGGGTTTGGCCGCGGCGGCAATGATTTTATGCGTGTCAAAATGACCTTCCATGGGCAGTTCTCGCATTCCTTTATAGCCTTCATTGAAGGTAAAGCTGCGCAGCTTTCAATCAGCGTGACCGTGACCCTGAGCGCGGCGCAGGCAACGGTGGAGGCGCAGGGCTGCTCTGCATTGATCGGAGCACTTGAAATGGCTGCTTGCATTGCCCCGGATGATTGCCGGGTGGACAGCTGGGAACTCGACTAGAAACAGGGGGTTTTCTAAAGGCCCTCCTGAAAAATCTACCAGAGCGAATAATATCAAAAAAAACAGCTATTAAGCCGTAATATAGAAGTCATACAAAACTTTTAAGATTCAAAGGCCAGCCAAAACGGGTCGTGACGGCCTGCATCAGCGCAAATATTATTCGCTTTTTTTAATGCAATGAAGGGATAACTGGCGGCGAGTAAGGGGCCGGCATAAAGCTTATGCGCGCCTATTGGCTTACACCCTTTTGGGGCGAGCGCCTCAACCAATAAGGCTCTTTCCTAATAGTTAATTCATCACTGGTTTAAATTGCGCCTTACAGGCTGTGTTTCCTGCCAACGCGCTTGAAAATTCGCCCTGATCAAAACGCGGAAAATGTGTCAGAGATCGTTTTTTTTGACCGGTTTTGCACCAAACCTGACACAAGCTAACCGTAGCTTAAAGCGCATAGCTGATTACTCTGATAGTTATTACAGAGCGTCGCAATCAGGCGCGGGTTAACAATTTTATTTGAACAGCCGATTATAGAGAAAGGGATACCTATGCCTTCAACCGATAAAATTAAAGACCGCTTAGAAAAGCTTGATTTAGAAAAGGCTGAACTGAAGGGTCAGCTTGATCGCGATCGCTTAATGGCCGCAACAAACACTGTGATTGAAACCATTACCTCTCCAGAGTTTGTAGAAAAAATGCGCCAAGCTCGGGATGAAGCCGAAAAAGATGGAGGTTACGAAGCCGTTGCAAAGATACTGAGCCTCGAAGGGCTTCGCGCCGCAGGCGCAAAAATTCCAGAAGATTTCAGGCTGACCAGCCGTATCTTCGAAGATAAAGTAAGGGGCGAGCGCTTTGAGATTTCTCCGATCAAGGATCCTGATAGCCCGCTTCAGCCATATGACCCTTTAGGATGGGGCGCCTGTGCTGGCGGAGGAGCCGCCACCATCTGTGGATGCGGTGGCTTTTCAACCTAAAAGGTCGGGTAGGTGCAGCCTGCCACCTTTTAAAACCTTTGAAAACTTCTTTGCAATTAAGGAGAATAAAATGCAGCCTACCGTAAAATCACACGGGTACAAAGGCTTAAGCTATGACCGCCCAGCTCTACAAGCGGCGATGCGAAAGGCCTATGATAGCTTGATTGATTTCGTTACCACCGACGCATTCAAAACCCTGATGGAAGACCTAGGCGCCTTGCATCCAATCCATCGCCCCAAATTCGTGTTTGACGTATTGCTAAGTGATAAAGCCTTAGCTGCTCGCGGTATTAAACGGCCCGAGAATATTCTCATCCAAAGATCCGCGTTTGGGGATCGACGCCCTACAATTTTTGTAGTGAAGCGCTTTCTTCCAGAAGAATTTTCGAATGTTTGGCAAAACGTAAACATTACCTTTGACAACCAATTTATAGATTCAACGGTAAAGCGCGACCCCGATATCAGCTGGCGCAAACCCCTGCCCGTCTCAGACCAGGCGGCGGCTATGGCGCGGGGGGACGCGCTAGAACAGCTGGCTTAAACGCACCCACCCCAAAAGACCCGTTGGTTTACATCGAAAAGAACTGTACCGCCCCGGTATATTTTGCCATTATTGCGCAATGGTATATGATTTAAAATTATCGTCGCGGGTTACAGATTTCTGGCATATTTGCACTCTTGGGCCCGATCAAACACTCAAATTTAAAGCGCCTGCCCTACCTTTCTGGCAGATTAAAAGTCGCATCATAATCAACCGCCGTTTTGCTGATTTTATCAATGCATGCATCGCATTAAGAGAATTACCCTATGCTTCACATGCACAATTTTGTGCTTTATCCTTCAACGTCGCCTTGCCAATAACCCCGCCTTTTTCAGCCGTTCAAACATGAGCGATATTATCATCATCGGTGGCGGTATTGCCGGCATTTCCGCTGCGGCACGGCTGTCAGAACAAGCAGATGTAACGGTGCTTGAGGCAGAAGACCAACTTGCCTACCATGCCTCTGGGCGATCCGCAGCGGTTTTTATCAAAGATTACGGCAACCCTACAATCCGGGCCTTAAACATCGCAAGTTTACCTTATCTGAGGGCCGAAAACGGAGGTTTTTTAAGCCCAAGAGGTATGATGCTTTTGGCAAAACCTGACGAGCGGGCCGCCTTCGGCGATGAGGCGGCTGAGTTTGGACTTCAACCCATTTCCGTTTCTGAAGCGATAGAAAAAGTTCCCCTAATTAACCGGCGCACTCTGGGATATGCTGCATACCGCTCAGATGTTTACGACATTGATACAGATAAATTGCTGCAGGATTTTTTGCGTAAAGCACGCAATCAGAGCGCAAAGATCCATGTTTCTCACTCTGTCAAAGCGCTGAATTTTTGTGGCGGGAAATGGCAAGTCAAAACCCAAAAAGGCGATTTTCAAGCCAATATTTTGATCAATGCCGCGGGGGCCTGGGCTGATCATATTGCAAAAATGGCATCAGTGCCGCCGCTAGGTCTGATTGCATATAGACGTTCAATAGCAAGATTGCCCGTGCCCGGGGGCTACGATCCGACCTCTTGGCCCGTTATCGATGAAATTGGCGAAGCATGGTATGCAAAACCAGACGCAGGCCAATTGATCGTCTCGCCGGCAGATGAAGATCCATTGCCTGCACAAGATGCTTGGGCAGATGATATGATACTGGCTGAGGGCTTGGCCCGTTTCGAAACCATGATTAAGCATCCCATAACGCGGCCCAGCGCAAATTGGGCAGGTTTACGCACCTTCGCGCCAGATCGCGCCTTGGTGATCGGCTCGGATCCAAAGCTTCCAAGTTTTTTCTGGCTTGCCGGTCAAGGGGGATATGGGTTTCAAACAGCTGCGGCCTCTAGCCAATTGATCGCAGATCTGGTGCTCGATCAAAGGTCAGATTTGCCAAAAGATATTCAAAATCGGCTTAATCCAAACCGGTTTCACCAAATGTCGTGAAGCAAAGATTGTAGAACATAGAAACTTTTATTGCAGATTGCCTTCACGATGAGGAAAGATCCGCCATGGCTTTTCGCACGGTCTCAACCCGCGCCTGATTGGGCGGATGGGTGCCCAAGAGCTGGTCGCCCGGATCCGACATGCGCATAAAAAAGGCAGCCCCACGCAAAGCATCATACCCCGCGATCGTAGCAATCCAAGTGCCCAGCCGATCCGCTTCCAGCTCATATGTTTTGGAAAATTTGCGCCCACCCAAGCGCGCCCCAAAATGCTCTGCATTGCGGACCAAACGATCCGAGGCACCGACAAGCGATATTAGCCCACCAAACCTCTCGGCGCCGCTGCGAGCGGTTTGATATTGCTGGTACAAATGCCCCTCAAGATGATGCGCCATCTCATGCCCTAAAACAAAGGCCAACTCATCCTCATTGCGTGCATGCTCAATCAACCCCTGCGAAAACACAATCAATGGGCGCCCATCAGATTTTATGGTTTGAAACGCATTCACCAAGTTTGGGTTTTTCTTGTAGACAACCACTTCAAAGTCACAGTTGGATTGGGGCCTATACCGGCGGCATAAATCTTCTCCCACCGGCTCGACCACGGCGACAACTGAGGCAAAGGCCCCGCTTGGTGGAAGAAAATTTGGCTCTATCTCTTGGGGCCCATTCGATCTGTCTGCTGATGCGCGGCCAAAATCTTTGATTGCGGGGGCGCTTGCACAAGCAGCAAGCAGCAAAACCCATAGCAAACCCACCAGTTTCACCCCGTTCAAAGCCAAATCCCCCTTTTATCAGAAATAAACCGACCACAACGAATTGCATTACAGCGCAAGCCGTTTACACTGATCCCATGTTTACAATTGAACACGATTTCGATGCGACTGTCATCACTTTGGTTGATGAAGGACAAACACCCCTGCAAGAGGATGTGATCGTCAATAACTTTGCGGAATGTATTACGGTAGAGCAATATGATCCCAGAACCGACCGAGTTCAAAAAATCACGCTTTCGATCACGCAGATGCGCGATCTTGCCGCGGCAATTTCGCTGCCGGAGGGGGCCTATTCCCGGGGTCATCATAACAAATAACGCGATTGCGCATTTAGATGGCCACTTCTGCAGGTCAGATCGATCAGGTTTTTACGGTTTCATAACAGGCAAGATCGGGCTGCAAGCACAAGGTTAACATCGCCGACGGAATGATTGAGATTTAAAAAAATGTCATTGGCCGATACCCCGCATAACGCGCCGACGCCATCCATTCGGACAGCGTCGGCGCAAAGCCAGAAATAAAAATAGACAGGACCAGAAGCCCAAACCGCGGAAGCATCCCCCCTGGCAGCTATAAAAACGCGTAAATCGCCGATGGCAGCGTTTGCGTCTGACCCGGTATATTTGCCACATCGATGATTGATGCCCCAAATTCTTTCATAGCTTTGGCGAAAGCCAAAACCATCCCGCCACCAAGCCTGCCGCCAGCAAGGGCATCGTAACGGTCAAAAAAACCCAGATCGCTCTGGCGCCAATCATGGTGCCCGCCTCTTCTAATTTGGGGCCCCCCGCCTCGATCGCCAAACGGATCGCGCGCACCATAAGTGGAAACGCTAAAAGATACCAAAGGTATCATTAAGGGGAGTCCCACAGAGGCCGTCTGCCCGAAAACAAGCAGCAAAACATAACCGGTGACAACAGGCGTCAGAATTAGAGCCAAGCGAACGCAAACGGTCAGCAGCTGGCGGCTCCAAAATTACCAGCGCTCCAAAGCATGTGCCAGCAAAACAGCAAGAGACAGGCTGAGCAAACTGGCCCGAACGCAAACATGAGCAAGAACTGCACGGCATGCCATTCTGCAAGGGTTAACCCAAACAAAGGCATGCCATCTATTTTGAAATAATCAAAAGGACCACTTTTTATTTTTTCATACTTGAGCAAAAGGCAAGCCCGTTCACAGCTTCATCGGCCGCGCCTGTTTTCCACTGAGAACCGTTTTGTTAGATCATTACCGCTATCAGTTATGCGCCCATACGATAGCGGATCATCCCAGTAAAAGATGTCCGTGGGTGGAGCAAATCGATTGATCCGCTATCATTATTCAGCGTTGGCCCCAAATAAAAAGAGGGCTTGCAGCAAATTGAAAAACCTCTTAAAAGCCCTTTTAACAGCGGCGCGTTGATTTCAATGCTCCACCGGAAATTCATACGGGCCGCGGGCCCGTTTTTTTATGTTTGGATCCATGATCAACGATTTGATAGCAAAAGCTGCCATTGACCAACGTTTGGCTGACATCATCGCTCCGGTTATTGAGGATCTGGGCTTTGAATTGGTGCGCGTGCGCTTGATGAGCGGTAAGGAAACCACTTTGCAGGTGATGGCGGATAACGCAGATGGCGGCATTGATGTGGATAATTTGGCCGAAATCTCAACGGCGATTAGCGCGGTTTTGGATGTGGAAGACCCGATCCTTGATATGTATACGCTGGAGGTGTCGAGCCCGGGCATTGACCGCCCATTGACGAGGCTAAAAGATTTCGAACTCTTCGAAGGCTATGAAGCAAAAATTGAGACCCATGATTTGATCGATGGTCGGCGGCGCTTTAAGGGCATTTTGGCCGGTATTGAGGGCGATGATGTGCTGATTAACATAGAAGAGGGCACGATTGGGCTAAATTTTGAATGGATGTCTGACGCAAAACTGATCTTAACGGATGAGTTGATTAAAGAAATGCTGCGCCAACGCAAAGCCTCTGGCGCATTACGTGAAGATAAATTTGACGATATCGAGACCGAAGGGTCACAGGAGGACTAACAATGGCTATTACCTCTGCAAATCAGCTTGAGCTGTTGCAAACCGCCGAAGCCGTGGCACGCGAAAAAATGATCGATCCCGCTCTGGTGATTGAAGCTATGGAAGAAAGTTTGGCGCGGGCTGCCAAATCCCGCTATGGCAGCGAAATGGATATTCGCGTTGCCATCGACCGCAAAACCGGCCGCGCAAAATTCACCCGTGTGCGTACGGTTGTGGAAGAAGCCGAGCTTGAAAATTATCAGGCGGAAATGACGGTAGAACAGGGCAAGCAATATCTTGAAAACCCAAGTGTTGGTGATCAATTTATCGAAGAAATCCCGCCGGTCGATATGGGGCGAATCGCTGCTCAATCAGCCAAACAAGTGATACTTCAAAAAGTACGCGAGGCAGAGCGCGACAGACAATTTGAAGAATTCCAAGATCGCGCCGGAACCATTATCAACGGCCAAGTGAAACGCGAAGAATACGGCAATGTGATCGTTGATGTCGGTCGTGGAGAAGCGGTTTTGCGGCGCAATGAAAAAATTGGCCGCGAAAGCTACCGGCCCAATGATCGGATCCGCTGTTACATTAAAGAAGTGCGCCGCGAAAGCCGCGGTCCGCAGATTTTCTTAAGCCGCACAGATCCGCAATTCATGGCCGAATTGTTCAAAATGGAAGTGCCGGAAATTTATGAAGGCATTATCGAAATCAAAGCTGTGGCCCGTGATCCTGGATCACGCGCCAAAATAGCAGTGCTCAGCAATGATGGATCTATTGATCCGGTTGGCGCGTGCGTCGGAATGCGCGGCAGCCGCGTTCAAGCCGTCGTGAATGAACTTCAGGGCGAAAAAATCGATATCATCCCCTGGAATGAAGACCAACCAACCTTCTTGGTGAACGCCCTGCAACCGGCCGAAGTTAGCAAAGTGGTGCTTGATGAAGAAGCAGAACGCATCGAAGTGGTCGTGCCAGAAGAGCAGCTGAGCTTGGCGATTGGCCGCCGCGGCCAAAACGTGCGCTTGGCAAGCCAACTGACCAATCTTGATATTGATATCATGACGGAAGCAGAAGAAAGCGCGCGTCGCCAGAAAGAGTTTGAAGAGCGCACGCAACTGTTCATGGAAACGCTCGATCTGGATGAATTTTTCGCGCAGCTCTTGGTATCTGAAGGCTTCACCTCGCTTGAAGAAGTGGCCTATGTCGAAGTTGACGAATTGCTGGTGATCGACGGCGTTGACGAAGAGACCGCAAAAGAGCTGCAGGTGCGCGCGCAGGAGTATCTTGAAGAAGCAGCGCGCAAAGCGCTCGAGCGGGCCCGCGAATTGGGCGTGGAAGACAGCCTTGTCTCTTTTGAGGGTTTGACGCCTAAAATGATCGAGGCATTGGCCGAAGATGGCATCAAAACTTTAGAAGATTTTGCCACTTGCGCAGATTGGGAATTGGCCGGAGGCTGGACAACTGTTGATGGTGAGCGGGTGAAAGACGATGGCTTACTGGAAAGTTTCGACGTGAGCCTGGAAGAGGCACAAGACCTCGTGATGACGGCGCGGATCGTTCTGGGCTGGGTGGATCCGAATGACCTTATCACCGAAGGTGCAGATGCGGATGACGCTGCCGAGACAGAAGAAGAGAGCTAAGCATCTGATTTATGTCGCGCAACCGATCATATGATACGGCCGGCCCGGCCCAAGAGCGAAAATGCATCGCAACGGGCGCACTATGTCCAACGCGTGACATGCTGCGCTTTGTGGTCAGCCCCGATGGGCATCTGGTTGCCGATGTCTTGGGCAAGCTGCCAGGGCGCGGCATCTGGGTGTCCAGCAATCAGCAGGCATTGCAAAAAGCGGTGAAAAAACGCCTCTTTGCGCATAGTGCAAAACAGCCTGTTCAGGTTTCTGAAACGCTTTTGCAGGATCTTGAGGCACAGCTATCGCGGCGGGTTATTGATTTGTTAAGCTTGGCCCGCAAGTCAGGGCGCGCGATCGCCGGGTATGAGAAGGTGAAAGATTGGCTCAGTAAAGAGCAGGCCAAAGTGTTGGTACAATCCAGCGATGGATCAGAACGTGGCAAATCAAAGCTGAGTACGCCCTATGGAGGGCGTTTCATTGGTTGGCTGCGCTCAGATGAGCTAGGCATGGCATTTGGGCGACAGACAGTAATTCATTGCGCACTTGCGTCTAGCGGAATTACGCAACGTGTAGTAGAGGAAGCGCAACGGTTGAAAGGCCTGCGCATAACGGAGGGTACAAAATCACCCCTCCAGAAGGAAAAGACAGCTAGATGAGCGATAGTGACGGCAAAAAAACTTTGGGCTTACGCGGCACGCCCCGTTCGGGAAACGTGAAACAAAGCTTTAGCCATGGCAGAACCAAAAATGTTCTGGTTGAGACCAAGCGCAAACGCGTCGTGGTGCCAAAGGTGGGTGCACCAGTGCAGCAGGGCACAAACCCTGCGAAGACACAATCCAGCAATCGGCCCGCGGGCATCTCGGACACGGAAATGGCGCGCCGCTTGAAAGCTGTGCAAGCCGCCAAAGCCCGTGAAGCCGAAGATAGCGCAACCCGAGCCGCGGAAGAAGAGAACCGCCAAAAAGAACGCGAGCGCCGTCGCGCAGAACAAGCAGAGAAAGAGCGCGAACAGCGTGAAGCTGAAGAAATCCTGCGCAAAAAATCTGAAGAAGAGACCCGTCTGCGCAAAGAACTCGAAGAGTCTGCGAAAAAAGCCGCTGCTGATGCAAAATCAGCCGTGGCAGCACCCGCGGCCGAGAATGGAGGCGAGGTCAAACGCCCCACCTTGAAATCAGCCGCGCCGACTTCGCGCAAGAAAGAACGCGAAACCGAACAAGACCGGCGCAACAATAAAGGCCGTGATGATGGCCGACGCTCAGGTAAACTTACCCTTTCGCAAGCTTTAGAGGGCGAAGGCGGCCGACAAAAATCAATGGCAGCCATGCGCCGCAAACAAGAGCGGGCGCGGCAAAAAGCCATGGGCAGCAGCGCCGAGCGAGAAAAAATTGTACGCGAAGTGCAGCTTCCCGAAGCGATCACAGTGTCTGAACTGGCCAACCGCATGGCGGAACGCTCCGCCGAAGTCGTGAAATCCCTGATGAAAATGGGAATGATGGTCACGCAAAACCAAACGATTGATGCCGATACGGCGGAACTGATCATCGAAGAATTCGGGCATAAAGTGGTTCGGGTTTCTGACTCCGATGTTGAAGATGTGATCAACGAAATCGAAGATGATGCGGAAACATTAAAACCACGACCGCCGGTGATTACGATCATGGGCCATGTCGATCATGGCAAAACATCGCTGCTGGACGCTATTCGCAAAACCAAAGTGGTGGCGGGGGAAGCAGGCGGAATCACGCAGCATATCGGGGCTTATCAAGTGTCAACCGATAGCGGCGCGGTGCTAAGTTTCTTAGACACGCCCGGTCACGCGGCCTTTACGTCAATGCGATCACGCGGGGCACAGGTCACCGATATCGTGGTTCTGGTTGTGGCGGCAGATGATGCGGTCATGCCGCAAACCATCGAAGCCATTAACCATGCGCAAGCGGCCAAAGTGCCCATGATCGTTGCGATCAACAAAATGGACAAACCAGATGCCACCCCGGATAAAGTGCGCACTGACTTGCTTCAGCATGAAGTGATTGTCGAAAAAATGTCGGGCGAGGTTCAAGATGTTGAAGTCTCCGCGATCACTGGGATGGGGCTGGATGATTTGCTGGAAGCCATCGCGCTGCAAGCCGAGATTTTAGAATTGACCGCCAACCCTGACCGCGCCGCGCAAGGCGCTGTGATTGAAGCGCAGCTGGATGTGGGCCGCGGTCCCGTTGCTACAGTTTTGGTGCAAAAAGGCACCTTGAACCAAGGCGATATTTTCGTCGTTGGTGAGCAATGGGGAAAAGTGCGCGCCTTGATCAATGATAAGGGCGAGCGTATCAAAACCGCGGGCCCATCAGTACCGGTTGAGGTGCTCGGCATCAACGGAACACCCGAAGCAGGCGATGTTCTAAACGTGGTGGAAACCGAAGCTCAAGCCCGTGAAATTGCGGATTACCGCGCCAATTTAGCCAAAGAGAAGCGCGCGGCAGCGGGGGCAGCCACTACCCTTGAACAGCTGATGGCAAAAGCCAAGGAAGATGAAAACATCTCAGAACTGCCCGTTTTGGTGAAGGCCGATGTGCAAGGCTCTGCCGAAGCAATCGTTCAGGCGATGGATAAAATTGGCAATGAGGAAGTGCGCGTGCGCGTGCTGCATTCGGGTGTTGGCGCGATCACCGAAAGCGATATTGGGCTTGCCGAAGCATCCGGCGCACCCGTGATCGGCTTTAACGTGCGAGCCAACGCGCCTGCGCGCAATTCAGCCAATCAAAAAGGCGTTGAAATCCGTTATTACTCGGTGATTTATGATCTTGTTGATGATGTAAAAGCCGCCGCCAGCGGCTTGCTCAGTGCCGAAATTCGTGAAAACTTCATCGGCTATGCGCAGATCAAAGAAGTGTTTAAGGTTTCCGGGGTTGGTCGAGTTGCCGGCTGTCTGATCACCGAAGGTGTGGCGCGACGCAGCGCCGGCGTGCGCCTGCTGCGTGACAATGTGGTGATCCATGAAGGCACGTTGAAAACGCTCAAGCGCTTCAAAGACGAAGTTCCAGAGGTTCAATCTGGTCAGGAATGCGGAATGGCGTTTGAAAATTATGAAGATATTCGCGCCAATGATGTGATCGAAATCTTTGAGCGTCAAGAGATTGAGCGGGTGCTCAGCTAATTCGCGACATCTGGAACAACAAAAAAGCCGCCCCCTGCTGGGGCGGTTTTTTTTGTGGAACGGCTGAAACTTGGTGCGTATCGCAAGCCAAGTGATAAGCAGGCTTTTATAGCCAATCGCGCAAAATCGGAATCAGCGGTATATCGGCCGCCGGCATTGGAAAATCGCGCAGCTCTTTGGCGTAAACCCACTTCAATTGCTGCCCCTCTTTGGGCGCCACAATGCCCTGCCATTTCCGGCAAATAAACAAAGGCATGAGCAAATGGAAATCATCATAGCTGTGGCTGGCAAAGGTAAGCGGTGCCAAACAACTATCCCAGGTTTCTATGCCCAACTCTTCTTTCAATTCTCGCATAAGCGCCGCTTCAGGCGTTTCACCTGGCTCAATCTTACCGCCGGGAAATTCCCACAACCCAGCCATGGCTTTGCCGGCAGGGCGCTGTGCAATCAGCACGCGCCCATCGGCATCAACCAGCGCAACCGCAGAAACCAAAACCGTTTTCACGAGCGATAATCCGCATTGATCGAAATATAATCATGGGTCAAATCACAGGTCCAAATGGTGGCCGCACCGCTGCCCATACCCAAATCAACCGCGATTACCAATTCCGCATTTTTCATATAGGCCGCGCCCTGTTCCTCGCTATAGCTGGCCGCCACCCAGCCTTGCTCGGCGACCAAAATATCGCCCAACCAAATCTTGATCAGATCACGCTCAGCAGCAGCGCCGGATTTTCCAAGAGCCATGACAATCCGCCCCCAATTGGGATCTTCGCCCGCAAGCGCTGTTTTCACTAAAGGCGAGTTTGCGATGGCTTTGGCATGTTGCTTGGCATCCTTATCACTGGCGGCACCCGTCAGCCTTATTTCAATAAATTTATGCGCGCCTTCCCCATCGCGAACCACCTGATGCGCTAGATCGCGCATCACCTGATGTAAGCCTTCCACAAAGGCCGCATTCTGCGCAGACACGCGGTGCCCCGAAGCTCCGGTGGCTGCCAAAATCAACGTGTCCGAGGTTGAGGTATCGCTGTCGACGGTAATGGCGTTGAACGTCACCTCGTTTAACGAAGATAAAAGACCCTGCAACTCAACCTGTTCTATCTGCGCATCGGTGAAAATATAGGCCAGCATTGTGGCCATATCGGGCGCGATCATGCCGGAGCCTTTTGCAATGCCAACAATATTGACCGGTCCAGACGAGGTTTCCACCTGCGCGCTTGCGCCCTTGGGATAGGTATCCGTGGTCATAATCGCTCGCGCAGCCATGCCGATGCCATCTGCGTCAAGATCTGAAATCAACTCTGGCATCCGCGTAGAAATTTTTTCATGCGGCAAAGGCTCACCGATCACGCCAGTCGAGGCGGTAAAAACCCGCGACTCAGACAATTCAAGCTGATCAGCAAGCGCTTTGCTCAAAGCCGCAACAGAGGCCATGCCACGATGGCCGGTAAAAGCATTCGCGTTGCCAGAATTCACCAAAATAGCAGCGCCCTCAGCCGCCGGCAGGCCCAGCTTTTTTTGGCAATCCAACACCGCTGCTGAGCGGGTGGCCGATTGTGTAAACACGCCAGCTATGCTGGTGCCGGGCGCCAATTCTGCCAACATCACATCGGGGCGGTTTTGGTATTTAATGCCAGCCGCCAAAGTGCCAAACCGCACCCCTGCCACATTGGGCAGCGCGGGAAACTGCGCTGGAGCCAAGGGAGACTTTGCCATATTCAGGCTCCTTTACTGCGATAACAACTCAAAATTTTTCACCGCGCCGGGATCGATTTGCGGATCTTCGATCAGTTCTATATCAGCTTGGCTTCTCAAAACAGCCATCTCAGCCTCAACCGCAGCGCGGCGTAGATCCTCAACGATCATTTCGCGCACATCCTCTAGGGCGGGGCTTTCCACGGCGCGCGTTTCATTCAAAAGAATAACATGCCATCCAAAATCTGTTTTCACAGGCTTTGACACTTCGCCCACTTCCAGTTCTATGACCGCCTGCTCAAACGGCGGCACCATCATGCCCTTGCCAAACCAGCCAAGGTCGCCGCCCCCCGGGCCAGATGGCCCAGTCGAAAAGTCACGCGCCAAAGCCGCAAACTCTTCTCCAGCGTTCACCTTGTCGATCAACTCAAGCGCTGCCGCTTCCGTTTCCACCAAAATATGCGCCGCTTTATATTCCAAGCCTTGATCGACGCCCGAATAAGCTGCTTCATAAGCGTCTTGTATGGCGCCTTCACTGATTGGCTGTTCTGACCATTGTTCAATCATCCGCGCAGCCCGCATCAAACGGCGATCATTTTCAAGCGTTAACCTGATTTGCAAAGAATCAGGAGAGGGACTTTTTTGCGACAGAATAGTCTGCTGCACCAATTGCTCTAAAATCCCATCAAACAATTGGCGATCGGGCAAAGATTTATATTCATTCGGCAAGCTTTCCCGCACCAAGAGCATATGCCCAAGCGTGATTGCTTCGCCATTCACGCGGGCCACAACCGTTTCAGCCGAAACCGCCTCTTGCGCCCAAGCGCCGCTGCCAAATGCGCAGCACGTCGCTGCGAGCAGAACCAATTTATGAAAACCCATCGCCTTTTTCCCTTTATTTATAACCTGCCGCCTCTGGCTGGCGTTGACACTCACTATCGGGGCCCTTACATCGCTTATGGTGTTAAGGCTGCCCGCTTTACACCTATTCAGACTTGCCCATCAGAGCAAGGCCGACATGCAGATAGTTGCATGATTATTGATTGGAGAGACCATGTTAGGGTTCGGAAAACTGGCAAAAAAAGTATTCGGTTCCCCGAATGACCGCGTGATAAAATCAACCATGCCGCTGGTTGCAAAAATCAATGCCTTAGAGGCTGATTATCAGGCCCTCTCTGATGAGGCTATCATTGCCAAAACCGAAGAGTTCAAAACCCGGTTAAGCAGCGGTGCCACGTTGGATGAGTTGTTGCCCGAAGCCTTTGCCAATTGCCGCGAAGCCGCAAAGCGTACTTTGGGTTTGCGCGCGTTTGACGTGCAATTGATGGGGGGAATTTTTCTGCATCAAGGCAATATTTCAGAAATGAAGACCGGTGAAGGAAAAACCTTGGTGGCCACATTTCCCGCCTATTTGAACGCGCTGACGGGCAAGGGCGTTCATGTTGTTACCGTGAATGACTATCTGGCCAAACGTGACAGCGAATGGATGTCAAACGTTTATGGAGCGCTGGGCCTTACCACGGGCGTGGTCTACCCCAATCAAGACGAAGGTGAAAAACAAAAAGCCTATGCCTGCGATATAACTTATGCCACCAACAATGAGCTCGGGTTCGATTATCTACGCGATAATATGAAAAGCGAACTCTCGCAGATGTATCAAAAACAACATCATTTTGCGATTGTGGATGAGGTTGATAGCATCCTGATCGATGAAGCCCGCACGCCCTTGATCATTTCGGGGCAGGCGCAGGACCGCTCGGACTTATATCAAGCCATCGACGCTGTGATCCCAGACCTGACCGAAGAGCATTACACGCTGGATGAAAAATCCAGAAACGCGAACTTCACCGATGAAGGCAATGATTTCTTAGAAGACCTATTGCGACAAAAAGAGATCCTGCCCGAAACCCAAAGCCTATATGATCCGGAAAGCACATCACTCGTACATCACGTCAATCAAGGCCTGCGCGCGCATAAGCTTTTCACCCGCGATAAGGATTATATCGTGCGCAACAATGAAGTTGTGTTAATCGATGAGTTCACTGGGCGTATGATGGCGGGGCGGCGCCTGTCGGACGGGCTACACCAAGCCATTGAAGCCAAAGAGAATTGTACAATCCAGGCGGAAAACGTTACCTTGGCCAGCGTGACGTTTCAAAATTATTTCCGGCTTTACGATAAATTGGCAGGCATGACCGGTACCGCCAATACCGAAGCCGAAGAATTCATGGAAATCTATAAGTTGGGGGTCGTAGAAGTGCCAACGAACCGCCCGATTTCGCGCATTGATGAAGATGACCGTGTGTACCGCACCGCAGATGAAAAATATACCGCGATCGTCGAAGAAATCCAAACAGCGCATGCGAAAGGTCAGCCAATTTTGGTTGGCACCACTTCGATTGAAAAATCTGAAGCCCTGTCTCAAATGCTGAAAAAAGCCAAGATCCAACATAATGTTTTGAATGCGCGTCAACATGAGCAAGAAGCACAAATAGTCGGGGATGCCGGGAAATTTGGTGCGGTGACGATTGCCACCAATATGGCCGGTCGGGGAACGGACATTCAATTGGGCGGCAATGTTGAGATGAAAATGTTGGGCGCCTTGGCGGAAACACCAGAGGCGAACCCAGAAGATTTGCGCCGTACGATTGAAGACGAAACCAGCGCAGAAAAGCAGCGGGTTTTGGAGGCGGGCGGTTTATTCGTTTTGGCCACCGAGCGTCATGAAAGCCGGCGGATTGACAACCAATTGCGTGGCCGTTCGGGCCGCCAAGGCGACCCGGGTCGATCTTCGTTTTTTCTCAGCCTTGATGACGACTTGATGCGGATCTTTGGCTCTGAGCGCTTGGATAAAGTCTTGTCGAAATTCGGAATGGAAAAAGGCGAAGCCATTACCCATTCTTGGGTTAACAAATCGTTAGAACGCGCTCAGTCAAAGGTTGAGGGCCGCAATTTTGATATACGAAAGCAATTGCTTAAATTCGACGACGTGATGAATGATCAGCGGCGCGCGATTTTTGAACAACGCTTGGATATTTTGCAATCAGAAGACTTGTCGGATGTGACTCAAGATATGCGTCATGATGTGATTGACGATCTTGTGACCACCTATATGCCACCAAAATCCTATGCAGAACAATGGGAAAGCGAAGCCTTACAGACGGCTGTTGCAGAGCAGCTGAATATGGATTTGCCGATCACAGATTGGGCAGATGAGGAAGGCGTGGATGACGAAAGCATTCGTGAGCGCCTTGAGGATGCTTCAGATAAAATGATGGCGGAAAAAGCCATTGCCTTTGGGCCCACAACGATGCGGCAAGTCGAAAAGCAGGTACTTTTGCAAACGATTGACAGCAAATGGCGCGAGCATCTGATAACGCTTGAGCATTTGCGCAGCGTGGTTGGCTTTCGCGGATATGCCCAGCGCGACCCCTTAAATGAATATAAATCTGAGGCTTTTCAATTGTTTGAAAGCCTGTTGACCAGCTTACGCACCGATGTAAGCAAACAGTTATCATTGGTTCGGCCGATGACAGAGGCCGAGCAGCAGGCGATGATGCAGCAGATGGTTGCGCAGCAAAAGCAAACCCAAGCCCGAATGCAAACATCACAAACAGCCCAGGCAGAAAGTGGATTTGTTGAAGATGATCCGTCAACTTGGGGAAATCCAGGACGCAATGATCCATGCCCCTGCGGCTCTGGAAAGAAATTCAAACATTGCCATGGCCGGTTAAGCTAAGCGCAGATTTACCAACTAGAATTTGCTCAAAACCGCTGAACATTTGACATGGCGCCGGCGGCAAAATAAGACGGTGTGATAGTCGATGTTCCTGTCGTCGGTCCCTTAGCTCAACTGGATAGAGCAACTGCCTTCTAAGCAGTAGGTTGCAGGTTCGAGTCCTGCAGGGATCGCCATATTTTTAGCGTAACTTATTGAAATTCCTTCGAGTTTAATCATTGAGGGAGACCGTCGTGTCACACATTCCGTACACATTATGCCGTTCAGGCACATATTATTATAACCGCCGTGTACCTAAGCACGCAGTTCAAGCTTATGGCTCATTCATCAGGCAAGCCTTATCCAAATGCCCTGAAGAAGCTGAGGCTTATGCAAAACGTCTGGGTAATGTATTGGAGGGATCTTGGAGTACTACGACCTCAATACAGCCTGTCGATATTCCAACTATTCTTTTAAGCTTTAAACCAAGATCTTTTAAACTTTCTGAAATTGCAACGGAATATGTGGTAGTAAAAAGCATTGATCCTCGCCCACCGAGAATAGCTCTGCAGTCTTTTATCTCTTTGGCGGGAGATAGAGATGTAGGAGAATACATGCGTGAAGATGCCAAGCTTTTTCTTCGTCACCTAGAAATCAGCGGTAATAAAACCGCAACAATCAGAAAGCGTATCAACAGCATTTCTGCTATTCTTAACTATGCCTATGCAG
>Ga0255756_1002480_pt1 | contig 19779 bp, 19 predicted proteins | sample 011ome_20_FD_179956 | JGI IMG/M metagenome (GOLD analysis project Ga0255756, IMG submission 179956) | Coastal salt marsh microbial communities from the Groves Creek Marsh, Skidaway Island, Georgia - 011509CT metaG (version 2) | ecosystem: Environmental > Aquatic > Marine > Intertidal zone > Salt...
TAAAAGGATCAGCTTCCCAACCAAGTTCCTGTAAGGTTTCATGATCCATCTTACCATTATAGTATAGCCATTTCTGTTTTAATAGGATTTTTTGCTGGAACTCAGCACGCTTCATATGTAGTTTATACGTTGAAAGAAGCTCTAGATATTTTGCATGTAAGATTGGTTGTTCTCGAGAAGATTTATCGAGTTCATTCGAATCGATAACGCAGTCTTTTGCCCACATTTCGTGGATGGATTTCAAATCAATCATCATATAACTCCAAACATAATTATATATTATATCACAAAATGCAGTAAAAGTAAACTACTTATTAACCTGCTTTATGGAACGTAAGTTTTCATAATACCATTGCCAGCCCCGCCTGCATATGCCGCGGTCGTATACCAACCGCCGCCTGCAAAAACTGTTCCATCTCCATCTATTGCTACTTGCCCGTAAGAATTAAAAGCGTCATTTGGATCTATTGCACTTTCATCTATTTCTCGTGATTTTGTCCAAGTAGAACCATTTCTTTCATAAATCCATATAGTTGATGGATATGAATCTCTGTTACCAACAAGTAAGACATCAGCCGCATCATTTAAAGCAACACTGTAGCCAAAATTGTAAACAGTTGTAACGCCATCGCCCAACAAAGTAATAGGACCTATAGTCTGTTGTAATGACCATGTTGTGCCTACACGATTATATATCCAGACAGTTTTTGCAGCTTCGTTTCCAATTACAACGTAATCACCTGTAGAATTTATAGCGCCTTGTCGACACCCTCCGCCCGTATTACCTGAATATTCTAAATTGTTTTGGTAATCATTATTAGTCAATGTATGAACCCAAAATTTACCAGTTGTTGAACCTCCTAAGACGAGCACTCTAAAAGCATCAGAAGTTAAATATACCTGGCTTCCATAGCGATCGTTCGATGTCGCGGCAGCTGAAAAACCTTGCCTAATAGTCCATGTCGTACCACTTCTATAATAAAGATAACCTTGTCCAAAATTATTAGATGCAGATGGCCTAGTCGCAACAATGTGAGTTCCATCTCCACTTATTGCCACTTTGTTCGCAAAATATGCATTATTAACACTCTGATTAGAAAATATTGGACCTGCTTCTCTAGTCCATGTTGATCCTGACCTGCTGTAAACCAACCAAGCCCCATGATAGGAATAAGTACCGGTATGGTAGCCGTTCCAGTTTGTAACTATTCTATCACCAGCATCGGTCATATCTATTGAATTCCCAAAACCGGCGCCGCTTGAGCCAATAGTTACCCCTGAGTTTGCTGGATACAGAACCGTTTCATTATTATAAGTTGAACCATTTTGCGTATAAACAAATATATTACCAAGCATTGAACCTTGCTCTGCTGAAGTAATAAGTCTATCTCCATTTTGAGAAAATTTTATATCCGCGCCAAAATAGGAAGGGTTATTACCGCTTGATGTAGGATCATAAGAACCATATGTTGTTGTAGTAAAAGAAGAAGTACTCCAATCTATTCCAAATGCCAAACTAAAGGTAGTCGTACCAGATCCAAAACTAATACCATCTGAAACCTTAAATGTGAGAGTAGATGATCCCGGAGTTGCAACACCTTCGGCTAAAGGAGTAATAGTGAACACACTAGAATCTTGACTTAATGTTGCAATATTAGAAAATGATCCATCTGATTCAACGGAATATACTAAATTTGCATCTGCATTATCACTGTCTGTACCGGTCAATGTAATGACTGTAGGTGTGGAACCATCTACTGCCAGTGTTACAGCACCAGAAGGGCTAATACTTAATGTAGGAGTAGCATTGAATAGTGCTACATTATACCAACCAGTACCATTTGAAACATAGAGTCGATTCGTAGAAGTAACATATGCCTGATCACCTGCAGTTAGACCAGATGTTGGTAAATCATCAAGTGTTGCGTATACTACTAATCCACTTCCATCTGCTACAGAAGTAAGAACCGCATTCGTGGTATTGGCAGTCTCGGTTACACCAAGGATCTCTGCTATGTCTCTAATTTTACTTGGCATTATGCACTATCCCATCTCTTTTCCTTATGCGTATGGTGAATCACCAAGTACATCTGCATCCCATGCAGCTTTGAGTTCTGCAATTGTTGTAGCACTTGTAATAGCGGCTGCGGAAGGTGCATCACGAAGAGCGGCTTTCTTTGCAATTGCCGCAGCCTTTGCAGTTGCATCATCTTCTTCAATAGCACGCATTACGGCTACATCTTCTGCTTCTAACAGAGGTTTACGAACCTCACGAATCTTATCTTTGAATAACACTTTTGCAGCATCTATATCTTCACTGATTACATCACCAGACAAAGACCAAGCGCCACGGAAATGACGATCAGATGGCACAGTTACTGCACTTGCATCAGCCTGATTTCCATCCTTGTCAACGATATAAGTAGTTGCCATTTTATTTCTCCTAAGCAGCTTCTTTACTATTTATATTAGGATCTATCTTCCAAGCATTTCGCCACTCTCTCGTTTGAGGGAGTTGCTCTTTCTTACAGATGACCATCTTTGGTTTATTACCTTCATTCCATGTTCGCCAAATGTGGTTAGGAATGTCTTTCATAATCAAATACTCAATCGCCTCTTCTTCACTCATAGGAGGCATCGGTTCTGTTTCATGTAGCAGATAACCACGAGTATGTTTCTTAAATCCTGATGTTTTCTCATCTTTTTCAAGTTCATGATAAACCCATACAGGTGGAAGAATACCGCCATGCATTGCACATGCCATCCAATTTGGATCAGGTACAAGTACCTTTACAGGTTCATCAACATTATCTTCAAAGACAACACGATAGTCTGACTGATATGGTTCAAGGTTTTCCTTGGCCCAACACAGTCTGTCAAATAATTTAAATTTTTTTAATTCCATATTATCTTACAATTCATACTTTATGCAAAAACTATTTTTTGGTGATCGCCTGCAATTTCTTCTACTGTTCTACCACTTGTTGTTTGGTTGTAAACAACTTGGAAGCTTCTAACATACCACTCGAATGCGTTTCTAGATGTGTAACCAGCTGTATAAGAACCTGCGTCACCACCATTCCAGAATACCATTCCTGGTTGGCTTACTAAAGGTTCTGTATAACCTCCTCCTGTTGATAGTGACGTATCGATTTTTGTACCTAATGTTGAAGTTCCACCGGTGTTTGCTTGCCACATTTTGAAACCAGAAGTAGCAGAGTTATTAACAACATTAATAGCATTACCGCCACCCCATATTCCTATTACCCATTGATTATTATTATTCCAATTACTGAAAAGACCCAAGTTTCCATCAAGTCTACCAAAGCCTGATGTGGCAGTAGCCAAAGTTATAGATTTGGCCTGTACATCATCATATACACCTATTCCAATTGCAGTTCCAATTGCATTAGGCAAATACATACTAAACACAATCAAATCAGTCGATGCATCAAATCCACCTGTATTAGTTAAATCCCATACCAGTGCATTGTTAATGCCACCACCGCTTTGTGCTTGAGTTAGACCTCCATAATGACCCTGATATCCGCCGACTGTTCCTAAACTTACAGCGCTACCTTGATATGTGTCTGCTGTCGCACCGATTATGTCTTTCGATGGAGTGTAAGTTTCATTAGCAACATAGAAGTAATCACCTTCATAAAATGCCAAATTTACGGTTGATGATGAAGTTATAACATGAGATCCGTCATTTGCTTTTACTCTTAATGTAAAAGAACCGCCGTCTGCATCTGATGCGGATGGCTTTAAGGTAATACGTGGATTTGTTGGATGATCAGAGCTATCTAAGATACCTGACCCGCCACTACCACTATCTTCACCGTATGCACTATCAAGTTGTATAGGGTGTGGAGGTACTGTCTCATATGTGTAGTTGATAGGAAATCCTTCAATGTCTGGATTAGCCTTAAATGTAACAACACTTGTTGCACCGTTTGCTGGCAAAGTTATGATAGCCGGTAAAGAAGAATCCCAAGTTATTGTCTCGTTTGGCCCAGAGTATATTCTATCCCACTCACTACCATCCCAGTTATATAATGCTTTTTTATCTAACGTAAACGCAAGATCACCTGCAGTATTTCCGGAAGTCGGTAATGCTGCAGCATTTGCATATGAAGTAGCACCGCCAGATGCATTATCTAGACTTGACACCTTCACGTCACCGTCGACGTTAATCAGATTTGCAAGTAATCGAGTTTTACTGAGCATATTATTTTATTTCCTTATTAACCTATGCTTCATATATGTATCTACTATTATGAAAGTAGTATGGCAGCAACTACGCCAGTAGTACCATTAACAGATCCTGTTTTTTGACCACTCCGGCTTGTAGCCATTATTTCATCCCCACTATTGTTTATCGCTACCGGCCAGCCAAATAGATCATAACTTTCTGCAGATCCTGCGCTAAGACCACCGCTTTGCAAATTAATATTTGCAATATTTCTTGTATTATTCATAGTGTTACCATTTTTAGTCCAAATTTCTATACCACCGCCGAGACCAGGTGCTGCAGCGCCTCCTGCTGTATATGGTACACCAGTAACCATTAGATCGCCATTTGCGTTGCATGCTATGCTTCTGCCAAAATAAGCATCACCACTTGAAGTAGCAGAAGTAAACGAATCTCTCAATGTCCATGTTGTTCCTGATCTGGTGTACATATGTATCTTTCCGGCATCACCAGCGGCTCCTTGGTCTTTTCGATATGCACCTACATAGAGAACATCACCGTCATTATTTATTGCAACAGCTCCTCCAAATCGAGCGTCTGCTTCATTATCTGGATTAGCTAAAGTTGTTTCTAAAGCCCATGTGCTTCCTGTTCTTTTATATATGTATGCCCAACCTGCGTAAGAACTTCCTTCAGAAGGAACACCTGCAACTGCATATACCCCGGTTGCATCAATCGCAACAGCGTCACCTACGGTAACATGCCCGCCTCCTAAATTTGTTGAAGAAAAAACTCCATTGGTAGACCAAGTATTATTCGCCGAGTCAGACAAATTGAAAAAATGTACTTTACCACCAGAAGCACCCGGTGCACCTGCTATAATATAGTTACCATCGTTGCTTATAGCAACAGCCTTTCCTAGTTGAGCTCCGACATCAGCAGTTTGTGTATAAGTTTGTGCGTTACCATAAGTATTACCAGTTCTTTTGTATACTCTTAAACCACCCTTATTACTATTGTATGCCGGTAAACCAAAAACCCCAAACGTACCATCAACGTTTAAATCTGCTTGGCTAGGGTTATACATAGTTGCATTGCTCCCATCAGCAGTTCCAAACGCAGTATGAATTGACCATGTTGATCCAGACTTAGAATATGCCCATAACCGACCTACGTTAGTTGAACCACCACCTGACTGATCAGCTATAAATGCGTAGTTTCCGTCACCACTCATACCTATTGAAGCACCAAAGATTGAATAGGCGGTTGCGTCACCATCAAGAATTTGATCAGTATAACTACCGGACCAATCAGGAGGACCAAACGTTAAACTAAACTCTGTTGTCCCAGATCCAAAACTAATACCATCTGAAACCTTAAATGTGAGAGTAGATGATCCCGGAGTCGCACTATCCTCGCTTAATGGTGTAATGGTAAACACACTAGAATCTTGACTTAATGTTGCAATATTAGAAAATGATCCATCTGATTCAACGGAATATACCAAATTTGCATCAGCATTATCGCTATCTGTTCCTGTGAGTGTAATGACAGTAGGTGTGGAACCATCTACTGCTAGTGTTACAGCACCAGATGGACTGATAGTTAATCTAGGTGTTGCGTTAATTAGTGCTACGTTATACCATCCAGATCCATTAGAGACATATACACGATTTGTGCTAGTGACAAAGGCCTGCTGACCAGAAGTCAAGCCAGATGTAGGTAAATCATCGAGTGTTGCATATACAGTTAAACCTGTCGATACATTATCTAAACTAGTCGATTTAATATCACCAGTATTATCGATAATACTCGCTATTAATCTTGCTTTTGTTTCTGTCATTTATACCAACTCGAAGTAATTAAATCTAAACGATGCCGCAAATGTAATAAAAGTCTGACCATCCGCTGTTGATTCGAATACAATGTCACCCAAAGAAGTAGGAATACAATCTATATATCTTACTTGTTTTGTTTGATTATTATGACTCGAAAGAATTGATAATGTAATATCTGCATAGGTAGGAATTTCAGTAGTTTTTTTTCTACCTACCATATTATTCTCAAGCAATCTTAACATCCATTTATACATTTCATCATAAGATTTCATATCTTCATCTAATAATATATTGGTAGACAATTCATTAAATGTAAGTGATTCGCCTGGAAATGGTAACCCAGCAAGTCGAGGTATACCCAGCTCCACTGGATTCATTATCATACCAGGATGTGTAACTGTTTGACAGAAAAACTCCAAATTTGGATAATTTTTCCGATCAATAACTAACTTAAAACTAGTAGGTTGTAAGTAATTAAAATTTTCTGTTAGTGTTGCCATACATCTATTTATACTAGTTTTATATTAAAAAAGGGAGGGGCGAACCCCTCCCAGTTTATTATTATTTTATTGTTATTATGCAGATACGAGGAGATTGTCCACGCGGAAAATGCGATAATACTGGTTAGTTTTGTTGGCAGCCAGACCATCACGACCAGACATGTTAGTTGTGTCGACATATGGGTTTGAAACCATGCCGTAACGTGTCTTAAAGCCGATCTTAGGCTGGAAGGTGTCCTCACCAACCGCACGTACCATTGTCAATGGAACGTATGGGCAATAGAAGAGACCTGCGTCGTATGGGTTTGTACCCTTATAACCAACAGTGACATAGTCAGCAGTTGCATATGGGTCAATATAGACGCGGGTACGACCATTCAGGATACCAGCGAAGGTGTTGCCTGTATCATCTACTGCGAGGGATGTTGACATTGCTGGAGCATAGTCAAGCATACCTGAAGCAGAAAGAACAGATGCTACGTCTGATGAACAGATGATGAAGTTACCTTTGCCACGACGGGTGTCTTTAGCAATTTGGTTAGCTTCACGCTCAATCTGTACGATCAAACCTTTAAACTTCTCAACTGACCAACGGCCGTCTGCATCTGATGACAGATCGAAAATACCATTGACAGCAGTGTTAGAAGTCAAAGCGCCGGTCTTAGCTTGTGCGTTAACAGTACGGATAACTTCACGGTTGATTTCAGCCATGATCTCTGTTGAGAGAATGTTAGCCAGTTCTGTTTCAGCATCCAAACCATGAATGGCTTTAAGATCCTGAGCCAGTTCCAATGAGTATTCAGCTTTCAGTGCACGTGACTTGGCAGTGACTGTTGCTTTCTCAATGGTAAAGCCCATTTCAGCAAATGCTTCTGAACCATTAGAACCAAGAGCTTCAGCTTCTGGTGTTGTGTATGGATCACCTGCATATGGACCAACACGATCTGAGTCGATAGTGTTTGGTGAGTTTGCATTTGTTAGACCTGAAAGACCTGATGGGCCAGTAGCGCCGTTACCGGTTACAGCAGAATCGCCTGAGAAACCGACAGCAGCTTCGTTGAACAGAGCCTCATCACCGGCAGCAACGCCAGCTTTAGTTGTTTGATAGGTTGACTTCATTGCGAAGATCAAACCTGTTGGACCAGACATTGGCTGAACACCGCACATGTCATATGCCATCAAGTTAGGCATTGCACGACGTACGAGAGCAATCAATACTGGGTTCCAGTTAGCTGCATTAGCAGTGTTGTTTGTAGGTGCAGCTTCGTTTAGTTGCGCGGACTGGCCGGCTTCTTCGCGAAAAGCTCTTTCCTGGTTTTCAAGAATAGCAGCTGTAACTGCTTTTCTGTGGTGATCTTTAATTGCGCCCGCTGACTCTTCGTTCAGTACCGGTGCCCATTTTTCGATCAATCTATCGTAAGATACTTGCATTTTGGACTCCAATTATTTGTTTGTTTTTTGGATTGCTGAGAGATACTGAGCCATCATCGGAGAAGTTTCTACGATGTCATCACCACTTTCATCTTCTTCGATGGCAGCGGACTCAGTTACTTTTTTGGTAAAATAAGATTCTTTAACAGTCGCTACTTTCGCAGAGAAAGCTTCTTCTGTATCAAAATCAAAATCTTCTACCAAATCTTTGAGTTTCTCAATTTGAGTTTCTGCTAGACCAGCTGAGTGCTCACGGATAACCGCATCACGCTTATACTGCTCAAGCTCTTCTGCCATTGAGATGTGTTTAGCAGTTGTTTCATTAAGAGCATTTTCTAGCTCTTCAACATTTTCTGCTAGTTCGTCAACTAGGTCAACCTTTGACTCTGGAACTTCGATGTATGACTCTACAAACAGATCTTTCAAGCTGTTCATAAACTTCTCGGCAATTTCAGTTCTTAGGCCAGACTGGACAGCAAGTTTATTTTCTTCCATCCAATTCTCAACTACGTAGTTAAGATAGCTATCGACTTTTTCAACGAGATCAGCTTTAGTAGTAGCAACTTCTTCGGCCAATTCTTCGTTGTATTTTTCTTCAAGACGATCAATTTCTTCAGCAAGCTTAGATTTAATAGCTGCTTCAAAAATTACTTCGGCTTTCTCCTTGAACTCTTCAGACAAAGTAGCTTCTTCAGCGACCAATGCGTTTAGGTCTTCTGAAAAATCTGCTTTATAATCGAGATCAATTGCGGTTTCTGCAATTTCTTCGCCGTCAAAAGCATCTGCATGAGTACCGGCTGTAAGAGTAGCCAGAACACCAGAAAGTTTTTCCTTTGACATGCCTTGCATTGCACCAACAGCAGCACTCATCATACCAGCTTTAGTTTTTGGCATTGGATCTTGCTTTGTGTTGTCACCTTTACGTGCTGGAGCTTTCTTAGTAGCTTCACCGGCTTTATCGGTAGCAGCTACTGATTGTGCTTCAGCATTTTTAGGATCGTGAGTTCCTTCCACGACTTCGTTGTCATCGTCATGGAGTTCAACTTCCTGATCTTCAATGATTTGATCTTCAGTCATAATTGACTCCTTTTATTTAGTTTTGAGCAACGAGAGGAAATTCTTAAACTCACGAACTTGAGTCTCATAGAGGTCAGCACGCGGAGCTTTCTTAATTTCAGTCTCTATCTTTTCAATTGCCTGTGGCTCGATAATGCCGTTGTTCCATACCCATTCAACACCTTCCATAACTCCATTAACAAATGCGCTAGGTGCAGATGGATCTTGAACGATATCGACAGCATTAAGGAGAAAATCTCCTTTTACCATCATTACGCCACCACGAGATTCGAGGCTTCCCATACCACGAGTTGATACGCCTAGTTTGACACCTCCGTCAAGCAAACCTTTTACAATTTGTCCCATAGGAGTTTCCAAAATAGTCGCTTTGCCCACAACATCATTACCTGACCAGGTCAGTGATTCGATTTTGTGGGAAACTTTGTCGAGATTAACGGTAGGACCTTCAGGATGATTTAATTCACCTACTGCTCTTCCCTTTGAAACCTGCTCATTGACATATTTGCCTACAGCGGCTTCCATTACAGGACGAGGATATATTCTACCGTTACGATTCTTTTGTTCGGCTGACATGAATACACCTTCAATGGCATACTTCTTGCCGCCGTCTTTAGTTGCCTCAGTGACAACTTCCAACTGGTCTTCAGTATATTCAGCAATCAGCTTCATTTTTTTAATACCTTTACAAATTCATTTGCAGCTTTTTCAGCTTCATTTTTTGTTCTATAAGAATCCAGTCTGTCACCATCTATATAGGCAACATAACCGTTTCTTTCTTTATAGACCATCACTTGAATCCTACCCAGTTTTTTATTGACCATTAATTGGCCTTCTGGTTTTCTTCCTGTGAGTTCACGCAATTGAGAAAACTGTTTCATAATCGTACTATTATTTATAATTTTATTATTTTATACTTAAAAGAAAATTTAATTTTCTAACTCTTCTTCATTATCCGACTCTTCGTATTCTTCTTCATCATCCGATTCTTCCGATTCAGACTCGCTCTCTGCTTCAAGGTCAAGTTCGAGTTGTTCGTCGTCATCTTCAAAATCTTCATCTTCGACTCCATTAAACATTTGATCTGCTATTCTCACTTCTTCCTGGTCAAGCAAATCATTTAATTTAATTGTCATGACATCTTTAAAAATGTCATTAGCCTTGGTGTATTCTTGGTCCATTGCATGTTGGACCATATTCTGAATCTCCGGAGATGGCAGTTCCTGATCCATTACTTCAACTTCTTCACTCATTAGTTATTTCCTTTTACATTAATATCAATACTATGTTTTTGACTGCCTGCCGGTTCTTGTGGAGTTTCTTCCGGAACTGGCGGTTCTTCTTCATTAGGTGCTTCAGCTTCTTCACCATCTATTTCTTTTTTCATTTTTTCAATATCTTCGTCAGAAAGCATGAGAACATTCTTTTGTACCCATTCTTTTGAATAGTATTCACCGACATAGTTTTGTACTTGATCCAAAGTTTGGATTCTTTCACGAAGAATTTCAATATCACGCAACTCTGTAAAATGATTGTCTTTTACAAAGTCAACAGTAATATCATTCTTCCAATCTTCCCAATCCTCTTCTGTACAAATGCCTTTTAATATCAGCTGCTTTTTCAAAATTCCATAGAAAAGATGTGCAAATCTCATACGAAGTCTATCGATAAACTTTTGGAATTTTAGTTCATCTCTATTGACCTCAGTAGATCTACCAAGACTAAATTGATTTTCTTGTTCTAAACGTGCAATAGGAACATTTAAAGAGCGATATACTTTCTTTTGGAAAAAGATAACATCTTCAATTTGTCCTAGATTTTCACCACCAGGCAGAGTTTGAATTTCTGTGCCTCTACCACCTTCGCGCCGAGGCAACCAAAAATCTTCAAGCATAGACATATGCTTGCGATCGTCTCTAATTTCACCGGTCTTAGCATCATAGACAAGTTTATTACGATACTTGGCCATAATGTCTTTCATATATTGTTCGGCTTTACCGCGAGGCAAGTTGCCTACATCAATATAGAACATTCGACGTTCTGGCGCACGTGCCAATCTATAGATAACCAATGCATCTTCCATCATACGCAACTGATTAATTGGCTTGAGTGCTTTATGTAAGAATGAAATAATCTTTTTACGGTCTTCTGAAAGTAGTCCAGATGTAACATAACTTACTGAGTCAGTTGTCATCTTGACGCCGTTAGTGGATTGACCCGGTTTTTCTTGAAATACAAAAAACTCTTCTGTACTTTCAATGATTTCAGCATTTGTTGCTGAATCTTTTTTCTTCTTTACCTTTTTGACCTTGCGCATTTTTGCAGCATCAATAGGTCTAATTTCAACAATACCTTCTTTTGGATTTGCTTCATTAAGTACAAGATGGTGATACATACGACCATCGACATACCAACGTCTAAAGATATCATGACCCAACTCTTTAAAATTGAGCATGCCATAGATTTCATCAAATTCTTCTTTAATTACTTTTTTGATTCTATCTGGAGCCTGAACATCTTCTAGATTAATATCAAGAGTCTGTTCTAGCTGTGATCCAGTAATTGCCTCATTTACAATATCTTCGATTGCTGCATCAACTTCTGGATGCATTGCATTACCACGATATTTCATTATGAGTTGATAGTTGTCTTTCGAATCGTCATCACCAAGATTAAGATACTGGCCATAATGTGAGCCAGATGCAGTGGCATAACTACCACCTTCATCATCACGTGGCGGAACAATAGAAGGAGCTTTTTCTTCTTCCTTCCTTTTGGCTTTCTTAATTTCAAAACCAAATAGGGTTAAACCTTTATCATCTGCCATTTTAAATTCCTAAGCTAGAGAAAGGAGCCAGCCAAAAGACTGGCTCCTATTATATATTTAGCTAGTAGTATTAGTCTCAAAGTACTGATAAGCCCAGACACATGTGAATCTTTCAATATTATCAGTATCAGAATATGATACTGCAATTTCTGATAGATCTTGAGGATATGCACCACGGAAGGTGTATGTCTTCAAAACATCTCCATTACGATCCAATTGTTGTACTAGAAGATCTGCTTCATATGAAATTGGAGCAGATAGACCAGTGTTAGCAGAATGAGCATTAATGCCATTCATCCAACGCTCAATTGCATCGCGGATAGCAAAATCAGTATCGTTGATAATAGTTGTGGACCATTCGGCAAATGTTCTATCACCTGCAATTTTGAGAACACGTCCTCTAAATGGTACAGGAATAATACCGAATGTTGATCCAGGCAATGAAGCAGTTTCACACAAGAACGAAGTAAGTTCTGCATCTCCATCTGCAAAGCCAGGATAGTTAATTGTTACTTTAAAGAGGTTAGGACGAGCACCGCCACCTCTCAGTTTTGACTTAAAGTCATCTACACCGAGAACAGCCATTTTACATTACCTCCTTAAACTGTGCCAACAACTTCTTCGAAGTCAACACCAGATCTTACAGCTACGAAGTTAAGTGTTACGTAGTTGATTGAACGGGCTGGCTTGATGAAGATGTTTGCAATGAACTCGTTGCGGTCGACAACTTCCGCTGTGTTATTAGTTGCGTCTGCAATAACACGGAAGTCTGTAATACCACGGCGACCTTTTACTTCTCTGAGAACTGGCTCAACAATATTTACAAATTCTGCACGAGTAAACTCATCGTTAAACTCGAACATTACTTGCTCAGCTGCTTTACCAATTGCTCTTTCTAGAATAAGGAACAGTCTACGAACGTTAATTCTATCAAAAGCTGAAGGTCTATTTAGCTTTGTTTTATCGCCGAATAGTAGAACACCTTGACCAGGAATATTTGCAACTGGGTTAATTCCTGCTTTATAGAGTGTATCTCTTTGAATTTTAGTCGGCGAATATGCAATTGCAGTAATTCCAAGATACTGACCGCGACGTGAACCTGCTGGTGAGAACCATGGAGCCCGATTAAGGTCAGTTGCTGCCATAATACCTGCAGTAGAAGAAGCAGCTGGAATTTGGATATACTGATCGTTATACTTATCATAAATTTTAAGGAAGTTGTTATCAACTACCAAATATGATGAGTTAGTAAACGTATTTACCGTTGTAACTGTATTAGTTACAATAGTATTTGCATTTGTAATATTTACAACAGCATTTCTATTTGGACTTGCAGTAACCACACAATCCTTACGAAGTGATTGTGCTGTAGCAGTTAAGTCATTCACGATTGTTGCTTGTGCTTCTTGACTTGCCATTGAAGGAGAAATCAAGAAGTCGATTTCTACTTGATCCTTATCTTCAAACAAATCATATCCTTTAAGATATTCTGCTGTGCCAAAGGTTCCGGAGTTAACTCCGTTTGCAAAGGCATAATCAGTTGCAGTTACAATACCGCTGTTATAGGCAGTACTATTTGCTGCAGCTGTACCGGCATTAGCTGCTGAATATACAGCATCAAAATCAATCATTTTAATGTAATCTGAACGCGCATTAATGACATCTACTGCATAGTTTGTAGTGCCGTCATTATTCTTTGCATTACTGGCTACTGATACAAAAGGATATGTTTCTAGTACTGTACCTCTTGTTCCAGAAAATTCACCATCACTATCGATAATAGCAATATGAACTTCGTCATTTGTTGCACCGATAGCGGTAGCAAAGTCTGATGTGGACGGAGCAAAATCAAATGATGGTGCATAATCCCATGCAGTAAACGCTGCTGAGCTTGGAGGACAGACAGAAACTTTAATTCCGTTTCCTAGTGCTCCAGGATATTTAGCAATAAATGTTTGACTTGCTGCGTTAAGACTTGAAATTTGTGAGTTAAAGTCTGTTTCGTTATTTACAGTAATTCCACCAAGACTTCCAGCAGAATCTGCAGCAGTCTGGCCAATAATTGAAACAGCGTTTCGGGCATCGCTATCAGCCGACCGTACTACTTGAAGTGATCCAGAGTACCGAAGGAAATAAGATGCCGAATGAAAATCGATTGTCGTTGTGGTATCCGGAGTTGCAAAAGTATTGACAAGAGAAGCCTCTGTGTCTACTAATACTCTTTGCTCTACTGGACCCCAACGAAAGTTCCCTACGATTGCGCCTGTAGTTGACTGTACGTTTGGAACGCCACCAGTCAGATCTATTTCTTTGACGACTACCGCTGGGGATGCAGACGGTGTTGAAAGTGCCATTTTTTATCTTCCCTATTAAAAATTATATGGTTCCATAATACGATTAGTCAACTTATCATTATTTATAATATTACCAATCTTCAACTTTATCGAATACTCCATCTGTAGTTGATCTCATCGGGTCATATTCTTTAATTTGCCAATTATCCTCACCTTTTTCTAATACTTCAATATAATCATTACCATCATCAATAAAACCGAATGGAATCATATCATCTTCAATTTGTTTCATTTGTTGATCAAACAGCATTTGTTTTAGATTAATATCTGTCATATCTCCAAAATATTGTGTTGAAGCAAAATATCCAAACATAACTAAATTCATCATTAAATCATCATGATTTCCGTCAGATGCTTCGTATGATTGTCCCTTTGCTTCAAAGGTAGAAATTTCCATAATAGTATTATCATCGACAATTTTTAATTTGCCGGTTTCAATAATATCTTTAATTGCTGAACAGCCAAGTCTTTTTGTTTTTCTAGTAATTTCGATACCGATAGCATTGGCTTTAATGGCAGATTCTACATGTACATTTTCATATTCTAAATCGTGATATAAACCATTACAAACCACAGTTCCTTGGTCATTTGATTCAATTACTACATAAGCTTCATTGTAGACTTTCGCATACTTATATATAATATTAGGGAAGAGTATTGGAGAGATAGTGTTGTTCCGATAAACAGCCACCTGTGCAAATGGGCGAATGCTAATATCGATTAAGTTAAAAGTAGAATAGTCCTGTCCTCTTCCCTTACTTACATCTACGGTCATAATATAATTATGACCTTTTACTGGTTCACTATATATTCGAAGATCACCACCTTCGAGCGTTCTGATATATGGTTCAGATCTAAATCCTAATAAAGTTTCTGCATTAATAAGTGTATCACCTGTACCAAAAAAGGTGTTGCCAAATTCTTGATCAAACTGCAGCTGACTTGTGTTTGATATAGTTTCTTTTTTCCATTCCTCATCTCTTCCTGGTACATCCCACCAATCGACTCTAAATGAAATAAATTCATTAATTTTTTGTACTGCACCTTCCCAAATTTTATGAAATTGGTTGCCGATGCCGTTAGCGGTAGATGTAATAATAACCTTTGTGTTTTTACCGGCTGAAACAACTGGATATGTTGAGGTATAAAATTCATTTGCTCTTTCTACAAATGCAAACTCATCTAGGTAAAGTAGGTTGACAGACATGCCCCGAATAGAGCTGCCACTAGTAGCAGCAGCGATAATACGTGAATTGTTACTAAACTCTAATGAACCCTTATTAAGTGCCTTCGAACCTGGCTGTAAAAAGAAAGGAACATTTTCCAGCATGAGCGTGATACGAGATAGCATTTCCCGAGCAGTTGCCCCCTTGTTCGCAAGAACCGCAATTGTTTTTTCCGGATGGAAGAGCGCATACCAGAGGAGGTACGCGCACGCCGAGATTGATTTTCCAGACTGGCGGCAAGCAAGAACGATTGAGAAACGATGGTCATTGAAATGTCCAAACATCTTTTTTTGATAGGGATATAGTTTAAACGGTACTAAACCTCTATCAAGTGAAATTACCTTGACATAATTTTCGGCAAAGTATATGGGGTTAGTCATACACCTCTTATATTCTTGTAATAATTCGGGAGACCAAACCTGGAGAACACCGTCTCTCTTTACATTTGGGTTTCCTAAATATGAATCATTCTGTTGGAGTGACATCAATTAATTTTTCATCTTCACTATTCATCATTTTTTGTAGATCTGCTGTTGTTAGATAAAGATTATTTGTAGTCTGATTGCCAATTTCTTTTGGCTCTTCATTCTTATTAATATCTTTTTGTTTTTTATTCAGATCCATTAACTTGTCATTCACATCAGATATATTTTTAATCATTCCAGAAAGAACTTCATATGCTCTTGGATGCTCACTTTCTCGAGCAACTTCAATCATCATTTCCAAACTTTCTCTACCTTTTTCTATGAGATCATAGTAAGTTTGGCGTGAGTAATCATAGTCTGTTTGTACGTTTTTATTTTCAATATCACTCATATTTTTCTAATGGATTTTAGAATCCACCTCCACCACCACCGGTACTAACAGCAGATCCAAGAGTTGAAACAACCAAATAATCTCCATTTCCATCTAACACTGCTAGACAAGGAGATCCTGCATCACCATCTTGTACATAGATAAGTTCACCTTCTGAACCACCAGAAGGAAGTGTGTCAACTGTATATACAGTAAGCTGAGTTCTACCAAGATCAGGTTTATTTGAAAGATCAACATAGTTTCCAGAGGTTGCTACAGTCGATAAGGTAGGTGTGCCGGTTAAGTCTGCATATGCGCCTGAAGTAGCTACAGTTGCTAAAGTTGGGGCATTGACCAAACTGCTATATAATCCTGTTGTTGCAACGGTAGAAAGTGATGGTGTATCTGTCAAATCATCATACGATCCCGAAGTAGCAACAGTTGCAAGTGTAGGTTTGCCGGTTAAGTCTGCATATGCTCCACTGAAAAGTGTAGGCTGATTAGATAAGTCATTATATGATCCAGAAGTTGCTACAGTTGCTAGGACTGGTTTACCTGTAAGGTCTGCATATGCACCACTAAAGAGAGTAGGTGTATTGCTTAGATCATTATATGATCCTGAGGTAGATACTGCAGCAAGAGCAGGTCTGTTAATTAGATCTGTGTATGATCCGGATGTCGCAACTGTAGATAAGCTCGGCGCTCCGGTTAAACTAGCATATGCATAACTTTGTCTGGATTGTATATATGCAGCATCAATCAATTGTGATGCATTTCCGGAATCAAAATTTGAAACACCACCAATCAATCCTTGAAGGTACGTAAAATTATTATCCATTTCAGTATGCGTAAGCATTGAGCCTTTTGTGGATCTAAGTGTGAGTGCCATTTTATTCTCCTAATTAATTTTAAGCACTATCAAATGCTAAGTCGATTTCTGTATCAAATCCGTAATCACTGTCTGGTAATCCAATTACATTTAATGGATCAGGATTAATTGTAATAGTTTCTAATAATTTATCTGAATCTTGGTTAATAAGATACACATCAGCAATAGATTTTCTAATAACTTCACCTTCACCAATAGGACCAAAGAAACTTAATTTCATTTCGAATTCTAATGTATATATGATTGTTCTACGTTGTTCCATAGGTGCATCATAATCATCGGTAAAGGATACGCCTGTAATAATAACAGGAATATCTTCTTTAAAGTCAGGATATTTTTCAGCAAATGGTTTAATAGTCAAGGTATACTGTGGATTAAATGTAGGTAAAATTTGTTCTACAATTTGTAACGCATCATCCTGACTTTTGGCGTATATATTTAACTGAAAATTAATATTATACGGTACCGGCGAATAAAACTTCTGTCTAGTCTGAGGTGTTGACCCTAAAGTTTTAAAATTACTTACCTTTGTCAATTGTCGAGTAAGATCATAACTAATTTGAGTAATTTCAAATGACATGCGTGGCAGTTTGACTGCAATTTTTGTGTCGTTATTTAAATCACTATTTTCTCTTAGTCGCTCTAAATACTTCTGTTTCGGTGCGTATGCCAAAGGAACTTTTAATTGATTAAGAACACCGCCTGCAGCATCTTTACGAACTACATATATGTTATTGAAAAGCCGCCCAAATATAGCAACCGACTTGCGAATCTTTTCATGATAGAAATAGGTACCAAACATTATTGATTCTCCGGATCACCAAATGGGTTATCTTCACTAAAGTCAAGGAAATCATCTACAAATTGTTCAGTAAATAATTCATTCTGTTCGCCTTCAGATAATGTATTTATTTCAGTAGCAGATATGACTTCTAGACCTATTGAATAGGAAGGATTTGTTTTACTAAGTCGACTACTTAATACTGTAGGATTGCTTGCAGTAAATGTAGTAAATTTACCGTCGTCTGATCCCACATGAGCAAGATATAGATAACGATTTAAATCATTGGAAGAATCAAGTTGATATCTCTGAACCTCACCTCTCATAATAACACCTGAAGACAGAGTCTGGGTTACACTATCTCCAATTTCGTATGAGCTATCAAAGTTTAAAGATCTTCCGCTTGATATTGTAACAATAGGTGCAGAATCATAACCAAATCCTCCGTCGATTACAAATAAACCATTTACTTCTCCAATTGAGCTATCAATAGTTGCTCGAGCAGTGGCTCTTTTATAATCAAATCCAACTTTAATTTCCGGAACTTGGTTATAATAGTAATCATCGCTATCAACAGGAACTCGAGTTGACCAAATATTATCAAAGATAGGTTGAGCAGATTTTTTTGTAAATGTAAAGTGGTCAAATTGTCCAGTAAAACTTTTACTTGGGATTTGAATTCCTGGTTTAGTAGCAATAGGAGAAATATTAGCTAAGTCTTTACCAACTCTAAAAATGTCACCACTATCATAAGGTGGGTTTAATTCAATATTTACATTAGTGCTTGGACCTATTTGTGTATTAACATTTGCTCTAAATGTATTTTTTAATAATTCAAAATGAATAAAATTCCATGCACCCGAATCAAGCGGAAGACTCGTATTAAAAACAGTTTGGGTTACTCCAACTGCATGTGCATCTTGATAGATAGTTGAATCAACATTGAATACCATACCCGCATAACCGTAACTATCCATAACAATTCTAAAATCATCTGACCACAGAATTGTAGAAGCTTCAATGAATGTCGGTTTAATCCAAAATGCTATCTCAGCAATTTGTTGATTTATACCACCATAGCTATCTGTAAGAGTAGCAATAGTACTAGTATTAGAAGAATCATGTACTAAGGAGCTATAACCAAATTTAAAATCTTGGCTATCAATTCCGGCATAATCACTATCGATATTAGGAAATGACAAATGCACAGACGGATTATACTGATAGTAATTTCCGGAATCTGTAATTGTTAAACTAGTTACTACACCCATTACGTAATACTCGCTGTTCCAGTTGCATTCCTAGGAGCTTTTAGAGTCACTTTATACTGGTATGCATATTTTCTTTCGATGTCATCGATACCTTGAACTCCCGTATCGAAATCTTCACCACTATATTCAAACAGAGTACAACGCATTTTATAGACAGGTAAATTTTCTATTTGATAAAATGGCTGTTCATGTTCAACATGCTGAATTTGAAACATTTTATTTGTTAGAGGAATATAAATGAGGTCACCTTCGGCCGGCCTCTCAACTTCAATTGCATTATCTGGTCTTCTTACTTGTGTAGCAAATCTTTGCTTAGACACCACTAGTGTTACTTCATCTCTAATTTCAACGCCAAAACGGGTATAGAGATCACCTTCACCGTCAAATCCTTCTACATTCTCGATATACATTTCAATTTTATGAGAATGAGGAAATAGAGATGCTACGTCGTCTCCAAGTAATTTATCTTCATTTACTAAACTTCTTGGTAGGTAATAGATATCCTGTCCATAGATCTTAAGAGCCTCAATAACGAGGTTCTCGTATAGATCCATTTCTGATCTAACCTTTTCAGAGAAATATAAATTACGAGCCATAA
>Ga0255756_1002485_pt1 | contig 19771 bp, 17 predicted proteins | sample 011ome_20_FD_179956 | JGI IMG/M metagenome (GOLD analysis project Ga0255756, IMG submission 179956) | Coastal salt marsh microbial communities from the Groves Creek Marsh, Skidaway Island, Georgia - 011509CT metaG (version 2) | ecosystem: Environmental > Aquatic > Marine > Intertidal zone > Salt...
CGTCACAATGTCGCCGGGCGCCAGGGCTTCGGTGCCTTCGTCAATAAACAAATTGCCGTCGATCTCGGGCGCGTCGGCCTTGGTGCGGCAGGTGGCGATGCCCTCCGCGTCCAGCTCATCGACGATAACCTCCATATGTTGGCCCAGTTTGGCCGCCAGTTTGGCCTCGGAAATGGCCTGCGCCTTTTCCATAAACCGGTCCCAGCGGTCCTGCTTGACCTCCTCGGAGACATGATCGGGCAGATCATTGGAGCGGGCACCGGCGACATTCTCATATTGAAAACACCCAACGCGGTCGAGCTGCGCCTCATCCATCCAATCCAGCAGGGTTTGGAATTCGGCTTCGGTCTCGCCGGGGTAGCCGACAATGAAGGTCGACCGCAGGGTGATCTCTGGGCAATCCTTGCGCCAGGCAGCAATCTCATCGAGCGTTTTGGACGCTGCGGCGGGGCGGGCCATGCGTTTGAGCACATCGGGATGGGCGTGTTGAAAGGGAATGTCGAGATAGGGCAGGATCAACCCCTCGGCCATCAGCGGGATCAAATGGCGCACATGCGGGTAGGGGTAGACATAATGCAGCCGCACCCAAGCGCCCAATTGCCCCAGTTCGCGGGCCAGATCGGTGATATGCGGGCGCAGATCGCCCTCGGCTGTCGTTTTAATATCAATGCCATAGGCGCTGGTGTCTTGCGAGATCACCAATAGCTCGCGCACCCCAGCCTCAACCAATTTCTCCGCCTCCCGCAGGATCGCACGCGGCGGGCGGCTGACCAATTTGCCGCGCATATCGGGAATGATGCAAAATTTGCACTTATGATTGCAGCCCTCGGAGATTTTCAAATAGCTGTAGTGGCGCGGCGTGAGCGAGACGCCGGAGGCGGGCAGAAGATCCACGAAAGGATCAGGCGCGGGCGGCACGGCGGCATGGACGGCATCCAAAACCTGCTCATATTGATGCGGGCCGGTGACGGCCAAAACGCGTGGATGCGCGCCGGTGATATACTCCGGATTGGCCCCCAAACAGCCGGTGACAATCACCTTGCCGTTTTGATGCAGCGCCTCACCAATCGCCTCAAGACTTTCCGCCTTGGCGCTGTCGAGAAAGCCGCAGGTGTTGACAATCACCGCCTCTGCGCCGGCGTAATCGGGGCTGATGGCATAGCCCTCCGCGCGCAGGCGGGTCAAAATGCGCTCGCTGTCGACCAAAGCCTTGGGACAGCCCAGCGATACCATGCCGATGGTCGGCTGGCCCGGGCGCGGGGTTTCAATCCGCGCTTTGGGCGCGAGGTCAGGGCGGAGGTGGGGAGGATTCTGTGCCATAGCGCCGCTATAGCAGAGATTGCACAGATGTGTAGATGGCAGATTGTCGAGCCTATATCCCGCCAATGGCGCAGGCGAAGGCCTCAAAACCCCAAAGCACGGCGTTGACGATCGCGCCGTGGTCATGGGTGACGACGAAGGTAAAGATCCAGATCGGACACCAAAGCGCGATGGTGATCATGGCGCAAATACATATGCCGGAGAGGAGGGCCGCTTGCCCGCTCTGCTCTCCGCGCTCCAAAAGACCGGCCACAAAATTGCGCACCCCTGCAGGGTATTGCAGCCCTAGGGTGAGCACCGCGACAGAGAGATGCAATAGGGTGGGTATGAGCGTGGAAAACAGCGTCACCATCAACCAGATATAATCGCCCGGCGCCCTGCGCATATCGGCAAAAAGCTGCGTCAAATCCACAAGCGGCACCCCATCGGCCGGGACAACAAAGGTGACAAAGGCGATGAGCGTGCATCCCAAGGCAAAGAAAATGGCAATCCCGCCCAGCCCATCTAAAACCGCCCGCCAAGCCGCCCGCTTTTGCTCAAGCCCCAGGCGGAGCAGGTAGCGGGTCAAACCAACAGAGGCGAAATCAAAAACCGCGTTGACCAGCGGCAGGAGAGCAAGGGTCAGCACGAAGAAAACCGCCTGGTTACGCTGGCCCGCACCAAAATCATCCGGCATTTTTATCGCCAGGATCAAAAGGGCCACTAAAACGCCGCAATAGAGTAAGTGCCAGGCCATCGGGCGGGAAGAGTGCTTCTCTGCGACTGCGACTGCGCCTGCGCCTGCGACTGCGACTGCTAGTGAGACTGCGAATTAGACTGCGACTTCTAGTGAGACTGCTATTGTTACTGCGAATGCGAATGAGACTGCGACTGCGCCTGCGCCTGCGACTGCGACTGGGCCTGCGAATGCGCCTGCGACTGCGCCTGCTAATACGGCTGCGACTGCCACATTCCTTGGCACAGCAAAGCTATCCGCGTAAATTGGACCCAATAACAGAATCCCGGTGGCGAGGATGAACAGTGGCCAGTGCCACCGGGATTTTGACGCTCCGGCAAAAAGGTAAACAAGGACCGAAGATCCGAGCCAGAGCGCGGTAAATATCCGCGCCGGCGGCGGGCTGGCGGCCATCACCTCCTGGCCGCCAAAATCAATCGCAGAGCCCCAGAGCCATTGGATTGTGATGGCCAAAATGGGATAGGCAAGGGCGAGGGCCATGGTGGCGTTGAGCAGGCCAAAGCTCCAAGCCTTTTGCGCCGGGCCTTGCTGCGCCTCATGGGAAGAGAGCCGGGAGTCGAGCCAATCCAACCCGCGGCGCATCACCGAACGGTAGCGTTTCGCCGCGCGATCGTGGCGCAGCAGATCACGCCAATATGCGCGATCACTTGGGTTATCTGCGGTTTTGCGAAGTGCCGGTATGAACATCAAAACCATGAAACAGACAATCGGCCCGCCGAGCGCCCAGTTTTGGCGCAGGCTCCAATCCAACAGCTTTAAAACAATTTCCACGGCATCCCCGCGCTCAAAATTTTCTTTTCAGAATATCAAGAGGCTGGGGGATTTCAAGCGGGCTGGCTTACCGGCGGCGGTCGCGGCGGCTGGACATGGGTTGGAAGGCCACCCCGACATGCGCTTCGCAATAGGGTTTGCCGGCCTTCACCGCCAGACCGCAGAACCAAAAATCCTCTGTCGCCGGATCACCGACTGGCCATTTGCAGGTTTTTTCGGTCAATTCCATCAAGCTGATCTTCTTGGCGGTCTTTTCCACTTCACTGACCTTGGCCAGAGCCTCCGGGCTGATCTCATTGGCCGAAGGCTGCGGCGGCAGAGGCTGGCCGGCAGGAATGATCTTGCGCACCGCCGGCGGGGTGACCCGCATGGTTTCGGGCGCAGGCGCGGCCGGTTGTGGCGGCGCGGCTGGTGTTGCGGGCGCGGCGGGCTTTGCCTTGGCCTGCGTCTTGGCCTTTTCCTTGGCGGCCGGCTTGGCCGTGGTCGAGGTCACACGGTTGGACAGGCCCAAACGGTGCACTTTGCCGATCACCGCATTGCGGGTCACGCCGCCCAATTCCTTGGCGATCACACTGGCCGATTGACCCTCGCCCCACATTTTTTTCAGAACTTCGACGCGTTCATCAGTCCAGGACATCACGCCCCCCCTTGAATTTCGTAGCAATAACGGGTGATACCCATGCAGCGTCCTACTTTAGGCTCAACTGAGGCTAAGGACAACCACCCAAGTGGAGATAAACTGTGGCAAATGTTTCTCAATTCGGCGTCAGACGCTTTGGACGGGTCAATTGGCTGGGCCTTTGGACGCTCATTCGCCGCGAAAATATGCGCTATTTGGCGATTTGGCAGCAGACAATTTTTGCACCATTGATCACGGCAGGTTTGTTTCTATTGGTTTTTTCCATTGCTATCGGACCGGGTCGCTCGGATGTCATGGGGTTTGATTATGTCAGCTTTCTGGCACCGGGTTTGTTGATGATGACGGTGATACAAAATTCTTTTGCCAATACCTCCTCTTCCATGCTTTCGGCGAAAGTCATGGGCTCCATTGTCGACACGCTGATGCCGCCCCTGTCGCCTTTGGAGATGACCGTGGGATTCTTGGCGGGCGGAATTGGTCGCGGATTGGTGATTGGTGCGGTGCTCTGTCTGTCGATGGGGCTGAGCCTCGGCATTTGGGTTGCCCACCCGCTTTGGACATTGGCTTTTGTGGTTTTGGGCGGGATGTTCATGGGCGCGCTGGGGCTTTTGGGCAGCATCTATGCCTATAAGTTTGACCAGATGGCCGCGATTTCAAATTTTGTGATCACACCCTTGGCCTTCTTGTCGGGGACCTTCTATTCGATCCAAGCTTTGCCCTCAATGATGCAGCCACTGATCCATGTGAACCCGATGTTCTATATCATCGACGGCGGCCGTTACAGTGTTTTGGGGGTTTCCGATGGCAGCCCATGGATGGCTTTGGCCGTGATTTGCGGTGCCAATATCTGTGCGGTTGGTTTGGCCTGGTTTTGGTTGGCGCGGGGCTATCGGTTGAAATCTTAAAGGGATTTGCCGCAGCGGATATTTGGACTTTTCATGGCCGGGGGGCTTTGGTATGGTAAGGGCATGAAAACGATGATTGAAATCACCTTGCGACGCCGACGTCGCTGATATGACCGCTGCACCGCGGCCGGCCCCTCGTGTTTCTGCGCTCCCATGCGTGTTTCTCAATTTTGGTTTTCTCACTCCCTCCTCGTTAGAAAGGCTTTCCGATGATCCCTTCGATTCTGCCCACCTATAATCGCGCTCCGTTTTCGTTTGTCTCTGGCACAGGCAGCTGGTTGACCAGCGATGACGGTCGGCGATTTTTGGATCTGGGCGCTGGGATTGCGGTCAACAGCCTGGGACATGCGCATCCGAAACTGGTGGCGGCGCTGACGGCGCAAGCGGGTCAATTGTGGCATACCTCCAATTTGTACCATATTCCCGCGCAACAAAAACTCGCCGATCAGCTGGTGGATCTGACCTTTGCCGATACCGTGTTTTTTACCAACTCTGGGACGGAGTCCTGTGAATTGGCCGTGAAAATGGCGCGCAAATATTTCTATGACAAGGGTCAGCCAGAGCGCGTGGAAATTATTGCATTTGAGGGGGCGTTTCATGGGCGCTCCTCCGCAGGGATTGCAGCTGCTGGTGCGGAGAAGCTGACGAAAGGCTTTGGGCCCTTGCTGCCCGGTTTCGTGCAATTGCCATTTGCAGATCACGACGCGCTGCATGCGGCAGTCAATGAAAAGACCGCCGCCATATTGATCGAGCCGATCCAGGGGGAGGGCGGTATCCGCCCTGTGCCGGATCATTGTTTGAAAGGCCTGCGCGATTTTTGTGACAGCCACGGGATCTTGCTGATTTTCGATGAGGTGCAATGCGGTGTGGGACGGACAGGGAAGTTGTTTGCCCATGAGTGGGCAGGGATTGATCCCGATATTATGATGGTGGCCAAGGGTCTTGGTGGGGGCTTCCCCATCGGGGCGGTTTTGGCGAATGAAGAGGCTGCAAGCGGAATGGGGGCAGGGACACATGGCTCGACCTATGGTGGCAATCCCTTGGGTTGTGCGGTGGCAAGTGCTGTCTTGGATGAGGTGGCTGCTCCTGAATTTCTGGCAGAGGTGAGCCGCAAATCTGGGGCGCTGCGCCAAGGTCTTGAAGGGTTGGTCGCGCAATATCCTGATGTGTTTGAGGGTGTGACGGGCGCGGGGTTGATGCTGGGTCTGAAATGCAAGGCGAGCAATATGGATGTGGTCACAGCCGGATATGACTGCGAGGTGTTGACCGTCCCTGCGGCCGAAAACGTCGTGCGTGTGCTTCCGGCGTTGACTATTTCAAACGCGGAGATTGCTCAGGCGCTGGAGCGGTTGGAGACGGCGGCGCAAACGGTTCAATCTGCGCAATGACCAGCGCGGCTTTTCACATTTCGGCGGATGGTGCAGCATGGCACGTCGCCAGCCTATAGGACAGTTTAAAGATGCAGAATTTTCTCGATATTGATCAGGTTGATCCCCAAAATTTGCGTGGCATTTTGGATGAGGCCGCGCGGATCAAGACGGCGCGTGCCGGCCTGTCCAAAGGCATGTTGGATGCTGAACGGCCACTTGAGGGCAAGATGGTGGCGTTGATTTTTGAAAAGCCATCCACGCGCACCCGCGTGAGCTTTGATCTTGGCGTGCGGCAGATGGGTGGGCAGACCATGGTTTTGTCCGGCAGCGAAATGCAGCTGGGCCATGGGGAAACCATCGCGGATACGGCGCGGGTTTTGAGCCGCTATGTGGACATGATCATGATCCGCACTTTTGAGGAGGCAACCCTGCTGGAAATGGCCGATTATGCCAGTGTTCCGGTGATCAATGGGCTGACCAACCGCAGCCATCCATGCCAAATCATGGCCGATATCTTGACGTTTGAAGAGCATCGCGGCTCTATTCGGGGCAAGCGCGTGGTCTGGACGGGTGATGGTAACAACGTTTGTGCAAGCTTCATCCATGCGGCCGGGCAATTTGGCTTTGATTTCGTTTTTGCCGGCCCAGCGACGCTGGATCCCGAGGCGGAATTTGTTGAGAAGGCGCGGGCCAAAGGTGTGAAGATCGAGATCCAGCGGGACGTCAACGAAGCGGTGCGCGGCGCGGATCTGTTGGTGACGGACACTTGGATCTCTATGCACGACAGCCAAACCGCACGCGAGCGGCGCCACAATCAATTGCGCCCCTATCAGGTTGATGATGCGTTGATGGCGCAGGCCAAGCCGGATGCTCTTTTCATGCATTGCTTGCCCGCACACCGCAACGAAGAGGTCACCAGCTCTGTCATGGATGGGCCGCATTCGGTGGTCTTCGATGAGGCGGAAAACCGGTTGCATGCGCAAAAAGCGATTATGCGCTGGTGTCTAGACTAAACAGGCCGCTTGGGGCATGATTTTAGGTAAAGTCGCTGCTTGGCTCTGGTTGTTTGCGGATTAAGGGTTAAGGAGAGAGGGACGTTTCTCATAGAGTGATCTTTCATGTCCTTAAATATTGGATGTTTGGTTCGAAGATTTGATTGGATGGGGCGATGGCGCGCGCCAGCGCCTCTGGATTGGTTGGAGCGCCAAGGGTTTTCTGCCCAGTCCGAACAGGTTGATGAGGCGCACCCCGATTACTTCCAAGACTCTCATCACATGGTTGTATTCTCACAGAAGAGCCAAGAGATTTGGCTTGGTCTCGGTGTGAGTCATCTTTTCAATAAACTGTGCCAATCCCAAGATCTTAAGGGCTTAGGTGAGGGTGTTGCCATGGTCGCGGATGATGCGCATGGCTATTACGGCCTTCAGGAGTTTGCACGCGGCGAGGCCGGTTGGGGCGCGCAGGTGACAACTGCGCCGGCCAGCATGTGGATGCGCCCTCCCTCAGACAGGACCGCAAGCCCCCAGCGCGCCAAGGCTATCGCCTCGGTTGCAGATCTTTTGGGCGCGCGGGTCTCAGTCATCGAAGCCTGCGCGACAGCACAGGGCGAGGATGCGGCTTGTGGCATTGCATGGCATGGGCAGATGCAAGATTGGGTCTTGGCGGTGATGGGGTCTGATGGGAAGACTTATCAACAAATTGATTATTCAAATTTTTTGCCAACTGGAACTTTATTTGAGGCGGTCGACCCTCCCGGTGGTTGGCCGCGCTATTGGCGGCAAGGGGATCTGTTTGCCGCGATGCAAGATCATTTGAGCCGCGCCTGGTGTGGCGTCGGGTTGAGTGAGTTTACGCTCAATCATCCAATGCTGCGGGGCCCCTGCCTCGTGATTGAATTGACCGCGGATAAATAACACAAGTGCTTCGGCGCTGGAGGTGAAGATGACACAGGCACATATTGGTGTGATTGGGGTTGGAACGATGGGTTCGGCACTGGCGTTGAACTTCGCCGAGAAGGGCCAAGATGTCGCTCTTTGGAACCTTGAGCTGAGCGCGGTTGATCGGCTGATCGCCTCCGCTGGGGGCCTGGCCGCTCGTTTGCAGCGCTGCGAGACCCTGGCCGATCTGGTGGCGGCTCTGCCTGCGCCGCGCGCCATTGTCCTAATGATCCCGGCGGGCGCGCCGGTGGATCAAACGATTGCTGCGCTTCGGCCTTTGTTATCTGCGGGCGATACCATCATTGATGGCGGCAATTCAGATTTTCGCGATACGATGATCCGAACGACAACTCTGGAAAAAGCGGGGCTGTCCTATTTGGGGATTGGTGTGTCTGGCGGCGCTGAGGGCGCACGGCGGGGGCCGTCCATGATGGTGGGAGGTACAAGCTCTAGCTACAGCCGTATCGCGCCCATTCTGGAGGCAATTGCAGCGCGCTATCACGGGGATCCCTGCGTGGCGCATTTGGGACCGGATGGGGCTGGGCATTTTGTAAAAACGGTTCATAACGGCATCGAATACGCCGATATGCAGATGATCGCCGAGGTTTACGGCATGATGCGCGATGGCGAAGGTCTGGCAGCCAGCGATATCGCGCCGGTCTTTCGCAGCTGGAACCGTGGCCCGCTGGAAAGCTATCTTATCGAAGTCACCGCAGAGGTCTTGGGGACCAAAGATCCGCAGACCGGTGAGGACATGGTGGATTTAATCGTGGACCAAGCCGGGCAAAAAGGCACCGGCCGTTGGACCGTGATTGAAGCGCTGCGCATGGGGCAAGCGGTGAGCATCATTGAGGCGGCGGTTGGCGCCCGGGTCATGAGCGCGCAAAAATCCACCCGCAAGCGCGCCGCCAGAGTGCTGGTGCCGGCGGGCACGGATACGATGGTTCCAGTCGCAGAGCATGATTTGCAATCTGCCTTAATCGTTGGGCGCGTTTTGGCCTATGCGCAGGGGTTCGAGATTTTGGCCGCCGGATCCAAAGAATTCAATTGGTCATTAGATTTTGCCCGCATCGCAGAGATTTGGCGGGCTGGCTGTATCATCCGTTCGGCCATGTTAGACGACATTGCCACAGCATTCCGCAGTCCGCGCCCGGCGGGGCATTTGGTGCTGTCCGACCATTTCACCACGCTGCTGACCACCCATATCGCAGGGCTGCGCCGGGTGGTCTCTGCCGCTGCGCTCAAAGGGCTGCCTGTGCCGGCATTGGCAGCGGCTTTGAGTTGGTTTGACATGATCCGCCAAGAACGCGGAACCTCGGATTTGATCCAAGCACAACGCGATTACTTCGGGGCCCATTCCTTTGAACGTGTTGATGCAGACGGGTCGCATCATGGTCCGTGGCATTCGGGCTGACAGCTCAGCGCTTGCGGGGCTTGGCGCGTAGGGTCGGGTCCGCTTGGGTGGGATCTTCGGGCCAGGGGTGTTTGGGATATTGCGCCCGCATATCTTTGCGCACATCTGCATAGCTTCCGGTCCAAAAGCCAGGGATATCTGTGGTCACTTGGATTGGTCGATGTGCCGGAGACAGCAAGGTCACCTTTAGCGGGTGATCGCCGATCATAGGATGGCGGGTTTGGCCAAATATTTCTTGAATACGCAGTTCAATTGCCGGGCTGTCGCCACTGTAATCAATCGTGATTTTTCGGCCCAGCGGCGTGGTGAAATGCGCCGGCGCAATTTTTTCAAGCTGGCGCAGAGCCGCCCAGCCAATATAGGCTTCTAGGGCTGGCAGCGGGTCAAACGCTTTCCAATCTTGCTCTGTTGTCAGCCCCGTCAGATAGGGGGCCAGCCATTCTGGTGCGGCTTCGAGCAGGGCTGTATCTGACAAATCGGGAAATTGCCCGGGTGGTGCGGCCGCCACGCGGGCTTGTAAGAGCCGGGCGGCTTTCGGCAGGCGCAGACCCATCTGTTGCACGCCCTCCACCATAGCCGCCGCCAGTGCTTCGCTGGGTGCATCCCGCCAAACCTCTTGCGTAAGTGACAGGGCACCCAGCATTTCACTGCGATTAGCAATGACCCGGCGGTGGCGTTTGGACCAGTGGCAAAGGGTCTCCCATGTGATTTGATCGGCAAAAACCTCCCGCAGCTCTGCCTCACTGAGCGCCAGGGCCCTGCGGATTTTAGGGTCTGGACCCGTGCTAAAATGCGGATTTCCCAAATCTGAAATGACCAAATATCGCGCATTGGCCAAGGAATCATCTCTGGCCAAAACTGCGCCCTTCCCCCCGGCCATGATGTAGCGTGGCTGCGGGCCGGGGCGACGCTGGGCGACACGTTCGGGATAGGCCAGCGCCAAGCATTGCGCTGGGCTTAACGCGATCTCGCGCGTGCCTTTCGGCGCCAGTCTGCTGAGGCGTTTGGCCTCCTGCTTGATCCGGTCAAGCGCGCTGTGATCGCGAATGGGGCCGGCCTGTTCTTTGTTGCCGGTGGGCCTGGTCAGCGCTGTAAGGGCAGGTGTGAGATCGCAATTTTGGGTCGAGAGAATGTCTCGATCCGATAGAAGTGCGGCCAGCGGCGCGGCGCGGGGTCCCGCTTGCAGCAGCATTTGCGCCAAACGCGGATGCAGCGGCAACTTGGCAAGCGCCGCCCCATGGGGCGTGAGGCGACCGTCTGACAGCGCGCCAAGCTGACCAAGCAAGGCCTTCGCCTGGGCCCAAGGGCCTGGTGCGGGCGGTGTGAGAAAGGCCAAATCCTCTGGCCCGGAGCCCCATTGCGCCAGCTCAAGCGCCAGCGGGGCCAGATCGGAAATTGCAATTTCAGGTGGCGCGAAGGCGGGCATAGCCCCTTCTTCGGCCCGCGCCCACATGCGATAGCAGCGCCCGGCGGCAACGCGCCCTGCACGCCCGGCGCGCTGGGTGGCTTCGGCCTTGCTGACCCGTTCGGTGACCAGCCTTTGCAGACCCTTTTCAGGGTCATACCGGGCCCTGCGTGCGCGACCGCAATCCACCACAACTCGAACATCTTGGATGGTTAGGGAGGTCTCGGCAATGGCGGTTGCCAAAACGATCTTGCGCAGATTTTTCCGGGCCTCAGGCCGGATGGCTAGCTGTTGCTCGGCAAATGGCAGGTTTCCCAAAAGAGGCCGCAGAACGCAATTTTTGGGCAGGTGATCTTGCAGTGCAGCTTTGGTGCGGCGAATTTCAGCCTCGCCGGGCAAGAACACCAAGATCCCACCCTCTGTATCGGCCACGGCCTGTAGGATCAGGCTGCGGGCTTGCGCTTCAAAGGGCAGGTCTTTGGGCGCTGGGCGCGGCAGATAGGTCAGCTCCACGGGAAAACTGCGTCCGGCGCTCGTGACGATTGGCGCGTCATCGAGCAGGGCCGCTACGGGCGCGGCGTCCAGTGTGGCCGACATGACCACGAGCCAGAGGTCTTCTCGCAGAGTCTCGCGCAACTCCCATGCCAGGGCCAGCCCAAGATCGGCAGCCAAGGAGCGTTCATGAAATTCATCAAAGAGAATGGCGCCGACGCCGGGCAGCTCTGGGTCCGCCTGTATCATGCGGGTGAGAATGCCCTCTGTGAGCACTTCAATGCGGGTATTGGGGCCGATTTTGGATTGCCCGCGGATGCGATATCCCACGGTTTCACCCAATTTTTCACCCAGCGTATCTGCCATGCGTTCTGCGGCGGCTCGCGCGGCCAAGCGCCGGGGTTCGAGCATCAGAATTTTGCCGGGGCACTGTCCCGACTCTAAGATGGCCAAGGGGGTGCGTGTGGTTTTGCCAGCCCCCGGCGGGGCCTGCAAAACCACCCGACCAGACTGTGTCAAACAGTCCAGCACTTGCGGCAGGACCGCATCTATCGGCAGAGCAAACTTCACCCCGCCCTTATCGGCGAGAAAATCTCGCGCGTCCACGGTTGGTTTGCGGTTGGTTTGTGGCGGATGCGTTTTGACATGCGAGAGTTTTGGGGGGATAAATTGCATCGCGCCGGGCCTTTGCATTTGCGCAGCGGCTCGGTAGATGGTCAATTCAAACAATTATGTCCGCAGTTAGAGTGCCGGACAGCGCCCCGGAGGACTGATGAGCAAAGCAGAATTCGCACCAGAGGCGACCGCCCGTTTGATAGAGCAGGGCAATCGGCGGGCTCTGGCGCGGGCGATCACTTTGGTGGAGAGTGCCCATCCTGATCATCGGCAGCAAGCCATGGCTTTACTCGCAGCTCTGCGTAAGGATCGGCAAGCCATTCGCATTGGATTGTCAGGCACGCCGGGTGTTGGCAAATCCACTTTTATTGAGAGCTTTGGGCTGCACTTGGTGGGGAGCGGTCTTAAGGTTGCCGTTTTGGCGGTCGATCCCTCCTCTGCGCGGTCGGGTGGATCTATTTTGGGCGATAAAACCCGTATGGATCAGCTCTCGCGCCATCCTGGCGCCTATATTCGCCCCTCACCCAGCCAGACCCATTTGGGTGGTGTGGCCCGGCGCACCCGAGAGGCCACGAGCCTATGCGAGGCCGCTGGGTTTGATGTGGTGCTGATTGAAACCGTAGGCGTCGGGCAATCGGAGACGATGGTGGCTGAAATGGCGGATCTATTTGTGCTGCTGCTCGCACCGGCCGGCGGAGATGAGCTTCAGGGGGTGAAGCGCGGAATCATGGAGATGGCCGATTTGATTTTGATCAATAAGGCCGACGGCGATCTCAAATCAGCCGCCACACGCACCTGCGCCGATTATGCTGGCGCGCTGCGTTTGCTGCGCAAGCGGTCACAAGATCCTGAGGACTTCCCCAAGGCGCTGACCGTATCTGCCTTGGAGGGCGCGGGGCTGCGGCAAAGTTGGGAGGAGATGCAGGCCTTGGTGGCTTGGCGCCGTGAGAAGGGTGTTTGGGCCCGCACAAGAGCGTCGCAAAATGCCTATTGGTTCAATGCGGAATTGCGCCACGCGCTGTTGACGCGGCTTGAACATGATCCAGAGGCCGCAGAGGCCTCACGGCAGTTGCAACAGGCTATTCACGCGGGGGACATCGCACCCTCCCTGGCGGCCGAGCGAGTGGTGGATATCTTCTTGCGGCCCAAAGCCTAGACGGGCTATCGATTCGGGGGTCTGGCTAGATTTTGGGAATGTTTGAGGTGATATTTCCAACATTAATCGTGAAAAGCCTAAAAACCGCTGTTAAAGCGCAGCGGAAGACGGCAAGAAGGCTTGACCTCGCATTGGGATACTCCTAAACCCCGGCAACGAGTTTTCACCCGAGGCCATTTGGCGCGGGTTTTCAATATCTGAATAAGGACGCATAAGATGGCACGCCGCTGCGAACTGACGGGCAAAGGCCCAATGAGTGGAAACAATGTAAGCCACGCCAAAAACCGCACACGTCGTCGGTTTTTGCCAAACTTGAACGAGCTGACTTTGCATTCCGATGCTTTGGGTCGTGCGTTCAAGCTGCGCATTTCTTCAGCTGCTCTGCGCACTGTGGATCATCGCGGTGGCTTGGATGCTTTCCTTGCTAAGGCTAAAGACACAGACTTGTCTGACACAGCCTTGAAAATCAAAAAAGATATCGCCAAGGCACAGGCAACCGCCTAAGCTCTGCTACCTGTGTGATTACGAAAAGCTCCGCCTGTGCGGGGCTTTTTGCGTTTTGCAGGCCGCCTGATGGGCGCAATCGGGCAGAGCTGTCGAATAGGAGTAGCTTCGAGGGGCTTTTGATACAGGCAATTGATTTTAAGTTAGTATCGTGTAGATTTCCTGTATTAGTGTTGCTGGATTTTAGCATGAACCCATTTTTGAAAGTTCCAATTCGCTATTGGTTGATATCTTGCATGGGTGCCTTGTGGTTCGCCATGGGGGCCTTGGACTATGTGATGATCTCCTACAAAATTCCCGCCTATATGGAAACTATGCCGGAAGATCTGCGCTATTGGTTTGACCGGCGACCGGTGTGGTTCACAGGCGTTTGGGCCATAAGCGTTTGGTCTGCACTGCTCGGATCTTTTTTATTACTGCTGCGGCGCAGGCAGGCGCTGCGCCTCTTTGTTCTGGCGCTGGTAGGCTTTATTATTGCGGCGCTTTGGGCCTATTTGTCCGAAGCGGCCAATATGGCGCATATGCAATCTACAATAACTCATATTTTCAATGGGTTAATTCTATTTTCACTGGTATATTTTATATTTTTCTGCCGGCGATACATTCAGACGGGCGTTTTGCGTTAGACGGAGCGGGGCAATCGCGCGTCATTGGTCTGATAGCTATAGCACCCTGCGCGTTGGCACGGCGCTCATCTGCGGTGTGCGGATGTTGATCGCCCATTGACCAAACCCTTACTCTATTCCATATCCCACATATGACAGCTCTATCTCATATCAGAAACTTCTCCATCGTGGCGCATATTGACCACGGAAAGTCCACTTTGGCTGACCGGCTGATCCAGGAGACTGGAACCGTTAAGGAACGGGATATGCAGGCGCAGATGTTGGACAGTATGGATATCGAACGCGAGCGCGGGATCACCATTAAGGCCAACACAGTCCGAATTGATTACACGGCCCTCAATGGCGAGAGCTATGTGCTCAATCTGATCGACACGCCGGGCCATGTGGATTTTGCCTATGAGGTCTCCCGCTCCATGCGCGCGGTGGAAGGTTCGCTTTTGGTGGTGGACAGCTCACAAGGGGTTGAGGCGCAGACGCTCGCGAATGTGTACCATGCGCTTGATGCAGATCATGAGATTGTCCCAATTCTCAATAAAATTGATCTGCCAGCGTCCGATTGTATGCGCGTGGCGGAGCAGATTGAAGATGTGATTGGCATCGATGCGACAGAGGCGATACAGGTCTCTGCCAAGACGGGCCAAGGGATTGTTGAAACGCTTGAAGCCATTGTGCACAAGCTTCCGGCACCGAAGGGTGATATCAATGCACCCTTGAAGGCAATGTTGGTGGACAGCTGGTATGATTCCTATTTGGGAGTGATCGTGCTGGTGCGGATCATCGATGGAAAGCTGAAGAAGGGTGAACGGGTTAAGTTCATGTCCAACGGCAGCACCCACCATGTGGACCGCATTGGTGTTTTCCGGCCACAGATGGACATGATTGATGAATTGGGGCCGGGCGAGATCGGGTTTTTGACCGCTTCGATCAAACAGGTGCGTGATACCCGCGTCGGCGACACCATTTGCCATGACAAGCAAACTGTAGAAGCGCTTCCTGGCTTCAAACCAGCGCAGCCGGTGGTCTTTTGTGGCCTGTTTCCTGTGGATGCGGCGCAATTTGAAGACCTGCGCGACAGTATCGATAAATTGGCCCTGAATGACGCGAGTTTCAGCTATGAGATGGAAACCTCGGCCGCGCTTGGCTTTGGGTTTCGATGCGGCTTTTTAGGGTTGCTGCATCTTGAGGTGATCCGCGACCGTATTGAGCGCGAATACGCGATTGACCTGATCACCACAGCTCCCTCGGTGATTTATGACATCCACATGCGCGACGGGCGGATCGAGCAGCTGCACAACCCGGCAGATATGCCCGACCTTACGTTAGTTGACCATCTTGAAGAGCCGCGGATCAAAGCGACGATTTTGGTGCCTGATGATTATCTTGGCGATGTTTTGAAACTCTGCCAAGATCGCCGCGGTGTGCAATTGGATCTCACCTATGCGGGTTCGCGTGCGATGGTGGTTTATGATTTGCCGCTCAACGAGGTGGTGTTTGATTTCTACGATCGCTTGAAATCTGTGACCAAAGGCTATGCCTCTTTTGATTACCAAATGATCGGCTATCAGCAGGATAATTTGGTGAAGATGAGCATTCTGGTCAATGACGAGCCAGTGGATGCGCTGAGCACAATGGTGCATCGAGACCGTGCGGATGCGCGGGGCCGGGCGATGGTTGAAAAGCTCAAAGATCTGATTCCCCGCCATATGTTCAAAATCCCAATCCAAGCGGCCATCGGTGGCAAGGTGATCGCGCGTGAAACTCTGAGCGCGATGCGCAAGGATGTGACGGCGAAATGCTATGGTGGTGACGCGACACGGAAGAAGAAACTCCTGGAAAAGCAAAAGGCTGGCAAAAAGAAGATGCGCCAGTTTGGCAAAGTCGACATTCCGCAAGAGGCGTTTATTTCAGCCTTGAAGATGGATGGTTAGGCGCGCTGAGCGGCTAGGCGTCTAAAAACACACGAACCGCAGCTTCGAATTCACGCGGTTTTTCCGCGTGCAGCCAATGGCCCGCCTGCGGAATTTTGGCGAAACGGGCTTTGGGGAAGAGGGCTTTGATGCGTGGGCGGTGCTCTGGACGCAGATAGTCCGAGAGGGCGCCGGTCAGGAACAGGGCCGGGGCGTTGAAATGGCCTGAGATGTCAGGAAACCCAATGATTTGATCCATCGAGGCGCTGAGGGCCGGCAGGTTGAGCCGCCAGCGTTGCGCGCTGACATTCAAGCTTTGTAACAAAAAACTGCGCAGGGCTGGATCCTCTATATGGGCGCTTAGGGCTTGATCGGCCTCTGCGCGGCTGGTGATGTGGTCGAGGGGCACAGATTGCATGGCGTCGATGACGGGCTGTTGGCTATGGCTATAGCCGACGGGGGCAATATCGGCGACGATGAGACGGCGGATCGGCGCGCCAGAAAGCGCGGCGACCATGGCCGCCTTGCCCCCCATGGAATGGCCCAAAAGATCAACCGGTTGACCCAAGGTTGTGGCCACTTCTTCGATATCTGCGGCCAAAGCGTGATAGCTGTGGTCCTCAGACCAGGGGCTTGCCCCATGGTTGCGCATGTCCAAAGCAATAACCCGGCGGTGATTGGCCAATCGTTTGGCAATCACACCCCAATTGCGACCAGAGCCAAATAGCCCGTGGGCGATGATCAAAGGGGTGCCGGCTTCAGAGCCATTTTCAGGTCCATGGGAGATCATATGTAACATATGGGCAATCTAATCTGGGTTTGCACTCTGCGCCAGCCCCGCTAGGGTGACTTTGCTGTAACGAGGATAAACTATGTCAACGCTTTCCCGAACCATACCGACCCAAGGCCTGCATCATATCACTTTGACCGGAGCTGGGCGACAAATTACCTTGGATTTTTGGGAGGGGATTTTGGGCATGCCCTTTGTTTTTGAACAGCCCAATCTCGACAACCCCGATGAGAGCCATTTGTATTTTGATCCTGGGGATGATCGTTTGATCACGGTATTTTGCGATGAGACCCGGGCACCTCTGCCGGGCAAAACCCCGATTGTGCCAGGTGCCGTGCATCACATTGCTTTTTCGGTCAGCCAAGCGGTGTCGATACATTTGCCGGAAAAACTGGATGCGCTTGGGATCGCACATTCGGGTTTGAAAGATCGGGGGTTTATGAGCTCAATTTATTTTCGCGAGCCCTTGGGGCTGTTGATTGAGTTGGCGTCTTATAAGTTCACGCCGCCGCAGGGGGTGTCGCATGCGCGGGTGCTGTTTGAGGCGCATCGCATTCGGGTGGCGGCGGGGGATGCTGCGATTGCAGATCGGCATGTGGCCGAAGCCTTGGCGGTATTGGTGCATCGGCAGGTGCCAAGCTTGTCGGATATATAGGCCGGCGGGTGGCGCTGTGTGATGGCGGGCAAGGCCCGCATCACAGGCGCCCCACCCGCCGTCCCGTAGATCAGTAAATCGGGAAACGGGCGCAGAGCTTGGCGACCTCGGATCGGACTTTTGCCTCAACAGCTGCATTTCCCTCTTCGCCATTGGCTGCCAATCCATCGACCACTTCGATGATCCAATCGGCAATTTGGCGAAATTCTGCTTCGCCAAAGCCGCGGGTTGTGCCCGCTGGGCTGCCGAGACGGATCCCGCTGGTGATGGTTGGTTTCTCTGGATCGAAGGGCACGCCGTTCTTGTTGCAGGTAATATTGGCGCGGCCGAGGGCTTTCTCGGTGGCATTGCCCTTCACGCCTTTAGGGCGCAGGTCGACCAGCAAAACATGCGTATCGGTTCCGTGGGTCACCGTATCCAGACCGCCTTTGATCAGCTGATCAGACAGGGCCTGAGCATTGGCAATCACGTTTTGGATATAAGTCTTAAACTCAGGTTTCAAAGCTTCGCCAAATGCGACGGCTTTGGCGGCGATCACATGCATCAAGGGTCCACCTTGAATGCCTGGGAAGATGGCCGAATTAAACTTCTTGGCCAGGGCCGCGTCATTGGTCACGATCATCCCACCGCGAGGGCCACGAAGGGTCTTGTGCGTTGTGGTTGTCGCCACATGTGCATGGGGGAAGGGGCTTGGGTGTTCACCCGCCGCCACGAGGCCCGCGAAATGCGCCATATCAACGTGCAGATAGGCGCCAACGCTGTCGGCGATCTCACGCATACGCTTGAAATCGATTTGCCGCGGAATGGCAGATCCGCCCGCTACAATGAGCTTGGGCTTATGCTGAGTGGCCAGCTCTTGAACTTGATCATAGTCCAGCAAGTTGTCCTGTTTACGCACGCCATATTGCACAGCATTGAACCATTTGCCCGATTGGTTGGGCGCGGCTCCATGGGTCAAATGGCCCCCGGCATCCAAGGACATACCGAGGATCGTATCGCCCGGCTGCAAGAGGGCTTGAAAGACACCTTGGTTGGCTTGGCTGCCCGAATTGGGCTGGACATTGGCAAATTCGCATCCAAACAGTTGGCAGGCCCGCTCCATGGCCAAGGTCTCGGCAATGTCCACATATTCACATCCGCCGTAGTAGCGCCGTCCAACATAGCCTTCGGCATATTTGTTGGTCATGACAGAGCCTTGAGCCTGCATCACGGCCTTTGAGACAATATTTTCGGACGCGATCAACTCAATTTCATCGCGCTGGCGAGTCAGCTCTTTATCAATGGCCTGTGCCAAGGCTGGATCGGTATCGGCCAGATCTGCATTGAAAAACTGGGAGAGGCTGGATGTCATAGTATTGCTCCTTGGGCGGTTTGTGTCTTATTGCGTGTTTCCTATCGGAAATGTCAAAGGTTCCTGCCGCGACCTTTTGACCTGATTCCGGTTATTTTAGCCATGGCTTGCGTTTTTAGCCTGCCCCAGCATAGGGTGCGGAAACGGAGTTTCCGAAATGCACAAGACAGAGAATAAACGCATCGCCTTTTTGGCCAGTACCGCAGATTTGGCGCAGTCTGCAAGGAATACATTTGTGCACAGTTTTGGCGATTGCGACCCAAGCGCGGCGGAGGTGATCGTGGCGCTCGGTGGCGATGGTTTTATGCTGCAAACATTGCATGCGACTCAGCATTTGAACGTGCCCGTTTATGGGATGAATCGCGGTACCGTTGGGTTCTTGATGAATGAGTTCTCAACCGAGGGCTTGATTGCGCGACTGGCGGCGGCCGAGGAGGCTGTCATCAATCCTTTGCGGATGCGGGCAACCTGTGTCGATGGCCAAACCCAGACAGCGCTGGCGATCAATGAGGTGTCACTCTTGCGTCAGGGACCACAGGCGGCAAAATTACAGATTTTTGTCGATGATCGGCTCCGGTTGAGTGAATTGGCCTGTGATGGAGCCTTAGTTGCGACGCCAGCGGGCTCGACCGCGTACAACTATTCCGCGCATGGTCCGATTTTGCCGATTGGCTCCGAGGTTTTGGCGCTGACGGCAATGGCTGCTTTTCGGCCACGTAGGTGGCGCGGGGCGGTGTTGCCGAAGGCTGCGAAGGTGCGGTTTGAAGTGATCGAACCTGTCAAACGGCCCGTCATGGCTGATGCGGACAATTGCTCGGTCAAGAATGTGATGTCGGTGGAGATTGAAAGCGCCGGGGATGTGGCGCATCGTTTGCTGTTCGATCCGGATCACGGGTTAGAAGAGCGGCTCATTCGCGAGCAATTTGCCTAATTGGGCGTAACAGCCGGGCCCGCATGCATGGCCCGGCTGTAATTTTACTTAGGTGCCTGAAGAGGATGCCAAGCCAACTGTTGCCACGATTGCGATCAGTGGCACAAAGTTTGCAAAGGTGGATGCACCGAGTGTTCCTTGTGCAGAAGAGGTTGTGCCAACCATAGATGCTGCGAATGCACCTGCAAGAACGAGTTTTTTCATAATGGATCTCCATCTAAATTTATTGACGTCATTTGAGTCGAG
>Ga0255756_1002489_pt1 | contig 19752 bp, 15 predicted proteins | sample 011ome_20_FD_179956 | JGI IMG/M metagenome (GOLD analysis project Ga0255756, IMG submission 179956) | Coastal salt marsh microbial communities from the Groves Creek Marsh, Skidaway Island, Georgia - 011509CT metaG (version 2) | ecosystem: Environmental > Aquatic > Marine > Intertidal zone > Salt...
GCGCGGACGCCCGCCGCCGTCCCCGGCGTCAACACCAGCTGCCGGTCGTCCCGCCCGTTGCTCTGATCCATCAGCGGCGTCACCTTCACCCTCCCGACCTCCCTCAGCAGCCTCGACCCGCTCTCCAGGTTCTCGTCCCTCGACACGACGAGCACCGCGCGCAGCGGCGACGCGTCGCCGTTGAGTTTTTCCCCCAACCTGCGTGGGTGAAGCGATCGGTCAGTTGAACGTCTTACCGGTCAAACGTTGAAAGGGAAGCGCGGGTGAAGAGTGACGACGGGAAAAGTCCTCAAGGAACGGCGTGCACCACGCGAACGGGGTCGTATGGGAAGCAGTCTCACCTCGTAGCCAGCCTTGTGCTTCGCGCCCGCCGCGGTCGGCGTCTCGTTCTCGTTCGCCGGCGCGACGGACTTCCGCCTCCCGAGCGGATTCGCGTCCTCGACGGGCGCCGCCTGCGACGGCTGCGTCGGCTGCGACGGCGCGTACGACGCCGGCTGACTGTAGTGCTGCTGCGCGAACTGCCCCGGGGTCTCGAGCGCGGACGGCTCGGAGGCGTACGCGTACGCGTTCGCCGCCGCCGCCGCGGCCGCCATGGACGCCTCGATCAGGTTCGTGATCCTCTCCGCGAGGACGCGCTGTTGCATCGCGTTCGCGAGCTTCAGCGCGCCGTGGAGCGAGTTGCTCAGGTGCAGCGACGACGCGATGTCCGCCGCGCGCGCCGGTCGCTCGCCCTTGCACGCGGCGTGGAACAACCGCAGCGACGCCTTGTCCGCGGCCGCTCGCGCCGCGCCGAGCGCGCCGTCGCCGTCGCCGTCGCCGTCGCGCGCGGCCGCCGCGGACGCGAGCGCGACCGCGATCTGCGCCTTGGCGGCGGCGTCCTCGAGGTCCCCGGAGCTGTTCTCCGGGAGCGCCACGGGGGCGCCGAGGGGCATGAGCGTCTGCACCGGCTTGGGGTACACCCCCGGGCCGCTCGCGTCCCGGCACACGACGCAGTACAGCGCGGACGACGAGTACGCGTTGTCCGAAGTCGCGACCGCGACGACCCAGTGGTGCTCGCCCTCGGACTGGCGCGCGTCCGACGAGGAGAACACCTGCGACCAGGACCCGCCGAAATCGGGGACGCGCACGCGGACGGTGCCGTCGGACGCGCCGAAGCACAGCGCGCGGTTGTCGTCCTCGGAGTGCCCGAGCCACGTGAGCGTGTGCCCGGGAGGCACCGGAACGCGCCCTCGGGATAAGATCTTCCCGCCGTCCGCGACGTCGTACTCCGCGAACTCGATCCTCTGCTCGACTTCCAGTCGGCCGTCGGCGCCGGGGACGAGCGCGGGCGCGGCGGCGTGCCAGGTCACGACAAGGGAGTCGCCCTTCCCGACGCACGTCACCGGCGCGCCTTCCAGGGTGACGATCTGCCTCTGCGCGCCCGCGTGCGAGAAGAGACGGAGGTTACGCTTGGACGTCACCGCGGCGACCCAGTTGGACCCCGCGGCGACCGAGACCGCGTCCTCGCCCGAGGGGAGGGTGACCCTCCACTCGGACGCGTGCGCCCATGACTCGTACGGGCGGTAGAACACCGTGCTCGCGCCGCCGCCGGGCTTCCCCGAGGACGCGAGCGCGCACCCTTTCTCCCCGAGCGTGCCGATGGAGTAGCCGTGGTAGTCCGTGATCGTCGGCGCGCGTCCCGCGCGCGACGTGTCGTGGAAGGACATCTCGACAGAGTTGAAGTCGCCCCCGGGCTCGCCCGTGGTGACGACCGTGCCCATCATGTTGTAGCACAGGAACCGGCGGTTCTCCTTCTCCCCGTCCTTGGGCTTCTTCGCGGCGTCGCACGCGCCGACTTGGAACGGCGCCTGCGGCGTCGGCGCGGCGGCGGCGCCGCCGAACGCGCCGCCAAACTTCCCCGCCATCTTCCGCTTCATCTTCCGTCGTCGCTCCTGCGCGAGGTAGTACTCCTCCTCGTCCATGTCCCCGAGGCCTTCCTCGTCGTCGTCGTCCTCGAGCGCGCCCGCGACGTCGCCGCCCTCGGCGGCGTTCGCGACGTCCTCCTTCTTCGCGCCCGCGACGAAGAAGTCCAGCTCGCTCGCGTCGACGACGGCGGTGGGCGACGGGAGCGACGCCGCGACGACGTCGTTCCACACGCACCACTGCCCGTCCGACCCCGCGAGCGCGACCGCGTTCCCTTCCTTGCGCCAGTACGCGCCGCACACGATGGACTCGCACTCGATGCGCGAGACGACGGACTTGGCGCCGACGTCCCAGACGACGGCGGCGTTGTCCGCGCCCGTCGTGAGGAGGTACTTCCCGTTCGGGGACCAGCGGCACGTCGCGACGGCGCCGGCGTGTCCTTTCGCGTCCGCGAACAGTCGGTGGTCCTCGAGCTCGCGCCACGACCCGCGCGCGAAGAAGGTGACGTCGTTCTCGCGCCCGGGCACCGCGACGACGGCGCCGTCGGGGCGCCACGAGACGCCGTTGACGCGCGGGGAATCCGCCTCCGTCGTCGGCGCGGTCGTCGCGCACAGCACGCGCTCTCCAGCCTCGATCGTGGCGTTGGATCCGTCGTTCCCGTCGTCGTCGTCGTCGTCGTCGTCCTGAACGTTATCCTCGGACCCGGCTTTGATCTCCTTCAGCGCCCACACCGTGAGCACGCCGGTGTCGTCGACGGCGGCGACGTACTCGCCGATCGGGTCGAACGCGATGGACTTGACGCACTTCGCGTTCGTCGGGAGCTCCAGGTGCACGGAGTTGTCCGCCATGTTTATCACCTTGATCGTGCTGTCCTCCCCGCCCGCGGCGAGGAGCGCGCCGTCGTTCGAGAACGCGAGCGCGCGCACGGGGAGCGTGAACCGCGTGACGTTCGATTCAAACTCGCGCTTGGACGTCGTGAACGAGAAGAGCTTCACGCAGTTGTCGTCGCTCCCGGTCGCGAACTTCGCGCCGTCGGGGTGCACCGCGAGGACGTTCACCGCGTCGTCGTGGTCCTCGAACGAGTCCTCGACGTCCCCGGTCTTCGGGTCGCGAAGCGCGACGGTGTTGTCCGCGCCGCAGGTCACGAGCCGTGTTTCGTCGCCGGATCCGAGGAACGCGACGTCGCACAGACCCGCGACGTGTCCGAAGTTCCACTCGGGAGGGGACATCGTGCGAGCGGCGCGTCTGCGAAGAAGACCTACCTCGCGGTGCGCGCGCGGAGCTCGACGGGCGCGAGTCCGGTCCTGTGCGTGCGCGAGTGGAGCGCGTCGTTGTGGCGTCCGAGCGACATCGATCATTTCAAACTGCCGGTTTTTTTCTGGTTTTTTTCGCGGTCGGTCGACGCGATCCGTTCGCGACTCGTAGCGCTGGCCGCCGGCTCGAGGCGGGTCACTTCGTCGCGCTCACGCACGCGTCGGACGAGCGAACATGGCGACGACGAGCGTCGCCCCCGCGGCCGTCGCGAGAGGCGCGGTCGCGTCCACCCGCGGTCGCGTCGCGTGCGCGCCGCGCGCGAATCGTCGCGCGGCGCCTCGCCTCGCCGATTCGTCCCAACGGACACGAATTCCCGGGACGAGACGTCTCCGCGCTGGCGCGAACGCCGCGCGCTCGTCGATCCGATGCCGCGCGTCCTCGAGCGACGGCGCGGACGATAAGATAGAAGACCTCCTCGCGCTCGTGCGCGCCGCGAGGGTGTCGCGCGAGGACGCGGACGCCGCTGAGGACGAGGAGGAGACCGAAGCGGCCGCCGCGGAGGCGATCTCGCGCGGATCCTCCTCCTCCTCCGAGCTCGAAGCGAAGCTCGCGGAGGCGGAGAGCGAGAACGAGCGCCTGCGCGAGAAGGTCGCGGAGCTCACCGCGGAGAACGAGGACGCGATGATGGAGCTCCTCGAGGACGCCACGGAGCTCGCGGAGGCGGTCGCGCGCGCGGAGGATCTCGAGCTCGAGGCGGAGGAACTGCGAACGTTAAACGACGCGCTCGCGACCGCGGCGGAGGAGGTGGCCGCGTTGGCGCGCGCCGGCGCCGGCGCCGGCGACGCCGCGGAAGAGCTCCGAGCGCTGAAGACGGAGGCGGCCGCCGCGAAGAGCGCGCTCGCGGTCGCGGAGACGCGCGCGAAGGAGAACAAAAACGCGCTCCTCGCGAAGATTCGCGCGCTCGAAGTCGACCTCGCGGAGGCGGAGGGCGGACTCGCGCACGGCGCCGCCGACGGCGCCGCGGGCGAGGAGCTCGCGACGGCGAAGAGGACGATCGAGACGCTCACCGCGCTCGCGGCGGAGCGCGCGGAGAAGCTGGCGGCGGCGGAAGCCGCGGCGGCGGCGTCCGCGTCCGAGGCGGATCAGCTCAAGCGCCAGCTGTCCAAGTTTGCCAACATCGGCGCGACGCCGCCGCCGCTGCCGATGATGAAGGACCTGAAGCGCGTGAGAGAGCTCGAGGCGATGATGGCGGAGATGTTGACCCCCGAGGAAGCGCACGAGTTGGAGTCCAAGATTCGAGCCTTGGAGGCGACGGTTGCGGAGATGGCGGACGTCGAGGAGCTGGACGCCGCGGAGGGGGCGAGGGACACGCTGCTGTCCCGCGTCCGCGAGTTGGAGATCATGATCGCGGACATGGTTGACGTGAGCGAGCTCGAGGGCGCGGAAGCGAGGGCGAAGGCGCTCGAGGCGGAGGCGGACGCGATGGAGGCGAAGGCGGAGGCGTTAAGGAAAAAGATTCGCGCGCTCGAGTCGACGATGAAAGGGAAGGTGCGGACGTTGGAGCTCGAGATGGCGGAGATGTCGTACGACGACGAGGTCGGCGAGGTCGCGCCGCCGCCGTCGGACCCGCGGAAGCGCGGCGGGGCGTTCACGATGCGGAAGTTTAACTTCAACGAGGGCGAGAAAGAAGCGGCGCCCGCGGCGGCGGCGGCGGCGGCGGCGGCGGACGGGAAAGCGTTCAAGCGCTCCGGCGGCTTCACCCTCCGTCGGTTCGACTTTGCCGCGATGAAAACAGTGAACGAGACGCCCGTGGTCGACGACGCGGTCGCGAACGCCGCGAGCGCGCAGCTGTGGATCGACGCGTGGAGCGATGCGATGAACGCGAAGACCGCGGCGGCGAGCAAAGGGGCGTTCAAGCGCGCGCCCCGCGAGGCGTTCACCCTGCGCAAGTTGAACTTCAACTACACCGAGCCGGTCGCGGTCGCGTTCAAGCGCACGGACAACTTCACGCTGCGACGGTTCAACTTCGTGAAGGACCCCGAGGAGCTCGAGTCGGAGCCGAAGTACGAACAGGCGGTGACGTACAGCTTCGGCGACGCGCCGTTCAAGCGCGCCGCCCCGGGCAATTTCCAGTTGCGTCGGTTCGACTTCCTCAAAGCTTCCGCGGTGAACGTCAAGTACGCGAACGATTACAAAAAGAACAAGAACGCCTTCAACAAGCGCAAGGGCGGGTCCGGGCCCAGGCGGGTGTGATGGACGAGCTCGCGTTTTGAGAGTATTATCAAGACTACGCGTACGAACGATCACCTTTTCCCGGGTCTATTGTCCACGTTCGCGGACACGATGACCTCCTCCTCCGTCGTCGTGTGCCTGTACTTGCACTTGTCCCCCATGAAGCATTTCCCGTTCTGGAAGTTCCTACACAGCGCGCGATTGTCCACCGCCGCGGGCGCCGGCCCCACGTGCTTATACTTGCACCTGTCCCCCATCCGGCAGGTCCCCGCGGCGAAGCTTCGACACGGCTCTCGCCGATCCAGCGCCTCCCTCCGCAGCGCCGTCGCGGTCTGCTGTTTCCGCTCCATCGCGTCCCAGTCCGGCAAATCTAAGTCGCCGACCCCGGGGAGGTCGATCTTCTGCGCCGGCGGCTTCGGTCTCTTCTTCGCCGGCGGCGGCGACGGCGCCGGCGGCTTCTCGTCCTCGTCGATCTCGTCGTCGCTGCCGTACGCGCCGAGGAGCCCGGCGAGTCCGCCGCCGCCGCCGCCGTCGTCTTCGTCGTCGTCGTCGTCGCCGCCGTCGTCGCCGTCGCTCGCGGCGACCTTCCGCTTCTTCCCGGCCTCGCCCGCGCTCGTTCCCGCCGCCCCCGGCAGCACGAGGGACACCTTCTCGCCCTTGCGCTTCACGACGATCCCCGGAGGCGCGGACGTCGACGGCTTCGCGATCCCCCCCGCGGCGCGCGCGCGCGCGATCCCCTCCGCGACGCGCTTCTCCTCCTCGATCTCCTTCGCCCTCTGGAACATCCGGGACGTGGCCTTGCGCACCCCGGCCACGCTCGCGCGTTCTCGGGGGACGTACGCGGGCATCGGGGCTTCGTCCGCCGGTACCCCCGGTTTAACGTACGCGCCCCCGAGGCGGTGCTGCACGTGAAGCATGATGCGCTGCGGGCACTTCGCCGCGCTGTGCCCGCGCGTGCCGCACGTCATGCATATCGCCCGGTTAACCTTCATCGGAGGCGGCATCTTCGGGCGAGATCGATTCGCGCGCGCGGCGGGGCGCTTCGTCGTTCTGACGCGACCGGCGGCGCGCGGTCGTCCCTTTCCGCATTCTCGGAAGAGAATGAAAGGATCAAGTTTCACGGCACGTCCGCCCGCACACCATGGAGCGCGCGTTCGACCGGGTGAACCCAGGGGACGAGGTCCCCCCCCCGCCGGAGGAGCTCCGCGAGTGGGCGTCGAACACCGCGACCGGCACCTTGGGCGGGATGATTTACGGGATGATACAGGCCGCGCGCACGGACCCGTTCGTGAACGCCGCGGGGGAACCGATGAGCGCGATCGTCGCGAAGCGGCACCGATGGATGCGCGGCGCGCACGAGGCGACGATGGGGGGGTTACGCGTGGGGAGCTTCGTCGCGGTGTTCAGCGCGATCGAGATGGGCGCGCAGGTCAAGCGCGGCGGCGCGAGGGACATGTGGAACACCGCGCTCGCGGGGACGGTCACCGCGGCGGCGACCGGGCTCGCGATCCCGGGAGGGATCGCGACGCGCCTGCGCGGCGCCGCGCTCGGCCTCGCCGTCGGCGCGGGGATCGGGCTCCCGCTCGGGTACGCGCGGTACGAGCTCGAGCGAACTGTGTTGGTCCCCGAGCGCGAGAAAGCGGCGACGGCGCGCGGGGAGACGACGGAGACGCGAGGAAAGAGGGACTACACCGGCGAGGTCATCGCGGACGCGCGGCGGTCGATGACGGACGCGGACGCCGCGGTCGCGAAACGCCGGAGGTGGTTCCCGTGGTTCCGCGGGTGAGGACGAGCGGCTCTTCGGCGTTATAGCGATCGTCCACGTAGTCGTGTTAGGGAAGAGCGTTAGCGCACCTCGTCTCGCACGCGCCGCCCGCCGCCGCCGTCGAAAGGAAGTTAAAAGGCACCCGCGCCCGAACACGAATAAACCAACTCGCCGAAACGAATCTCGTTCCAGTCCGCGCGCGCTCGACGCGGCCGCGGTGGTGATGGACGCCGCGGGGATGGATCCGTACTGGAGCGCGGAGCTGATCGACGCTCCCGCGGGATGGGACGTCGCGAGAGGGCCGGGTAGGAGGCTCTTAGGCGGCGGCCTCGACTTGACCGCGGAGGAGAATCAGGTGCGAGAGATCGAATTGAAATTATCCCCGCGCGCTCCGAGCTCCGCGCGCGGGTCGCGCGCGTGCCCACGCGCGCATCCCCGCCTCCGTCGCTGACGCCGCCTTCGCCGCGTCTCTTTCCACAGGTGTATCTGTTCTTACTCATGTTCGGCACGCTGCTCTTCGCCGTGCCGCCGCTGGTGAAGTGTGGTGCGCCCCGTCCCGCGCGCCCCGCCCCTTCCCTCTCTCTCCGTCCCTCGCGTCGCGTCCGCGGACTGACGCGCGATTTCGTTCCGTTTAAAACCTCGCAGTGCACATCATCAAGGCGATGCGAGCGCACTCGAAGCACGGGCACCGCGTGGAGGACGAGGACGAGGACGCGGTACGTCGACGACCCGCCGTCGACGCGCGCCCCCGCGCCCACGCACACACTTTTTTCCTCGCGCGAGGCCAGCGGCCGCCAACATTTTCTCGGCGGGGCCGCTCCCGTTCCCGCGCGCGTCCCCACTCACGAACGAACCCACTCCGAACGTCCCCGCCGCCTCCTCTCGCAGCTGTGGGACTTCCAGGACCAGTACGACGACTTGAAAAACGTGCACGACCCTTTGGACGGGGACGCGCGGGACAAGCGGAAGAAGCGAAGAGAGCGGCGGTGAGCGCGGAGACGGTCTTCGCTTTCGCGTCGCCGTCCCAAGACGCGGGACCCGCAGCGCGCGGCGTCGTCCGCGTGCGCTGTAGTAGTCTGTGTAATAATGGCACGCGCGTTAGAACGTTTTGTTCGCGGCGCGGCGTCCGTCCCGGCGGCGTCCCGCAGCGGACCCGCCGAGCGCCTGTCCCCCGCTTGAAACGCCGCATAAAATGACGCTCAGCTATTCGATTCATCAGACTAAAAACCCATACACTAGCAGTAGAAAACGTGTACACGTAGTGTACGGATACGCAAAGATCCGCGGGAAAATTGCGGCCAGACGAACTGCCAGACGAACCGAAAGGGCACGTGTGCCGCTCGAAACGACTGGACGCGGGAAACGTACGCGCCCAACACAACCCGCGCGCGAGCCGGGCGAAGCGAACGCCCGCGCCGGTCGTTCACGCGCATATATCGGTCGCATTCTCGCGTCGAGTCGTGCCGTCGCGCGCGCGCGAGCGCCTCGCGCTCTTCGCGCCGTACCGATCGGTGACGTCGACACGCGCCACTTTATTCTAATCTGAGTGAAGGACACGCGCCGTCGGTTGATTTCAAGATGTCGAGCGGCGCGCTCGAGGCGAAGACGAAGGGAGACTTCTACTGGAGTAAAGACGATGTGCGTACTCCAACGATGCCCACGTGAATCCGTTCTCGGCGCGAGCGCGCGGACGGCGTCGTCGTCGCGCGCCCGTCGCTCGCGTCGATCCCCCGAGGCCGCGTGTCTTTCCGTTCGCTCTCCAGATCCGAACGACGACATTATTATTCTTCGCGACGGTTGACCGTCGAACGCCGCCGTCGCGAGCGCTCGAACCCTCGACTGACCTCCGCTCTCGACCCACCCCGCGCGCTCGCCGCAGGAGCCGCACGCGAGGCGCCGTCGCGAGATCCTCGCGAAGTACCCGCAGATCAAGGACCTGTACGGCGCCGACGTCTGGTCGCTCCCTCAGATCGTGGCGGTGGTCTTTACGCAGCTCGCGGCGGCGTACTACCTCGGGAACAACGCGCCGATGCCCGTGCTCGTGTTGGCGGCGTACAGCCTCGGCGGTTTCGCCACCGCGAACTTGTTCCTCGCGAACCACGAGCTGTCGCACAACTTGGTGTTCGAGAACACGACCGCGAACCGCGCGCTCGGGTTGTTCGCGAACCTCCCGGTGGGGATCCCGTTCTCCGTGGCGTTTAAAAGGTACCACATGGAGCACCACCTGTTCCAAGGTCACGATGGCGTGGACACGGACATCCCGACGAAGGGCGAGGCTGCGGTGTTCTCCGTCGGCGGCGCGCTCCTGAAGACGGTGTGGGTCATGGGTCAGCTCTTCTTCTACGCGCTTCGGCCGATGTTGGTGTCTCCCAAGCCGATGAAAGCGTGGGACTGTCTCAACCTCGTCACGCAGGTCGGGTTCGACTTCGCGTTCGTGTACCTCGCGGGCCCGAGGGCGATGCTGTACCTCCTCCTCTCCGTGTTCCTCGGCGGCGGTCTGCACCCGATCGCGGGGCATTTCATCTCCGAGCACTACGTCTTCGAGCCCGGACAGGAGACGTACTCGTACTACGGCCCACTCAATTTCCTGGTGTACAACGTCGGGTACCACAACGAGCACCACGACTTCCCGAAGGTGCCGGGGAGCAGGCTGCACAAAATCCGCGAAATCGCGCCGGAATATTACGATACTTTGAAGTTCCACACGTCGTGGACGAAGGTGATCTTCGAATACATCATGGATCCTTCCATGGGGCCGTTCTCGCGGACGATGAGACGCAGAAAGTCGGCGAAGTCGGACTGACGCGCGAGGCGTTGTTTGCCTGGTGATATTGCTACGTGTACTATTAGGTGTTCTATTCTCTTTATGTGCTAGAGCTAGACTATTCTTTTCATACGTAATACGCTAATAAGCTCATGAACTCGTCTTCGTCGCGTCACGTCCGCAAGCCTTTCACGACGACCGCGCGCTGGTACCACACCGCCTGGTCGTCGTCGTCGCCGTCTTCCTCGTCGCCGGCGCGGTCGTCGTCCTTGCGACGAAAGTCAAACTCCGCGCGCACCTTCGTCGACCGCGTCAGCGGCTTGAACCCTCGCTTCGGGAGAAACCCCTCCGGCGGCTCGTCCATCGCCTTCCCTCTTATCATGAGAAACGCGCGCGTGACGGCGTCGCACGCGGGCAGCCCGGCGAGCGTCGGAAGGCACTCGCGCACGGCTTTGCGCCCCGCGTTGCTCAGAGCCTTGTCCCAGCCGTCCGTCCGCGTCGTCGGCGCGTCGTACCGTCCGCGCACAGACTCGAGCTTGAACGCGTGTATCTCCCGCGGGCGGAGCGGCGTCGACCCTAAGAACACCGCGACCTCGGTGACGTCGAACGCTTCGAGCGCTCGCGGCGTCAACGCCGCCAGCATCGCGTCGAAATCTTTCAGGAACTTGACGGCCGCGCGCTCGCTCGACGTGACGCGTCGTTTCCGTTTCTCGCCGGGGGATTCGACGACGGCGTCGTCGTGCGCGTCTGTCGAACGCGCGCCGATGGCCTCAGGGCCGACCGCGTCCTGGAAGAGAGGAGAGAAGCGGGGAAGCGATGTCAGATGTCATCGTCGTCGTCGTCGTCGCGACGACGTCGTGTTGGGTTCGGGGACGCGCCAGCAACCACGTCCGGAGCTCGTCGTACGACGACGGCGTCTGCTGCCGCACGAAGAACAGAAACTTGACGACCTCCTTCATCGCGTGCGCGATGAGCGTCGACGTGACCGGCGACGGCAGCCGCACGGTCGTGCTCGACGTCTCCATCGCTTCGCGCGGGGAGGTGTGTACGAGAGCGGTTCGAAAACATAGACGACTTCACGGCTCCCGCCTGCCAGGCCAGCCGAACTACCGCGTCGTCCGGAGGGGCATTCCCGCGCGCGCACGACACGCAACGCGCCCATAATGGCGGCGCAATACATCGGCAGCAAGATCAGCCTGATCTCCAAGAGCGAGATCAGATACGAGGGCATCTTGTACACGATCGACACCGTGGACTCGTCGCTCGCGCTTCAGAATGGTCCGTCCCCCCGCGATCCCGCGCATCCGACGCTGAAACAGATCGCCCGCGGATCCTTCCCGAAATCGACGCGTCGACGATACGCGCGCGGGCGTTCATCCTATGATTTCCACCGCTTCGCTCGTCACGCGACGCGCTGACGTTCCCTACCCCGCCGTCGCATCGAACAGTGAGATCCTTCGGCACGGAAGGACGGAAGAAGAACGGCCCGCAGATCCCGCAGTCCACGGAGATCTACGACTACATCATCTTCCGCGGCAGCGACATCAAGGACCTGACCATGGATCAGGTGCGCGATCTCTCGTTTCGTCCCCCGCGCGTCGTGTCGTAGCGTTCCACGCGCGCGCGATCGCGCGGCGACGCGTCGATCGGCGCGATTCACGTCCGCGAGCTGACCCCGATCCTCCCTCCCCTCGCGTGAATCCCAGGCCGTCGCCGCGGCTCCCGCGGCGGCCCCCCCCGTCCAGCAGCCCGTCCAGCAGCAGCGCATGGCGCCGCCGATGCAGGTGCGAGCGCGGCCGTTTGGTTTCCCCGCGCGTGCGCGCCGATGCCCGCGCGCGATCGCGCGGAGGGGCGCGACGCGCGCGGCGATCGGCGCGCGAGAGCGTCCACGCCCCTCAGCTCTCTTTCGAGGAACGAACAATCGACCGACTGAATGAATTTTCTCTCCCCCGCCTCGCCGCGGCAGCAGTATCAGCAGCCGCCGCCGCAGCAGCAGTACCAGCAGCCGCCGCCGCAGCAGCAGTACCAGCAGCAGCCTCCGCGTCAGCAGCAGCCCCCCGCGCCCGCGGCGGCGCCGGCGAACCCGTGGAACCGCCAGCCCGTGATGGCGCCCCCCGCGGCGGCGCCTGCGCGACAGACGCGTCCGCCCCCGCAGCAGCAGCAGCAGAGGCAGGCGGCGCCGAAACCCGCGCCGACGGTTGTGCCGAAGGCGAAACCGACGTCTTTCGCCGCCGCGATCGGCGGCGGCGGCGGCGGAGCGCAGCCCAAGGGCGTCCCCGCGAGGGTGCCGCAGCACACGCTAGGCGGCGGCGGCGGCGGCGGCGCGGTGCCCGCCCCCCGCGCCGGCGGACGGGGCGGCAGAGGCGGCGCGGGCGTTCCCGCGCCGCGCGCCGGAGGACGGGGGCCCGTCCCGCGACCGAACGTGGGCGGCGACGGCCTCCTCCCGACGCGGATGGCGGTCCCGACGGAGGACTTTGACTTTGTCGGCGCGTTCGCGAAGTTCCGGAAAGAAGCCGAGGCGATGCGGTTGCAACAAGAGGCCGCGCCGACGTACGTCAAGGACGACTTCTTCGACTCGATGTCGTGCGAAGCGCTCGAAAGACAGCAGCAGGCGGCGCAAACTGGCGGTCGGTCGCGGTTCGCGGAGATGCGCAGGCTCGACATGGACACGTTCGGCGCCGCGGGCGGGCAAAACCATAACCAAAACCGCGGCGGTCGCGGCGGCCAGAACAACGGCGGCAGAGGCGGCTTCCAGCAAGGAGGTCGCGGCGGCGGTTACCAGCAGGGCGGTCGGGGTGGCCGGGGTGGCGGTCGGGGCGGCCGCCGTTGATTATCGGCGAGCGAGCGTAGTGTATTGATTACAACTGGTTTGCGTCGCCTCCACGCGTCGTCGTCCTCCCGCGCGTTCTCACGTGGAAGGGAGTTCTTTTTTACGCGTCAGCAGCTTTCGTACGTTCCGAGAGCTCGTCTCCTTCTCGACGACCGCGGCGCGCGCGGCGTCGTCACTCTCCCCCCCGCGCGCGCACGCGATCGCACCCGACCATGCCCTCCTCACCCCGCGCGCGCTCGCCCTCGATGGAGGAGATGACGTTCGAGACCCCGCGGACCGTCCTCTACGCCGGTGCGTCCGTGGCGTCGCGCGCGGCGTCGTCGTTTTTTTCCCTCGTCGTCGTTGCTTTTTCCCTCGTCGCTTATCCTCCTCCTCCCTCGCGTCGCAGTCGGCGACAAGGACGCGATCGACACGAAGCTCTCGTGGCGCTGGGCGAGAGACAACTTCTTCCTCCCGAGCGACAACATCTGGCTCCTGAAGTGCAAGCAAAAGACGAGCGGGTGGATCCCCATGGACACGGTGAAAACGCTCTCGGACGCGTCGCTCGCGAAGGACTGGCTCCCGTCGGAGATAGCGCACGACGTCCGGGGAATGGAGCACCGCATCTTATTGATCGAGACGACGCACGACCCCGGGGACGCGCTCGTGAAGTTCACGACGATGGAGTGCCCGCGAGACGCGATCATGCTCCTGGGATGCCGAGGCAGGCAGGGCTGGCGCCGTATGTTCCTCGGTTCCGTCACGTCGTACGTCACGCAGCACGCGCCGATCGCCGTCCTCGTCGTTCGCTCTCGGAAGTACCGGGACATCCCGGATCTGACGTCCGACACCGTCGGCGCGGCGTACCTCGGGATGACGACCCCGGGGAAGCAGCGGAAGGTCGCGATCGCGATCGACGGCACGTCTCAGAGCGTCGCGCTCGTGCGATGGGCGATGTCGAACGCGTTGAAGCCGAGAGACGAGGTCCACTTGCTTCACAGCGCCGCGAGCGAGAACCCGGAGGCGACGCTGAAAGCGACCGCGGCGGTGAACGAGTGCATGGCGGCGTTGTCGGAGTTTCAAAGAGACGACGAAGGTCTATGCGCGTCCGTGCTCTTGGACATGAAAGGAGACACGCGCGACAACATCGTGAACTACGTCGAAGATCAAGGCGGGGCGATCGACTTCCTCGTCATGGGCACGCGAGGACTGACAGGGAACCTGAAGCGCGCGATGCTCGGGAGCGTTTCCTCCTACGCGCTCGCGTACTGCCCGTCCCCGGTCTTGACCGTCCCCGCGGACATCGTCGCGGAAGCCGCGAAGCCGACGGAGGAGGAGGAGCCGGCGTCTCTGTCCGCGTGAGCGCGTCGGCGAGAACGACTCCCTCCCGTGAACACGCGGACGCGGTCCGCGACGAAAGAAAGACGAAACGAATAAAGAACGCGCGCTACCTACTTCTACTAACGATCGATCGCGCGTCTATCACGCCGCGGTCCAGTTCGGATCGTCCCCGGCCCACTGATCGTCGCCGCCGCCGCCGACGTCTCGGTCCGAATTCTCCGACTGCGTGTCGTAGTCGTCGTACAGGTACGCGTCGTCGCCGTACGACGATATCGTGTCCCGGTTCGTCGCGCTCCCGCTCCCTCCTCTGGACGCCACGGATCCTCGAATCGCGAGGGATCCTCGAGAGAGTCGCGACAGCGATCGTCTCGCGTGCGAGTCGCGCGCGCTCGTCGCCGTCCGCCTCGGCTCGTTTTCTCGCGTCGTGACAGCTGTCGTGACAGCTGTCATCGCGCCGCCTCCAGAGAAGTCCGGCGCGGACCGCACGACCTCGTTCTCCTTCCCCGCGAGCGGGTCCGACCCGACGCGGTCGAGACGCGCCATCCAGCTCGCGGCGCGGTCTTTCAGTCCCTCCCTTCCTCCCCCCGCGGCGCGTCCCCCGCCGCGTCGCGCGTCGTCCGCCTCCGCCTCCTCCGTCGTCTGCGAGGACCGCGAGAACGTCCGGACGCCGACCTCGAGCTCGGTGACCTTCGCGCGCAGGACGTCGACGTCGTCCTCCAGCGTCACGCCCACGGCTTTGAGGGTCTCGATCTCCTCCCGAAGCGCGGCGACGAGCGAGGACTGCTCGCGCGCGGTCGCCTCCGCGCGCGCCGCTCTTCGCTCCGCGTCCGCCGCGCGCGTCTCCGCGTCGATCGCGCGCGCCGCGTTCTCCCTCGCGAGGATCTCCGCCTGCTCCGCGCGATGCCGCGTCGCGACGAGCGCTTCCTCGGCCTCGCGCGCCGCGGACTTCATCGCCGCGTTCGTCGTCGTCTTCGCCTCCACCGCGTCGTCGCGCTGCTTCTCCGCCGCGAGCAGACGCTTCGTGAGCGCGTTCATCTTCGCCTTGAGCTCGAAGACGCGCTTGTCGGGGACGTCCGGCGGGCCCGCGAGGTGCGTGGGTATCTCCGCGTCGGTCATCTAGGCCGGCCGCGCGTCGGCGCGCGGGGTGCGGGACGGCGGGGGGCGCGACGCGTTGGGACGCGTTGGGACAGTGCGGCTCGACCTGTCGCTTCGCGATTCAATTTTTCTCAGGTCGTCGCGCGAGCGGCCAGGCGGTCGGTGGTCGCGCTCGCGCTCGTTGGTCACGCGACCTTTCGATGTGTGCGAGTTTAGGGTTCGTCCTCGCGTCAGTGCGTCGCGCCCGCGACCGAGGCGAGAGCGCCGGGTTTGCAAACCGCGGGTCGTAAACACCGCCCACGGTCGCGACGATGCTTCGCAAGGCGTCGAACAGCCTTTGTCGGCTCGGGGCCGCGCGCGCGGCGGCCGCGAATTGGGGGGGGCTCTCCTCTCACACCTTCCACTCGAGCGCGGAGCGCCAAGCCGACGCCCCCGCGCCTCAGAGGGACAACAAAGGTGCGCGCTCGTCCGCGCGTCTGCGACTTCGAAACCTCTCGGCGCTCGTCCACGGTCGCTAACGATTCCTTTCCTCGTCGTCTCGCAGGCAACGTGCCCGTGCCGGAGTCGATCGCGAGCCTTTCGCGCACCGCGCGGGCGAACGATCTCACCGGGGGTAAGCGAAGAAACCCGCGTCTTGATTTGATCTGATCGTTTTCCCCACGCGCGTCCTCGTCTTTCCCGCGATCGATCGCGCGTCGAACGCGGGTGCTGACGACTTACCTCCCCCCTCGTCGCGCAGTCATCGACGCGAGCGCGCAGACGCTGTTCCTGACCGAGATGTTCCGCGGCATGTCGCTCGCGATGAAGTACTTCTGGGAGCCGAAGGTGACGATCAATTACCCGTTCGAGAAGGGGCCGCTCTCGCCGCGGTTCCGCGGCGAGCACGCGCTGAGGCGGTACCCGACCGGGGAGGAGCGGTGCATCGCGTGCAAGCTGTGCGAGGCGATCTGCCCCGCGCAGGCGATCACGATCGAGGCGGAGGAGCGAGAGGACGGGAGCCGACGGACGACGCGGTACGACATCGACATGACGAAGTGCATCTACTGCGGGTTTTGCCAGGAGGCGTGCCCGGTGGACGCGATCGTGGAGGGGCCGAACTTTGAGTACGCGACGTACACGCACGAGGAGTTGATGTACGATAAGGAGAAGCTGTTGGATAACGGCGACAAGTGGGAGAAGGAGATCGCGAAGAACCTCGCGTCCGAGTCGCTCTACCGGTGAGGGACGACGACGAGCGCGAAGTCGTCGCTCTTTTCCCCGCGCCCGCCGCGCGGACGCGCGCCGTTGTAACACTGATGTCGTATTCATACCGCGTCTGAACGCGATTCGCATCGAAGAGAATCGCGCCGCTCGTGATGCTGAATCGCGCGTCGCTCAAACTCGTCCCCGCGCGCTCGTAGTGTGCGCGCGTCCTCGGCCGAACGCAGCCTGGTGAGGACTCGCGAACCGAAAACAGCGCACTCCAAAAAGTTTATCCACTCAGATCGCGCCGCCCGGGCGGGATGGCGTCGCTCTGCTTCGTCGCCGTCGCGACGACGACGGCAAGCGGCGGGCGCGGGACCGAACGAAGGCGTTGTAGTCGTGACCGCATCGCCGCGCGAGCGTCCGCTCCAAGCCGGGAGGCGTTGGGGGTATGGCGCGAGGTCGGGCGTCGTCGAGGCCATCGGGCGCGACTCGCGATGGGGAACGCGTGTCGGCGATCGGCGTCGCGCACCGTCGGCGCGTTCGGGGACGCGGTCGCGCCGACGGGAGAGGGAGACAGCGAGGAGGGGGAGGAGAGATCGTTGGAAGCGTCCGAGACGACGAACGCGGACGCGGAGACGCCGCATCGGATACCGTGCTGGATCGATAAGTACCTGGACCTCCCCAGGGAGGGGTTCTGTCACGTCCCGTGGAACGCGGGCTTGGTGTTCCAGGTCATGATCCTGTGGTTCGCGGCTTTTTTGCTCGTCGGGCACGTCGGTCTGCCGTCTGTCGTCACGTGGTTGGGGTTCAACTGCCGCGAGCTCAGCGCGCGAGGACTCGCGTTGTACTCCCTCTCCGCGGACGTCGTCGAGATGTTCGTCGGGCTCGGCGTGCTCTATCAGTGTTTGCGGCCGTACTTCCCGCTCCCGAAGCGGTGGTTCCCGATCGCGTTGAAAGGGCGGTGGTGGGTGGAGATCTTACGCGGTTGCGTCGCGTTTCCCATCGTCACCGCGACCGTGAACCTGAACAGCGCGATGATGCCGGTGTCGAGCGCGTCCTTGCCGATGTCGCCGTGGGAGCAGGTGATGATATCGAACGACATCCTGTCGGTATGCTTCTACATCGGCGTCGTGTCCCTCGTCGCCCCGGTGTGGGAGGAGATGATATTCCGCGGGTTCCTGATGCCGTCGCTCACGCGGTATTTCCGCATGGACGTCGCGATCGTCTTGTCGTCGTTTCTGTTCGCCGCCGCGCACTTCAGCATGGAGAGGCTTCTTCCTCTGACCGTGCTCGGGATGCTGATGTGCGTCGTGTACATTCGCTCGAAGAACATATTAGCGCCGATCGTGTTGCACAGCCTGTGGAACTTTTGCGCGTTCTTCGAGATCTATGGGGTCGCGTTCGTTTGGCAAAAAGTCGCAGGCTTCGTTATGAATCTGATATGATTGACGGTCGCGAGGCAGGGGAAGCGACCGCGGGTTGCCGCTGTCGTGAGGAGTTGTTTTAGTTCTTTAGTTAACCGCGGAAACGTGGTGTAGAAGAATCGAAAATTGAAGATTAGATTACACGAACGATCGCGGTCCCGAGCGGGGCGTCGTCTCTCGCTCGCGCCTCTGGCCGGCGGCGGAGAAACTTTTCCTCTCCTCGTTCTTGGCCATAAGTGGTGAACTACTGCCAGCCGAAAATCAGCGACTCGAGGGAAAATCCAGGGAAAATCACTGGAAAATCAGCTTGTAATCAAACCAACCCCGAACAGACAGTTTTAGCGCCGACTTTTTTCTTTCAACCCTACCGGATCGTCAACAACTCCAGTCGATTGCGCACGCGTGCGCTGCTCCGTGACCTTCTTGGGAAGGGCACGCGGCGGCGACGATAATGCACAAGGTGAGGCGGGATCCGATAAAGACCCCCGCCTCACCCCCGCGGTCGAAGTACCGCTCGCCGACGAGCACGATGTACCAGGCAAAATCGGAGAAGACGGACGAGGACGCGGGGCGGAGGTTGAACTTTAACACCAAGAAGCAAAACGCCAAAGCGATCGCGGACAAATCGCTGGGAGGATACGTCGAATACGTACAGGACGCGTCGATCCTGAGCGACAGCGCAATCGCGACGCTCACGGTGCTGACGCGAAAGATACCCGAGGAGCTGAGCGATTTTCACGACGGGGTGGTTGAGTTCCTTAAGATGACAGACGAGCTACGCGACCTGCCGGGATCGGAACGCGTGTTGAAAGGACGCGTCACGGACGCCATGTTTAAGGAGGTGCGGTGGGCGAAGACGATGCTGACGGAGTTTGAAAACAAGTTACCGTCCGCGAACGCGGGCCCCGCGGGTTGCTTGTTCGATCCGAACACGAACTGGCTCGCGTCTCTGTTCGAGTCCGAGGAAGACGATGACACCGTGCACGACGAGATGCTCGTCAAACTCCTGGACGTTTGCGACAGCTTGAAAATTGTAGAGGATATATTGTCGAGTCAGATGCATGTGCTGAAGTGGGACCTCTCGGAAGCGCTCGATCCGGACGACATCGAACTCGCACTGCCGTCGGATGACGAAGCGGAGGAACTCACGAAGGAGGAACGCGCGAAGAAAAAGTTGGAGAGAGCGAAGACGCTGAGGCGGATAGAAAAGGTTCGGACGAAGATAGAGAAGAAGGAGAAGAAGGAGATGGCTGGTGGGGGGGGAGGATGTCTTTGCTTCGGAACTAAGAAGCAGGGCACGTCGCCACCGGAGACACCGAAAAAAAATCAAGGCAAGGAAGACGAGCCTGAGGTTCTTTCGCTGTCCGCGTTGCGAAAGACCAAGACCAAGACAAAAGGACAGTAGAAACTCGAGACAGTTTCAAACCAGCACTTAGCCCTTAGTTGCAAAAGTAGTGTAGCTTAGAAGACTAAATTAATCGGAGCGAAATAAGCTTCAAACCAATTCAGAGTTCGGACTCTTTTCGAAACGTAAGTTGACTTTCCCTGAAAAGACTTGACGCATGCGGAAATGCGATTAAAATCAGTGTGGAAATGCCTTAACCGCGATTTTTATTTCGTTCTCACACACACGCGGAAAGCACAACAAAAATTGCTTTAAAAAATCACTTCTGGGTGACGAAGGGAGCCTAGCAGAAGCGAAAATAAAGCAGGTGGGATTATACGAATCAAAGCGTGAAGGATGCAGACTCAAGCGAGAGAAGAAGGTATTGCGACGGTCATTTCATGGAAAATATTGTGAGTCCTAGATAACTTCTCGCGAATATGAAAACACGCTCGTAAAGTAACAATGAATGAGCGATAAAGCCGCCGCGAAACAATCAACAATTGTAAGCGCGAACGCTAAACAAATATAAAAAACAAAAAGCAGAAAACCGCAAGAGGAACGAATCAAATAAACGAACCATATCGTTCGTGGACA
>Ga0255756_1002499_pt1 | contig 19698 bp, 12 predicted proteins | sample 011ome_20_FD_179956 | JGI IMG/M metagenome (GOLD analysis project Ga0255756, IMG submission 179956) | Coastal salt marsh microbial communities from the Groves Creek Marsh, Skidaway Island, Georgia - 011509CT metaG (version 2) | ecosystem: Environmental > Aquatic > Marine > Intertidal zone > Salt...
GCCACCACGGCGATTGATTGCGGTGACCACTACCTCCTCAACGGGACGAAGAACTGGATTACCAATGGAGGCAGTGCGAGCACCTACCTCGTCATTGCACAGACTGATACCGAAAAAGGGCATCGCGGTATCAATGCGCTCATCGTTGAACGCGACATGCCCGGATTCATCGTGGGTGCGAAGGAGGACAAAATGGGCATCCGCGGATCAGACACCCACACCTTGATGTTTCAGGATGTGAAAGTGCCGAAGGCCAACCGAATTGGTGAAGACGGTTTCGGTTTCAAGTTCGCCATGAAGACCTTGGCGGGAGGCCGCATCGGCATTGCAGCGCAAGCCTTGGGCATCGCATCCGGCGCATACGAGCTCGCCGTTGCCTATTCGAAGGAACGCAAAGCCTTCGGAAAAACCATCAATCAGCACCAAGCCATTGCTTTTAAACTTGCGGACATGGCCACCCAAATTGAGGCTGCACGCTTGATGGTTTGGAAGGCTGCTGCGATGAAGGATGCCGGCGAAGACTACGATTTGGCGTCGAGTATGGCAAAGTTGTATGCTTCAGAGGTCGCCATGAAGCAAACCGTTGAAGCGGTTCAGGTTCATGGAGGATACGGATTTGTCAAGGAATACCATGTCGAACGCTTGATGCGGGATGCCAAAATCACGCAGATTTACGAAGGCACAAGCGAGGTTCAAAAGATCGTCATCAGCCGATCAATCCTGCGCGACTAAATCGGCAGAAATACGCTCGTTTCGAGCATTCCATACTTCCTCAGTTCCCTCAGCGGTGCGGACAATCACCTCGGGAATCCCATCGCCTGTGCGATCCTCGACCTTGACATCAATTCCGCGGGTCATCCGACTGATTCCCGTGAATTCTCCTGTTCCCAACACTTGTTCTTGGACCCATCCCGATTCATCAACATAAAGAATCGTGGATTGGTCAATGGTAGCCCCCAATCGGAATGCAGGTTGCTGAGGGAAGGGCAAGCGGACCGGCGACGTAAAGCGGTCTTCACCGGTGCGTTTCAAGAAGCGCAATGAACCATCATCCTGGCAAGCCATCAGATAATCCCGTGGGCCGATGCGCAGGTGATCGAGGAAAACAACATACCGATCGGCCTGTGGCTTGAATTTCCATCCCGGCGTGCGTTCACCTTCGTCACGGAAATTGAACAGTTCGCCATTCGGTGCAGCCAGCAAAAAGCGATATTGACGGTTGCGATCGTAGTCCACCACGGCGAAGGCTGAAAAACCCGTTGACCAACGCTTCGGAAAGCCTTTCACCGCTCGCCCGAGGACATCCACGAGCACAAATCGTCCTCCCGCTCCGATGGCTACTTGATACTTCCCATTCCGGTACAAATCCACCTCCCAGACTTGCGGAGGCACCTCTGATTCAACCGGCCAAGTCCAAACGACCGCATCACCGGTGCGAGCTTCCACGGCCCCTGACGTCCAATACAATTCCATCACCTCACCGGTCCTGTGGTTCCGTGCCGTCCCGATGACATCCGCGGCTGAAGACGAATGAACAACCCGGGCCTGCACTTCAACGTTTGATGACCGTGGCTCAATTGCCGATTGCGCAGTCCAAATCAATCGCCCGCCGTCCGCAAACGTTCCCTCCCAATGCGATGCGTGATCCCAGTGGAAGAAATCCGCCTGGCGACTGATTTCCGCAGAACCCATCGCCTCGAAATCAACCAGCCTGGGAAGCTCATCCCAGCGCGACCCGTCACCTGAAAGCGTCCTGAACCATACGCCGGATTGCCAAAAATCATCGGAAGCAGCTGTTGCCGAATCCACCCCAGCCAATGCCTGCAGCAGGGTTCCATCTGCCAATTCGCATTCCATCCAAGCAGCCTGCGCACGCCATGATACCGAATCTTGAACGGGTTGATCGGCCAAGGGGAACGCACCCACGTCAATGCGCTTCACCGCGGGCACTTTAGAGATGGCTTCACTCCATGCCACCCAAGACTCAGGTAACGTTAGGTATTCCAGTCCGCCTGCCACAGGTGCCACCCAATCCGTTACCAACCCTGCAGCTGCCGATGTGTCGCTTTGATATGTGGAGCGCCACCTCGCAGCCCCAATGCGTTCCAAGCGGTTGACTCCACCTTTCCGAGGTTGCCAACGACTGGCCATTTCACCTGGATTCTCTTTCCATGCGCCCAAATCCAAACCCAGTAACCACCCGCCGTACGCGGCCTGCACATTCATTCCTGGCGGCAGTGCCGTGGGTTCGTCGCTAACCCACCAAATCCGCATCGAATCCGAAGATTGTGCAAATTCCAGCGTCAGCGGCTCCGTATTCGATGCGAACCCAACACCCGCAGGTCTGCCCCCTCCCGACACCCACACATCAAAATCATCAGAGGCCACTGCCGTGGGGAGGACGCTCGCACTTACCGATCGGGCCCGACGCGTCAATACCCACAGCGCACTGAGAGATGCAAGGCTTACTGAAACCAAGACGAACCAACCAAAGGCTTTGCTCATGGCGCCAAGTTCAGGAGATTCGGCTCCAATTTGGACGGCCTCGCTGCGCACGTTTCAACGCAGCGTTGAGGATAGCGTGCTGCGGTTGGGCCAACTCCGGGTCCGACTCCAGCAAACGATTCCCAATGTAACGTGCCGTGGTCAGCAATTCTCGGTCGCGCATCAGATCCGCCATTTTCAGATCCGGCACTCCCGATTGCTGGGTTCCCATCAAATCCCCTGGCCCCCGCAATTCCATGTCCACTTCCGCCAATTCAAACCCATCGTTCGTCCGGCACATCGTTTCCAATCGCGTCCGGCCGTCTTTGGAGAGTTCCGTGCCCGTCATCAAAACGCAATAACTCTGTTCGGCCCCTCGACCCACACGGCCCCGCAGCTGATGCAGCTGAGCCAATCCAAATCGTTCGGCACTTTCGATCACCATCACTGAGGCGTTGGGCACATTGACCCCCACCTCAATGACCGTGGTGGCCACCAGGATTTGGCTCGTTCCCGATGCAAATCGATTCATCTCCATGTCTTTATCCTCTGACTTCATGCGTCCGTGCACAATGCCAATGCGGTATTCAGGCAACGGAAAGCGACGGGACAAGCTTTCATATCCGTCCATCAAATCTTTATGGTCGAGCGTGGCGCTCTCTTCGATGAGCGGATACACCACGTACACTTGGCGACCGCGCTTGATTTCATCTTCCATAAATTGAAACACAGCCAACCGCGCTTCGTCTGTGCGGTGAACCGTTTTGATTTCCTTTCGACCGGGAGGCATTTCGTCGATTACACTGACATCCAAGTCGCCGTATGCCGTCATGGCCAGGGTGCGTGGGATCGGAGTTGCCGTCATGACCAATACGTGCGGAGCGGGGCGCGCTTTCGCCCAAAGTTTGCTGCGTTGGGCCACACCAAATCGATGTTGCTCATCAATGATGGCCAGACCCAAGCGATGAAAAACGACGGCGGGCTCGATGAGCGCGTGCGTGCCGATGAGGATGTGCACCTCTCCCGATGCCAAGCCCGCGAGTATGGGTTTCCTTTGAGCCGTTTTCACCGATCCGGTGAGCAACTCCACCCGGACTGGCAAGGCCGCCAAGGCTTCTTTAAAGGACTCGAGATGCTGATTGGCCAAAATTTCCGTAGGTGCCATAACACATGCTTGATATCCATTATCGAGCGCAAGCAAGGCCGTGAGCAAGGCAACCATGGTCTTTCCACTACCCACATCCCCCTGAAGAAGTCGGTTCATGTGCCAGCCGGTGTTCAAATCCGCTCGAATTTCCCGCATCACACGTTTTTGGGCACCTGTGAGCTCGAAGGGAATGTGTTGAGCGTAGTATTGGTTGAATCGCTCCCCGACCTGCTCGAAGCGAACACCCGGCACATCGCGCGTCTGGGCTTGCTTTTGTCGGAGTAACTTCAATTGGAGCAAAAGTAATTCTTCGAACTTCAGGCGCTTTCGGCCCCGTTCAGCTTGTTCGGCATGCTGTGGGGCATGCACCCAACGCAACGCCTCTGTCCTTCCCGGAAACTGGAGTTCCCGGAGTAAATCGGCGGGCAAGCACTCGGTTGAAAAGAAATCCGTTTGGGCCAACAGACCGCGAATGGCCTTCGCGATTCCTGCACTGGACAAACCGCGGTTGGTCAACTTTTCCGTGGTGCGGTAGACCGGTTGTAGGCCTGCACCTTGGCGATTTTCAAAACTGGAAAGCAGCTCAATTTCGGGGTGCGGAATGTTCCAACGCCCTTGGTATTTCGCTGGCTTGCCGAAGACAACGACCTTTTGTTGGACGGGGATTTGAGAGGCAATCCACTTCGCTCCCTTGAACCAAACCAAATCCACAGAGCCTGTTTCATCCTGGAACTTGGCCACCAACCTTGCGCCCCGCTTGCCCGGGACCTGCTGCAATCCCATGATGACTCCTTGAAGTTGGATTGCGACAGCGTCTGACGCAAGAGCCGCAACCGACGCAAACCCCGTTCGATCCTCATAACGGAAGGGCAAATGCTCCAGCAAGTCTGCTGCTGTGTGGATTCCAAGCTCACCGCGAAGCCACTCAGCCCGTTTGGGACCGATGCCCTTGACAAATTCGATGGGTGTTTCTGCGATTTCGGTGGGCATGGCACTTCCGAAGGTCGGTGCGTTCTCGGGGAAATGCAACTGAAAAACAAAAAAGGACCGACCCGTAGGCCCGCCCTTTTTTAAATGGGTTCAAAGGAGCTTTTAGAATCCGTTGGCCAACATGCGCACGGGATTCTCGAGGTAGGCTCGGAAGTCCTGCAGGAATGCCGCGCCTGAAGCACCGTCGACCGAGCGGTGATCGCAGCTCAATGTCACTTTCATCACATGGCCAGGAACCACGGAGCCGTTTTTCACGACCGGTACCGCGTTGATTCCACCTACTGCAAGAATGCAAGAGTCCGGAGCGTTGATAATGGCCGTGAATTCGTCAATGCCGAACATCCCCAAATTCGAAATGGTGAATGTGTTGCCCTCCCAATCGCTTGGCTGCAACTTTTTATCCCGCGCCTTGCCTGCAAAATCCTTCACCTCTGCTCCGATTTGTGACATGCGCTTGAGGTCCGCATGACGCACTACGGGAACCAGCAATCCTTCGTCCACAGATACCGCCACTCCAATGTGCACGTGCTCGTTAAACCGGATGCGGTCTCCCAACCAACTGCTGTTGACCACCGGGTGCTTTTTCAACGCAAGCGCAGCAGCTTTGACCACCATATCATTGAAGCTGATTTTCACTTCACCACCATCATTGATGGCTTTACGCGTAGCCATGGCTTCGTCCATGTTGATGCTCACCGTGAGGTAGAAATGAGGAGCAGAAAATTTGCTTTCAGACAATCGGCGCGCAATGGTTTTGCGCATTTGGCTGATGCCCACTTCGGTAAAGCGCTCCACACCCGTAACAGGCATTCCTGCCCCACCAGCTTGGAAAGCTTCAACATCACGCTTGACAACGCGGCCTGAATCACCTGATCCCGGAATATGAGCCACATTCAATCCCCGTTCTTCTGCGAGCTTTCGGGCCAACGGAGAAGCCTTCAGGCGGCCATTGGATGCAGGAGTCAACGGCGCGGGTGCCGGAGTCACAGCGGTCGGCGCAACAGGTGCCGGTGCCGCCACCGCAACAGGTGCGGGTGCTGGAGCCGGAGCCGGAGCCGGTGCTGGTGCTGGTGCTGGTGCTGGTTCTGGAGTCGATGCTTCCTCAACCACCGCAGCCGATTCAGCTTCCTTCAAGACTGCAGAAATATCTTCTCCTTTCTCTCCCAAAATACAAAGCAAGCTATCTACCGGCGCTGTAGACCCCTGTTCTACACCGATGTGAAGCAACACCCCATCAAAAAACGACTCGAATTCCATCGTCGCCTTATCCGTCTCAATTTCCGCAAGGATTTCCCCACTTTCCACTTCATCACCTACTTGTTTCAACCATGTCGCCACCACCCCTTCGGTCATGGTGTCGCTCAATTTGGGCATTCGGACAATTTCTGCCATGGCTTTCTTATTCGTGCTTGTTTAATCCTTTACGTACGGGTAGTTGGGCGTCATGTAGACATCCTCATACAATTCTTGAGCTTCTGGATATGGACTTTGCTCAGCAAATTCAATGGCCTCTTCAACTTGGGCCTTCACTTCCTTTTCAACCGCCTTCAATTCTTCCGCTGTGTTCCAACCTTGGCTCACCAACACGTTGCGCACGTACTCGATGGGATCCTTTTCTTGGTACTCATTCAGCTCATCCTTCGTTCGGTACTTCTGAGGGTCGGACATGGAGTGTCCCTTGTACCGGTAGGTCTGGATATCCAGTAAGGTGGGTCCATCTCCGCGGCGGCCACGGTCCGCCGCTTCCTTGATTGCGTCATGAACGGCTTCGGGACTCATTCCGTCGACCGTTGCAGAAGGCATTTTGTAACTGGCACCTAACAATTCCAAATCCGTCACGTTCGATGTTCGTTCAACGGAAGTACCCATCGCGTATTTGTTGTTCTCGACGATGAATATCACCGGGAGTTTCCAAGTCATGGCCATGTTGAATGTTTCATGCAAGATGCCTTGACGGGCCGCTCCATCACCGAAAAAGCACAACGTTACGTGGTCTTCTTTGCGGTATTTGTCCGCAAAAGCGATACCTGCACCCAAGCCGATTTGTCCACCAACTATACCGTGGCCCCCAAACAAATTACGCTCTCTGTCAAACATGTGCATCGAGCCTCCTTTGCCTTTGCTCGTTCCTGTGCGACGGCCGTACAACTCGGCCATGACATATTTGGGATCGGTACCCAGCACAAGTGGATGCGCGTGGTCACGGTATGCGGTGATCATCCGATCCGTCGGACGGATGGCCTCAGATGCTCCTGCAAGAATCGCTTCTTGTCCAATGTACAAATGGCAAAATCCACCAAATTTTTGTTGGATATAGAGTTGGCCACAGCGCTCTTCAAACTTTCGCATGAGGTACATATCGCGAAACCATCGCTGGTACACTTCTTTCGCATGCGGCATTTGATTCGCCTTCTTAGTGGGCTTCTTCGTCGCTTTCGGCGCAGATTTCGGCCGAGTAGTAGGTGTGCTTGTCGACATCGTCCAATCGTTCTAGATGTGCAAATATAGCTTGCACTTTCCGATGAAAATCGAACCGGAATCTTCAATCCTGTGCGTTTCTTATTAATCGTGTAAATAATACACGGATTTTTCGTCAAGAACCGAATGCATCCTGATTCCTTACCTTCGCTTTACCTTGAACCTGCAAGAGACTATACAAAGCTATTCACCGATCCACCTAGCGGATTTGGAAAACGCTGCGCTGATGAGTCGATTGGATCAAAAGTTTTTGATTCACCAAGACTGGATTCCTGCGCTTTTGGAGGAGTGTACGGATTTCTACCACATCCTTGAAGTGGAAGGTCAGCGCATTTCAGGGTATTCCAATCGCTTTATTGAAACGCCTGGGTTGGACTCGTTTCACGAACACGCCCGTGGCCGAAACATTCGGTTTAAAGCACGAATCAGGCAATACGATTCGAATCTAAGAAGCTTCTTGGAAGTGAAGAAAAAAACGGTGCACGGACGCACCGAAAAAGCGCGAATCGAACGTTCCCGAAATGCAGGCATCACCGAGATCCTCACGGAACAGGAGCAGCTTTTTCTCCAACGTCATTACCACTATGACGGCGCACAAATGACCGATATAACATGTCGATTCAACAGGTTCACCTTGGTTGCTAAGTCGCTTGATGAACGCATCACATTTGATACCGATATTGTTTTTACATCCGGCTCAAAAACCGCGGAGCTCAAAGGGTTAGCGATCATGGAAGTGAAGCAGGAAATGATTAACCGCTCAACACCGATGCTCGAAGCCCTCAAAACCTTCCGATTTGATCACACACCATTGGGCAGGAGAACAAGTATGTCCAAATATGTTGTCGGTATGTTACTTTTGAACCCTAACCTGCCTCCTCGAACGTATCGTTCGGTCATGAGCCGAATCAATCGTTTGAAGGAATCTTTGGAATAAATGCAACCTATGTTGGAATTGATGTTGACTTTTGGGGGGAATTTGGTGTCGTGTTTGGTGCTCGTTCTGGGTATTTATCATGCCATTTCGAAACGGAGGGATTATGTATTCTCCTTCATCCTCGTTTCTACAGCGGTCTTCTTGTTATGCCACCTGCTCATAAACGTAGAAATTGATTTGGCCTTCGCCTTGGGGCTTTTTGCCATTTTTGGAATCATCCGATACCGAACGGATGCCATTCCCATTCGGGAAATGACCTATTTGTTCATTGTCATCGCTTTGTCCGTTCTCAATGCCTTGGCGCCGTCTTCGGCGGGATGGGAGGTAATCGGTGCGGCGAACGTCACCGTTTGGGCGCTCACCTTTGTGCTGGACCGGTTTTGGACCATACGGCACGTCGCGACCAAAGTGGTGGTTTATGATCGAGTGGACTTATTGAGTGAAGGCCGACGGGACGAGCTTATCCGAGATTTGGAGCAGCGCACGGGAGTTCAGATCATTCGAATCGAAATTGGCAAGGTGGATTTGTTGCGCGATACAGCAATCATCAAGGTGCACTTCGACGGTGATGCCCAGCCGGGGCACTTTGAAGGCCAGGGTGGAAACTGAAGTTTAACTCGCGCCGTTCTCTATCAGAACAACAGCGTGTGCGCTGACCCCTTCTTCCTTTCCGACAAATCCCAACCGTTCTGTGGTGGTCGCTTTGATGCTCACTTGATGCAATTCAACGCCAAGCAACCCTGCGATGCATTGCCGCATGGTATCGATATGCGGGCTGAGCTTGGGTTGTTGCAGGCAAACCGTACAATCCAAGTTTCCCAATTGCCATCCCGCTTGAGTCACGAGGTCGTAGGTATGCTGCAGTAATTTTTTTGAATCGATCCCTTTGTATTGCGGGTCTGTATCCGGGAAGTGAAAGCCAATGTCGCGCAATGCGAGCGCACCGAGCAAAGCATCACAAATGACATGCAACACCACATCGGCATCGCTGTGGCCCACCGCGCCGTGGCTGTGTGGAATTTGAATTCCCCCCAACCAAAATTCTTCGCCTTCTGCTAACTGATGAACGTCGTAGCCGTAACCGATTCGAAAAGCCATCTGCGCTTACTCGTCGCCGGAAGCTTGAACCAAATCTGAAAACTGCAAGCGCAGGGTAAAGCGCAAAGTGTTCGCAAGCGGGTTCTGTTGGCGGGTTGAAATCAAGTAACTCAAATCAACGGTAAATACCGTGTATTTGATGCCCGCACCCAGCGTAATGAATTGCCGGGCGCCCTTTGAATAGTGCTCATTGAAAAACCCTGTGCGAAACGCAAAAGCATCGTTGAATAAATATTCCACGCCTCCGCCGATGTTCAACTCGCGCAGCTCCTCCCGGAATACACTGCCTTCTTCAATGGTGTACGTACCATCGTCATTGAAGTTCACAATGCCTGGAGCATCGTAGAAACTCTGAATCATACCCGTCGCCACACCCACGTTGGGATCATAACCGCTGATGATTTCGGTACCGCTCTCTTGATCGTATATGGGCGTGGTCGGCACCAAAAGCTTGTTGATGTCTGCTGTGAATGTCAGGCTGTTGTAATCGTCCATCATCACCTTCAAAGCCGCTCCGGTTTTGAGGTTGGTCGGGATGAAATCTCGGTCGGCTGATTCACTGTAGCTCATTTTAGCACCGATGTTCGAAATGCACAAGCCCCAGTTGAACTCAGCGTCTTTGCCACGGAATTTGGCGTAGGGGTTGGTGTAAAAGGTGCTGATGTCCACAGCCACCGAACGGCCCGGTTTCGAATTGGCACCGAGGACATTGGTGCCACCGGTCAAATTCGAATTGATGAATCGACCTGCAATTCCCCCACTAAAACGATCACTGAGTTTTTGGCTATACCCCAAATCCAAGCTGAACTCTGCAGGTTGAAAATCCCGAATCGTTGTACCCGTTTCATCGGTAAACGTAATGTTTCCCAGGCTGAAGTAACGAAGGGCACCGCCCCATGCTTGGCGTTTATTGATGCGGCGGATGGCCGACAAATAAGCCAGGTTCATGTCATCCACCAAGGCCCTGAGCCAGGGAGCGTAGGCCAAGCTGAACTCCACTTCGTTCGTGACAAAAGCCATTTTTGCCGGATTCCAGTGGAGGCTGTTTCCGTCGGGAGACAATGCAACACCTGCATCGCCCAAGGCACCGGAACGCGAGTCGGGGCCGATCATGAGGAAGGGCACTGCAGTCGTGATCGTATTCAGCTGCAACTGCTGAGATGCCTCGCCCGGAGTCAACTGAGCGTTCGCGGCAAACACCGTCATCATGACCACCGCCAAAGCCGTAAATCGGCACAAAAGCGTATTCAAAATTTGATTCATTCGTTCAGTATCACGCAATGTTAAACGCAAAAGTACATCATTTGGTTACGGTCGGATAACGACCAATTGGTCGGAATATTGCGCTGGGGCACCAACCTCCGGAATCAAGGTGATTCGGAACACATAAACCCCGGCAGCGACGGGCGCATCCCAGCGCATCCCCGTCGCTCTGAACCCCTCTTCATGCCAAGGAACCTCGACGCGGTGAACCAACCGGCCCATGCTCGAGAACACCTCCAAGACCATCTGCCCCTCCTTGCAAGATTGGTTGTGTGCAATGGAAAAATTGAACCCACTCGACGATGGATTCGGAAAGGCCAACACTTCACCGAATGCCGCCTCCAAACTCGATGCGACAATAAAATCTACCGAAGCCTCGCCCTTGTTATTTTGCACATCCCACACCACCAAACTCAGGGAATGAGCACCTTCCTCGAGGGTCTCGAATGGGTAGCGCACGGTTCCGCTCTGGAAGGTATTGAGATCGGTGGTGTAGAAATCGTTCAAGACCAGGCTTTCGTCAGATTGGCCATCCAATGTCGCCTTGATGTCGTGACCAATGCCCACACCGGAAGCATTGATTCCTCCCTCGTCGAAAACGCGCGCCAACAACCACGGGTCCTCATCGGTCATTCCACCCGAGACGAAGTTTGTATCGTTTAAAAACAAATGCACCTCCGGAGGCGTCATGTCCACCATAAAATCACTTGCTACGCCACCAATGACAATGGACTCCACGGCTCCATTGGCATCGGTAGAATCCGAAACGGCATAAGCGCTGATGCGGCCATTTCCGAAGGTGTAATCAATGTCCCGTGGAACAATGAATTCAAACTCAAATGCTCCATTAGCGACAGATGCCACACCTCGAAACAATACGTTCCTGTAGACCTGAAAGGTGTGAGGATTTGGGGCATTATCGTTGTTCAACGAAGTAATTTGGGAGCGTTTGTCAAAAACCTCTACGTGAATGATTCCATTGAAGTCATTCAACGTGTCTCCCGATTGATTCGAAATGAATCCTCCAACCCTTGCCGATTCCAGCGCCCGCAACGTGTCGGGCAAATCGGTAAAACGAACTTCATGTTCCGGATAGTTCAACTCGAGCGCCACGTCACCAAGCAGGGAAAAGTTACGTTTGTTGCTGCTGTTCGACACTTGCGGATCGTTTTTTGTTACCCGGGCAATGTCGCCCAACCGCAGGGGAGTCGCCCCTGTATCCTGCAATGCAATCGCGTAGAACGCACGATTCAATTGTTGATTTGACCCGCTAAAAACAACCCGGGTAGTTGTAAGCATCGCGATAGCCCCGCCCTTGGGATTGAGCACCATCATTTCCCCTGCAGAATCTACCTCAGGGTCATCGAAACGTGCGAGTTCACAGGTTGCCGTCATGAATAACGGCATGCGCTCGATGTTTTCCCATTCTTGAATGGTGGTGGTGTTCAACACCCTTTCATGCGACCAACCTCGTTCTCCACCGTGACCGATGTAATTCACAATCAACGACCCATCGCGGACTTGACGATCGATGGCCTGTTGCGCGTCCGGGTAACGTTCCCCACCTGGTGTGCTTTCTTGGGGGTAGGCATCCAAGTAAATCTTGGTCACATTGTATTCAGGATGATTTTCTGCGAGTGTTGTTGCGTGCTCATCGGAATGAACCATATGCTCAATTTCAGTAGGGCCACCATTCCCGTCCATGTCATCGGAAACTAGGCAAATCCGGTTGCGCCAAGTCCCGGAATCTCCGCCAGACTCATCCAAACATCCTGATGCAGCGACTTGGGCTGACGGGTGCTTTCTGTAGGCCTTGATTTTATCCACCATCGCTTGTGCCTCAGTGGCTGATGAGCAAGGAATCCTCCCCACTCCGATGGCCAATTTATCGCCGATGCCTTCCCCATATTGATCTTCCAGAAATCCGAAATAGTCATCGCTGACGTAACTGCCCGTTGGGCTCACCGAGTTTTCGCTTTGGTAGGTAATCACATAAGGCGAGGCCTCCAAATTCTGGCGATTGGCAAAGGTACCATCCCCAAAAAGTTGCAGATATTTCGGGACTTGCCAACCTCCAATCAAGGCTTTGTCTCGCAGCATCATCATGAGCATCTTCACGGCTGTAGGGTCGACACTGCCACTGGAGAATTCATCAAAAACCGCACGTTGCGTGGTCAATAGCACATGGAGTCCTTCATCTGCGTGCAGCTGAGCCAATTCTTGGGCTGCTTCCATGTAGGCAGGTCGGGTCACGATGACCAAATCCGCTTGAGTGACGGCGTGCAAATTTGTCGGTTGCACATCGCCGATAAATTGAGGGGCCGGAAAATTCGTTCCGTGGAAGGCGACGAAGCGGGCCAGTGAATCTGTACGAGATGTCCAGCGGACAAATTCTCCGTCAAAGGTAATTTCCAACTGCTCGGGCTGACTGGGTTGCGTGATGTCCCAGACCTGCACATCCTCTTGCCCCCCTGCCAATACGTATTCTGCAACATCCATAGACCCTGTGGCTGGAGCAATGAAAGCCAGACTCGATTGGCTCATTTTCAAATGACATTCTTGCTCAATCCGCACAAAATCCAACCAACCAACAGCCCCTGAGACTGCTGGATTGAACGTTACAGTTACATCTAATTTCGCGTTTTCTGCATCTAAACCTGTCGAATTTGCGGCCACTCCTGTGCCGGACACCGAAGCCAAATTCGCCACATTACTGGTTGAGGTCTCGCTGGTGTACGATGGCGAAGCAACCAATGAAACGTCTCCAGAATTGATTCCGAAAGAACTCGCCGCGCCCATGGATTGAGCTGCGACCCGAGCGCTAATTTTTGCTGGCTGATCTGTCGCAAAAGGGGTATTGAAACTCAGCAACCGTTGATTGACTGTACCAAATGATTCCCCAAACCACTCACGGCCTGATCGGTTAGGGCTTTCCAATTCCAGCTCATGAAATTGCACGTTCCAGTACCGGTTGATTGTGGTATCGGGTGCCAGCGATTCCGGTGCAGCGTAGGAAATACGCCCCTCCTCTTCTTCTCGGTCGACACACAAAAAATACCAAGCTACATCCTCGTACGCGTGGCGCTCATGAGACCATTCATTTGACGCACCATCGAAAGCAATATCATGAGGACCTTGACCCCAGAAATAAAGCACATCTCCATCATCCCAACTCCCATCTTCACCTCCGGGGAACCACGAAGCAACCACCTGCACGCCGAGCGGACGATCTGTGGAGTTCTCCATGGGCAACATCCTCCCGCCATTTCCATAGATGTGAATGTGGCGCGTATCCATCGTGTCCGGCTCAAGTCCCGCAGCCATCATCCAAGTCTTGTCGATCGCATAAATCCCGTCTGATGGTATTGAAATCCGTTTCATCAAACCTGACTCGAGTGGACTTTCATCCGGCCAGGTCCGCGCCCGTTCTCCTGAGTTTAAAACCACTCCTGGACCGGACAACTCGTTAGAACGACCTACCGCCAAATCGAGCCGGTCCAACCTTTCAAATTCCATCGCAATCGAATTCCATCGCAGTAGCGGTCCTGTCCACTGCATCGAATGCGCTGCCTGAAGCGGTTTCCATTGGCCTTCCGCATCGGAATTCAGGCAAATTTGATGCTGTCGATTCGTCAAAGTGCTGGCTTCCACAACCTGCCAATTTTCTGTGTCAACGAGAATTTGACTTGAAGACCAATTTTCGGGCAGGGCGATTTCATAAACACCCCATGGGATTTCGTCCAGCCAGAAGCCATCTTCAGTGCACATCAAACCCACCGGAGCAGCCTCGCATGAATCCACCCAATCAACTGAAAATGTGCGCTCTACAACTAGAATGGAAGGGTTCTGAGCCACAGCACTTTGGTGGCTCTGGGCCAACAGAACCAAATATGCCAAACTCAATATTTGCCTCAAATAGATTTCCATAACGAATGACAGTGCGAAATTGGTGTAAAAGTGGATGCAACGCAAAAGCCCAAACGCACGTTAAAGACAAATAGTGTCATACAGTTAAAAGTTCAGTGTGCCTTGAAAATTCAAGAGTGCATTCGATTTTTTCTTATTCTTGTAAATTCATTGGGAATCATCTTTATGAAGCAACTCCTAACAATACCTGCAACCGCCGTCTTTATGATGGCTTCATTTTGGACCTTCACGAGCAACTCAGCTCACGCGCAAGACCCAGAATTCACGCAATATTTCGCGAACCCGCTTTACCTCAACCCAGCGTTTGCCGGATCGGCTCGTTGTCCACGGTTGACCATGTCGTATCGCAATCAATGGCCAGCTATGAGCGGTTCGTTTGTCACCACCGCCGCTGCTTATGACCAGCACGTTGAGACGCTGTCCGGAGGACTGGGATTCATCGTGATGAATGACCAAGCGGGTCGAGGCACGTTGAGTACCACCACGGCGAGTGGCATATACAGCTACCAACAAGCCATCACGCGCAAATTGTCCATCAAAGCTGCAATGCAAGTCACCTATATGCAAAAGGCATTGGATTGGGGGCGATTAACCTTTGGTGACATGATCGATCCGCGACGTGGATTCATCTATGAAACCCAGGACATTCCGCGAGGAGGAATGGTTCAAACCGTTGACTTCAGCTCCGGAATTCTTGGATTCACCGATAAATATTATTTTGGCATGGCGGTTCATCATCTGAATGAACCCAATGAATCCCTTGTGGTTGGCACAAGCCGTCTGCCCATGAAGTATACGGTCCATGCGGGTGCAGTTTTGCCTTTGCAGCGCTCAGTTACGGGCATCGAATCGACAATTTCTCCCAACGTGTTCTATCGCAGACAAGGGGAATTCCAACAATTGAATCTCGGTCTTTATGTAAACAAAGGGCCATTAGTTGGAGGTATTTGGTACCGTGGCATCATGTTCACCGACTACCGTGACGCATTCATTGTCACACTCGGCATCAAATCGGATGTGGTACAGTTCGGCTACAGCTATGACTTGACCGTGTCTGAGTTGACTCCAGCAACAGGCGGAGCGCACGAGATCAGCATGACCATTCAATTCGACTGCCGTGGCAAGCGGTCGAAATTCCGAACAATAAACTGCCCGTCATTCTAGTTTTACTAGGTACGGCGGTAAGCCAAGCAACCCTCTATCTGCATGAAACCCACACGAACCCTCAATACCATGAATTGGAAATTCATCGCGTTAGGATTCTTCGCCTCAACCCTTTCTTTCACGAGCTGCACTCCAGAGCGCTCGGGCGCTACGGGCTGGGCGTATAATGAAACCTCTAATGGCGGATTCGAACGTCGCCCTTATTTGGGCCAGGAAACAGCTCCCGGCCTGGTTTTCATCGAAGGTGGCACCTTTACGATGGGACAAGTTGAAGATGATTTGACTTCGAACTGGGACAACATCCCGCGCCGTGTTACCGTGCCATCGTTTTACATGGACGAGGTTGAGGTCACGAATTCATTTTGGTTGGAGTATGTCTATTGGCTGAATCGCGTATACGGCGAGACATACCGCGAAGTAGTGATGAGAGCTCTGCCTGACACCCTGGTCTGGAGAGAAAAACTTTCTTTCAATGAGCCTTACGTTGATTACTATCTGAGGCACCCGGCTTACCAAGATTACCCGGTGGTAGGTGTGTCTTGGAACCAAGCCAAAGATTTTTGCAAGTGGCGAACGGATCGAGTGAACGAACAATTATTGGTTCGCGAGGGGCTCATCGCTCACAATCCAGAAGCTCAAATTGATGAAGAGTTTTTCACCACAGAGGCCTACCTCTCTGGACAATACACACCGGAAAACGTAACGGAAGGGCTGACGGATTATCGCCCTGGATCTTCAGGCGCTCGAAATGTTCGATTCGAAGATGGCCTGTTCCAACCTGCCTATCGCTTACCTACTGAAGCAGAATGGGAGTATGCCGCGCTCGGTTTGATTGGAAACAGCTACGCTGAACTCATCTCAGATCGGCGAACGTACCCTTGGGACGGACACTACACGCGAAATGACAATTCCCGATCGCGTGAATACGGTGGCATGAATGCAAATTTTGCGCGCGGACGAGGAGACTACATGGGTGTCGCAGGGTCGTTGAACGATGGTGCTGCTGCCACAGCAAACGTATATCAATATGCTCCGAACGACTACGGTCTGTACAATATGGCGGGGAATGTGAACGAGTGGGTCATGGATGTGTATCGTCCATACAACACAGTGGACGTTGAAGAGTTTCGACCATTTCGGGGTAATGTGTATCAGACTGCACAGCGCAACGCAGAAGGTATTATGGCTGACAAGTACGACTTTGTTGTGTACGATATCGCCGCTTTGGAATCGGATTTGAAAGCCTATGAAAAGGCCGCGATGAAAAATTTCACCGATGAAGAACAAAACCTTGTTTCCAACATTTTCAACGCCATTGAAGCCGCAAAAGAAGAGATCAAAGTCAAACGACTAGAGGAAGGGCAAGAGCAAATCGCTGAGGCTAAAGAGCTGGTTGTTGACAGCGAAGAGATGATAGCACCAGACTTGTTGGATCTCTTTGTCCGAAATGTTGACGCATCTCCCGGAGAAATGCGATACCGAAATGTCACCGTTGAAGAAAGCCTCGGGCGGGATAACTACCGCCAAGCCGATAACATCGATTACTTAGACGGTGATTTCAACTCCAGCATCCGGTACAGCGAAGAGGAGTTACAATCAACGGGCAATACCGGAGATCTGATGTATGGTTACGGATCCACCAGTTTGATCAACAACCGATCTCGTGTGTATAAAGGCGGTGGATGGAACGACCGTAGCTATTGGTTGAGCCCCGGCACGCGTCGATTTATGGATGAAGACAAGGCCTCCGCTGCCATCGGATTCCGCTGTGCGATGGACCGATTGGGGTCTCAATCGCTGAACAGTCCGCGATAATCTTTTTGAGATATAATGCGATTTAAGAGAAGCCTCACCTCACCGTGGGGCTTCTTTGATTTTCAACCTTTGGAGCTAACTTCACTCCCATGTTTTTGAATGAAGCGGACAAAGCATTTGTGGCTATTCAGCAGCAATTTTTGGCCTGCAAAGGCGTCACCACGGACACGCGCACCGCTGGGCAAGGTCAATTGTTTTTTGCACTGAAAGGCGAGCATTTCAACGGCAACTTGTACGCCCAATCCGCCTTGGATCTCGGCTGTGTCGCGGCTGTAGTTGACGAAATTTATGATGACGCTGCGGCTGACACCCGCTACATCCGAGTTCCCGATGTTCTCGCCGCCTTGCAGTCACTCGCGCGTTGGCACCGGCGAAGCTGGAGTTGTCCCGTAATCGGATTGACCGGAAGCAACGGCAAAACCACAACCAAAGAATTGATAAAATGTGTGTTGGAGGAGCGGTTTGATCACGTGCATGCGACGATTGGAAACTTCAACAATGAAATAGGGGTCCCGCTCACCTTGCTTTCAACAAGTCGTTCACCTGACATCGCCATCATCGAAATGGGAGCAAATGCTCAAGGTGAAATTGGGTTGCTTGCACAAATCGCCGAGCCCGACTTCGGCATCATTACGAACATCGGCCGTGCGCATCTTGAAGGATTTGGCGGCGAGTCGGGCGTGTTGAAAGGCAAGGGAGAACTCTTCGATTTTCTCAGAAACTGCGTTCCAACCCACACCGTCTTTGTCCATAACGGCCACCCCAAATTAATGTCCATATCCGCCGGAATGAACCGCATCGAATATGGTTCTGAAGAGCATCCGCCTTGCGTCACCAAAGCGCTGAACGAGCAGGCATTTACCTGGAAGGATGCAGCTGGACAACTGCAAGCCACCTTGAGAGTGCACATCAGCGGCTTCCATAACCGAGAAAACATTTTGGCAGCCATCACCATCGGTCAACACTTCGGTGTGTCTGCTGATGCCTGTGCATTGGCTATTTCCCAGTACACACCGACCAATAACCGGTCTCAATGGCATCGCTCATCATCGAATCAAGTTCTGCTCGATGCCTACAACGCCAACCCATCCAGCATGCTCGCGGCCTTGGAAGCCTTCATCCGTGAAGCCGAAGAAAAAGTGCCCGAAACAGCACCGGTATGCATTTTGGGGGATATGGCGGAATTAGGAGAATACAGCCAACAAGCCCATACAGAAATCATCGAAAAAGCCTTGACCACGGGCGCAGAAGTGTACACCGTTGGCCCACTATTCCAGGCAGCGGCGTACGAGACGCATTCCCCCATCACTGCGTTTCGGGATACGGTCGCTGCAGCCGAATTCTTGGAACAACACCCCGTACGAGGACGTGCAGTTCTCCTTAAAGGTTCTCGATCCATCGCACTCGAGGCCCTCTTGAAAGTCTTGTAAATGAAGTTGTCTTTAGCAATCGCAGGGCGCGTTATCTTTGTCGACCATGGATTTTATCAGTGAATTGCGCTGGCGCGGGATGTTGCACGACATGACGCCGGGATTGGAGGAGTTGCTCAAAAAAGGCAACGTGACAGGATATGTGGGATTCGATCCGACTGCTGATTCTCTGCACATTGGCAATTTGGTTCCTGTTATGATGTTGGTGCACTGGCAGCGATGCGGGCACCGCCCGATTGCATTGGTGGGCGGAGCGACAGGGATGGTAGGCGATCCAAGCGGTAAGACTGCGGAACGTCAGCTATTGGACGTGGAACAAATCGAGCACAATTTGGCTTGTCAACGCGCCCAGCTCGAGCAGTTTTTGGCTTTCGAAGGAGATCAAGCAGCACGTGTAGTCAACAACGCTGATTGGTTCAAGGATTTCAAGTTTCTGGATTTCATTCGCGATGTGGGAAAGCACATCACGGTCAATTACATGACCTCGAAAGACAGCGTCAAAAAGCGATTAGAATCCGGGATGAGCTTCACGGAATTCAGCTACCAACTCGTGCAAGGCTACGATTTCTACCACTTGTGGAAACACGATTCGTGCAGTGTCCAATTTGGCGGGTCGGATCAGTGGGGCAACATCACCACAGGAACTGAGTTGATTCGTCGCATCGGCGGTGGGCATGCTTATGCGGTAACCGCTCCCCTCATCACCAAAGCTGACGGCAGCAAATTCGGTAAGTCGGAAGGTGGAAACGTGTGGATTGATAAAGCCAAAACATCCGCTTACAAATTTTACCAGTACTGGATCAACGCGGCGGATGAAGACGTGAGCAAGTACATTCGCATCTTCACCTTGAAAACGCGTGAGGAAATTGAAGCCCTCGAAGCAGAGCACGCAACAGATCCGGGGCGCCGCATTTTGCAAAAGGCGTTGGCCGAGGACATCACCGTGCGAATTCACAGCCAAGCGG
>Ga0255756_1002503_pt1 | contig 19688 bp, 9 predicted proteins | sample 011ome_20_FD_179956 | JGI IMG/M metagenome (GOLD analysis project Ga0255756, IMG submission 179956) | Coastal salt marsh microbial communities from the Groves Creek Marsh, Skidaway Island, Georgia - 011509CT metaG (version 2) | ecosystem: Environmental > Aquatic > Marine > Intertidal zone > Salt...
TTGAAGTTGTCTTCTTAGGAGAGAAAATAAGCGTTGACTTGAGATCAGGAAAAAAGGCGTTTTGAGAATATTAATGTAATATTCAGTATATATATACGAGTGATGAGAAAGAAGAAGAAGAGATAACAAATAACACGCGCACGTAAGACGCAGACGTCGTAACGCGACAAACGCTCTCTTTTATAAACGCTCTTCTTTCTCTCTTCTCGTTCTACGCAGAACCGCCTCAAAACCCTAAACAAGCGTGTGCCTCTTTTCCCTCGGGAGAATTTTGTCTCGTAACCACACAAAAAGGACGACGACGACGATGGACGACGACGACGATAAAGACGTTCAAAACGCATCCGCGACGGTCGCGTTACCCGCCAACTCCACCCCGCGTTCTCTTTCCCTCTTACACAACAACCCTCTTCTCGAGAAGGATATCAATTTCCCCTCGCATTTGTTCCACGAATCCTTCCGGAAGAGCTTTTTGCTCGAACTCGACCAGTTGTGCTCGTTAGCCTGGGAGATTTCCAGGATGGAATACGAAGACGAAAAAGACGACGAGAAAGACGACGACGAAAATGTGACGCTGACGTTTCACGAAAAGATTGAAGTTTTACACGCGCGATGGAATTTCTTCGACGATTTGTACTCCGAACACACCAAGTGCGAAGATTTGACCGTCTTTCCGGAACTGAACTTACGAGTGGCGAACGTGACGAAAGCGTACGAATTAGAACACGAAGCCGAGGAGTGGCTGTTCGAGGAAGTTGGAGGACTGGTGAAGACAGTTTGGAAAGAAACGAATGATACTGATGGGAGTCGTGAGAGAAAAGGAGGCGACGGCGTAAACGACGTCGACGTTTTGGCGAAGACGAGGAACGAAAATGATTTCGGGAAGAGAGAGTCGATAAAGTTAGTCTTAGCGAAAGCGGCGAGAGGATTACACGCGACGAGAACGATGTTGAAAGCGCACTTGGCGAAAGAAAGCGCGCACGTTTTACCTCTGTTGAAAAAACACTTCTCCGAAGAGGAGCAGGCGAAGATGACGTGGTCGTTTTTAGAAAAGTTTCCCGCGGAGAAAGTGACTGGGATATTAGAGTGGGTGTTTGGAGAGATGATGATGGGAGAGGAAGAGCACAGAGGTGGAGAGTATTTGGAGAGTTTAGAGATGTATTTAAGAGCGCCAAAAGTGAAAACGTGCGCGGAAGCGATGGCGTTGAAATCGAAATTGAAGAAAATGATTGAAGACGTTCGAGCGAACGACGAGGAAGAGTACGAGAGGATGAAAGAGCGAGTCGAAAAAGCGCCGATTTTATCGCTGTTGTTTGAAAAAGAAGGCGGCGGCGAAGAGATGATGATGATGATGAACAACAACAACAACAACAAGACGGCGGCGACACCTCCTCCTCCTCCTCCAAACAACCGAAACAGACGAAACCGACACAAAAAATCCGCCTCTTTGTCCTCGAGACAAAAGCGAGACAAAAAGAACAAGAAGCTTCCAATCGATCACATCTTTCAGTTTCACGATGCCTTACGCGTAGAGTTGAATCGAATGGAGACGGAGATTTTACAACTCCCGACCGATGGCGCGTCGAGTTCCGACGCCAAACTCGTTCGAGAAATTGAAGGTCGATTTGTGTTTTTACAAGGCGTCTACGAGGCGCACTCCAAATCGGAAGACGAGGTAGTCTTTCCTCAGTTAGAGAAGAAGAAAGCTTTAGTGAACGTCAGTCACTCGTACACTCTCGACCACGAGCACGAGTCGGAGTTGTTCGAGGAGATGTTGTCGTTGATTGAAAAATTGAAGAAACACGTCAATCGAGAGATTTTGAAGGAAGAAGAGAGGAGGACGAAGAAGAATAAAACGACGACGCGCAATAGTATCAGAAACAAAAAGAAGAATAGGAAAGGCGACGATATAGAAGAAAAAAACGAAGAATTAGAAGTAGAAGAAGTGGAAGAAGACGATAGCGGCACCATCGTGAGGAAACTCCAAGAGACGTGCGTCGCTTTAAAAGTCTCCTTGGAAACGCACGTGAAAAACGAAGAGGACGAATTATGGCCGTTGTTCGAGGAACACTTCACGATCGAAGAGCAAGAAACGTTGGTTGGATTAATCATCGGCCAAACTGGGGCGGAGGTTTTGAGGGCCATGCTCGATTGGGTTCGCCGATCGCTCGATAGCGAAGAGGCGTTGGTGATGATGGCGAATATGAAACAGGCGACAGAAAATACGAGGTTTGCGAAATGGCTGAATACTTGGATGACTGGAGAGGATCCAGAAGCAGTCAGAGTGCTAGGTTTAAAGAAAAGAGGGGTTTTAACGATTCCAGAGAAAGCGGACTTAGAAGAGAAGGAGCAAAAGAGAAGGAAGATTGATGCCACCGCCACTACCAACGACAACATCGACGACGCGAAGAAGAAGCCGTCGTCGTTCGCTTTGACTGCGAAGAAGCAAGACGAAGAAGAAAAGCGTCGACAAGAACAACACGAACAACGACACCAAATTAATAATAATTGTCGTGAGCCGGACGAGGACGAGATTTCCGACGCGACTACCGCGACGAACACGCACGTTTTGGGCGGCCACGGCGTCAGGCAAGTCAGCGAGTATTTCGACACGTTGCGCAAATCACAATCCGCTGATAAGTTGCTCTCCACGTCCACATCAGTCGAGAACCAATCCGAGGGCGGCGATGACACGTCCAAAGATGCGTCGCACAGTAACCAAACGGACACCGGTATTTTTAAACCCGGTTGGTCGGATATTTTCAAAATGAACCAACGTCAGTTGGAAAGCGCGATACACATTTTGAATCGAGACGATACGCTCGCGCCGAGTAGGAAAGCGTATTTGATGCAAAACTTGTTAGCGAGTCGATGGATTACCGGGAACCAAAAGATTACCGAAGATAAGATGGAGTTGGATGCCATGATGATGGTTGATGGAGGAAACAAAAGTGGGAACAACAACAACGCCACCACTACGAATAACAACAACAACAACAACACCAACGCGATGCGCGCGGTGTCGGCATCCGCCGAAGAGGACGACTCGAACAACACCAACGAGAACAAGAACATCTCACCGTCGTTGAAAGCTGTGCCAAACTTCACGCTTCGCGGTGGCATCGGTTCGGGTGATAAAAAGAAAGGCGCTACCGCGGATCAACCAATCGTCTGTTACGCGTGCCCTCCTCCGTCTAAAACAAACGCCGAAAAGCAAACGGTAAACAAAGCAAAAGAGAGCGGCGGCGGCGGCGGGAACAACACCACCACCAACTACAAACACGAAAACTGCCTCGGATGCAAACACTACCACCGAAAGTGTAAAATCGTTCCAACGTGTTGCAACGTCCCTTTCCCGTGTCGTTTTTGCCACGACGACAACTCCGACCACGCCATGGACCGATACAACACGAAAGAAATGCAGTGCATGAAGTGCGCGTTGATCCAACCCGTCGCCAAGAATTGCAAAAAGTGCAACGTCGAAATGGCCAGATACTTTTGTAAAGTCTGCAATCTCTTCGATGATTTACAAGACGGCAGACACATCTACCACTGTCCGTTTTGCAACGTCTGCCGAAAAGGTAAAGGTCTCGGCCAAGATTTCTTCCACTGCATGAAATGCAACTCGTGCGTCTCTTTAGTCATGGGCCCGCACGAGTGTCTCGGCAAACGCTCGAGCATGGAGAGCGAATGCCCGGTGTGCAAAGACTTCATGTTCGATTCCGAGACGCCGGTGAAAACGTTACCGTGCGGACATTTAATGCACACGTCTTGCTTCGAAACGTACACGAGGCATTACTACACCTGTCCGCTCTGCCGCAAATCTCTGGGCGATTTCACCGTCTACTTTCGAATGCTCGACGCGATTTTAGCGGACGAGAGGCAGAAGAAAAAAGCCGAAGAAGAAGATAAAGAAGATAAAGAAGAAACCAAAGAACAAAAGCAGCAAAAGGTCAAATGCAACGACTGCGCGGAAGTGACGATGGCGGAGTTTCACTTCGTCTACCACGCCTGCGGGAAATGTCGCTCGTACAATACCGTGGTAGAATAGAACGCGATGAATAAGATTATAACAACAGAAAAGAGAACGCACTCGTTTTCACACCACGAAAGCTCTGCCCGTTTGTACTCTTTATATATATTTGTATGCGTGCGTGTAGTGCCGGGAAAATGTCATCGCAATAGGTATTCGCTTCGCCTTCTTTTGCCTTTTCGGTTGAAAATTCAAAATCTTCATAAAGAGAATGAAGCCAAAAGTTTCCAAATACTTCTCTCCTGCTGCTGCTCGAGAAGACGTATTAGCAGCAGAAGCAGCGAAGACCATCGATTCTACTTCTGCCAATATTGTTTCATCGTCAAACTCGGAGTTTATTGCATCAAAGTCCTTCATCGAATGTTTCAACAAATGTGAAATCGATTTCCAATCCTTCCTGGAAGCGGCAAAAATCAAGGCGGATTACGAGAAACACGAGAACGGTTTGGAGATGATTTTAAAACACGCAGAAGGACTTATTTTCGAGAAAAAAGAGTTCTTCGAACGAGAGAAGGAAGAGAGACGTAAGCGGCGTCATAAAAGCCGGGTGAATCGCTCTGAGGAAGAGGAAGAGGAAGGCGCAGATGTGTTAGGGTTTAGAGAAGGCTTTGAGGGTGCAGACGAAGAAGCGACTGCGAGAAAGCGTTTAGGACGTTTACTCAAAGACACGTTGGAAGAGTTGCACCGATTACACGTGAACGCGTCGTGCAGATGCTCGACTCGCGCGCCGAGAGTGAAAGAAGCGAGAGATAAACTGACGTCGTACCGAAGGCGCGCCAGAGAGGCGTACAAGACGGTTGACTTTGAGAGGTACGAGACGGATCTGAGAGACCGGTTTGAAAAGAAACGGAAGAGGGAAGATGCGGATGCGTTTGCAAAGTTTCGAAAGAATCCTCCGAAATCGATCGAGGAGATTCGTACGTGTTGCGAGTTGTTCGTGAGAAACGGGCGGTCGCCGCACCATTTGTGCCCGCACTTGTGTTACTATCGCGAGTACGAGCCGGCGAGGCAGTTGTTCGTGTTGAGAATCGCGTGTTGCGAGAAGTTTGGGAGCGCGAAGAAGTTGGAAGGGTGGACGTCCGAGTTAGCTTTGAATAATAGCACGTCTATTAGTAATAGCGCCGCCAATAGTAGGGAGCGACGAGGTAGGAATTCCTCATTTTCGCCTTCGCCGAGGAAAGAGTCGTCGTCGCAACTCTCCTCGTACGCGGTGAACAATTCAAACAGCGTCCTCGGATCTGGGTATAAATCGTTTCCGTGGAAAGTCGAGTTTAAAAGTCCAAGCGGGGAGATATTTGCTACCGCGGAGGATGTTTTGAAAGCCATATCCGGAGAAGACGGTGATACGAATACTACTCATCAAGCCGCGTTAGCGGTGGGAAAGAGTCAACCCCCGGTAACGAATCCGCAAGGCATCTCCTTCCCGCGATCTTCACACGGCGGGTCCGGGAAACGATTGCCCGGAGTCAAAGAGCACGGGTTAGAACAAGACGTGGAGATTTTGAGAGCCGCGTTGTGGAAGGCGTCCGACGACCAAGTGCACGCGTCTTCGCCGGTCAAGTTGAGACGGTTAGAAGCGGAAACGGAAGGGTACGAACGGAGTCCCATGCAATTGGCGCCTCCCGGGAAAGGGTTCGTGGAGAGTTGCGGAGACGTGGTGACGTTGAAAGTTATCGATTACGATAACGATGGTGACGATTCAGACGACGAAGAGGGGAGAATGTTGTTCAGCGAGAGCGAGTACGATACGGACGGAGAAGATTTGGAGAGAAGAGGAGGAAGAAGAAGAAGAAGAGAAGACGCGCATCATAATCATCATCAAGACGCGTTCGATGGCTATTTTTACGAGGACGAAGAAGAAGACGATGATGTCGTCGTCGCTGATGAAATCGTGAACATCAGAAAGGAGGAGAATAAGAAAGAGGAGCAAAAGGAAGAAGAAGAAAAATCGAAAGTCTTGGCGTATGACGACGAGAGCGAGAACAAAAACCCAAGTTCCTTTGAAAAGGTGAAATCAATAAAGAAGGAAAGAAAAGTCCAAGAAGCCACTTTTTATGCCGCCAATAATGGCGACGGACCATCCGCCTTTGAAAAGGAAGAAGATTTTCATCAAAGCGAGGAGAAGAAACTGCGCATGGCGCAACTGAACGAAACGAAAATGATACACTCCTATCACTCGTCGAAGCTTTTGAAACTGGAAAGCGAACCGCCGTTGGTGAGTAAGTTCGACGACGAGGATGCGATTGATGCGTTCTTTCTCAGAAAGGAAGAAGAAGAAGAAGAAGAAGCCGTTCAAAATCCTACGACGAGACAACAATCCTCTGTTATCGGCGGTTCACAAAGACACTTCGTCGTCCCGCCAAGATCTCCGTTCGGTCTCCTCGAGGAAATCTTATGGAGAGACGACTGGAAACTTTTAACCGCGTGCATGATGCTGAACTGCACGACGCGATTGCAAGTCGATCGCGTCTTGTGGGAGTTGTTTACGTTAGCGCCGACGGCGGAAGACGCGGTGAAATTAGGTGAAACAGAGCGTGGGATTGAATTGATTGAAAAATGTTTAGCGACGATTGGATTGCACAGAAAACGTGCGAGAGCGTTCGTGAGGTTATCGAAAGATGTGGTTGAAGCGAGACGAGGTAAAGAGAGCGCTTTGTTACGATTAGGAGGCGAAAGCAAATTAGGAGACAAAGATCAAATCTTGGCGTTGGATAATAACACCACCACTGGATCAGAGAATGACGACGACGATGGCAACGGTAACGGAGAAAGGGATGATGAAGAAGAGGAAGAAGAAGAAGAAGCAACAATTCCACCGCCATCATCGGCGCCACCAACTGGAGGAAAATTCGTCCGCTCCGTTTCTGAATTCCACGGCGTCGGTGCGTACGCTGCGGATGCGCACGCAATGTTCTGCGACGGCATCATCGCCGCGCCGCCGAGAGATCACGCTTTACGATGGTACTATGCTTTCGCGTTGGAACGAGAGAGCGAAAAGTTATCCAAGAACGTTTTGTTTCTAAAGACGACGAACGCGGAAGAAGAGGAAGAAAATGTAGAAAGAGATTAGCGTTGACGTAAAATAATAGCGAATACCTGCGCACGCAACAAACTCGTTAAAATACACGCACCTGAAGAAGGTATTACGTACAACTATACCAACTTGGTACCACTACAGCTACAACTCTACACTATCAGGTAATAATACTACATCTGCAATAACTCTCTGTCTCTCTAGAATCCTTGGAAACACCTATCGTAGTTTGGCAACGTTATCATCTCTTTCGCGATATCATTCAGAGGATGCCAGACCTTCTCGACCGGTACGAGATACATCTCAGGTGCTCGCAACGCGCGTTTTTCTATTTCGGTTCGGTCTTGAATAACCCCACTTTCTTCTTTGTCTTCAATATTGAATAAGTTTCGCCAGTGCGCCTTCTCGTCCTTCACTTGTCGATAAGTCGGAAACGCTCGAGCGCTCCCGATGGAACCAATCGATCCGCGAACTTCAATATCATCCCAAAATGCAATCATCAGCGTCGTTCGCGTCGGTAACGGTGTGCTCTTCTCGTCGGTATATGAATCGTTATTAATGAAAGCGTTCAAGCCTCGTCCAGGAACGACTCCGTGTAACAACTCTCCGTCAAACACGACGCATCGATTGGTTTTCGGATACGCTAACCAACCGTTGATTTCGTTAAAGTTGGTATTCTTTTGATCGCCGTCGCGTTGCGTCGTCACTAAGGTCGGTCCTCCAACGAACGCTGCTGGGTTTTCCGAGGTGGTTGTTCTTTGTCGCTTATTATTCTTGTTCCTTTCATCCTCCATCATCTCACCGTTGGCGGATATGAACACGACCACGGAACAGATTGGATGTCTCAATCCGTTGATACCTTCATCGTCAGAGTCAAAATGCATTTGGTGTCCTTCACAGTGTGCTCGATTATGACACCACCACTCTGCTTTCGTGGCCTCGCGTAAAACTCTCGGAAACGCGCGACCGGCGACGCATTTCGCGTACTCGATGACAACATCCATCGTGCTCGAAAAATTATTAGTACGTTCTTCTTCGTTCTCCCCGACGACGATATCGTGCACGTACGAAAAGAACTGCCTTTGTGAATTCTTCTTCTCACGATTAAAATACTCGTGCTGCATCCAAAACGGCGACTGAACGTCACCGAACTGCTTTTGCATCATTCGCAACGTCGACGTTGGGAACACGTCGTCGAACATCTTCGCGTAAATCATCTCTTTTTGTTGTACATTTTCACCATCATCGTCGTTCGATTTCTTCTTTTGCTCCTTCTCCTCTGCCACATTAACGACGGGGCCTAAATCCACTCTGTCCTTCCCGTACCTCAAAATCTCCTCTCGATTCAAGCAAAACAGGTACTTTTCCTCTTTTAGAAGTTTTGCGATGAATTTTGCCTCCGCGGACGAATACTTCGCATCCTCTTCTTGTTGTTGCATCGAGAGCAACACGAATTGTTTCATCAACCTCTTCCTAAAAGCTTCCTCTTCCTCTTTTTCAGTCTCCTTTTCTGAATCATCGATGGTAGTATTACACGTAATTGAACTCATGGCGAGCATTTTGCACTTGTTCAAGTCCTCTCGCGTCCTCGATAAAGCGAGTAAACGTGGAAGTAATCCTTCTTGAATACTTCTCCAATTCTGTTTCTTTTCTTTCATCATCGTCATCACTAAACGCTTTCCTTCCTTTTCGCATGTATCGAATTCCGAAGATGCAGACGTTTTTTTGGTGGTGGGAGTGTCTTCCGTCATCGAACTCTCTTTATCTTCTTTCTCTTCTTCCTCGCAACGCGTTTGTCATAAGGAGTTCCATCGTGTATCCATTTTTGTGGCGAATTTTCCTCAGTGTAAGAAGAGAAAAACTCGTCTCTTTTTAGTACCTAAACGCATCTTCATGACGTCTGGAAAAGAAGACAGAGGAGGATCAAAATCGAGAGCGACGACGGGAAAGACGAGAAAGAGGAAGACTCGTACTTGTGAACAGAGGGATTCTTTATGGGATTTGATTGTAAATAACGACGATATTTGTTTTAAACATGTGCTTCCGAGATTGAATGGGACTGATGTGAAATTCTTGTTTGGAGTGAATACGGAGACGAGAAAGTTGATTAAGAGATCATCACGCAAGGAGGAGTTAAAAAGGAAGTTTTTGATTGATGAGATGTCGTCGATATCGACTTTGGAAGTAGCGTGGGAGCATTATCCGTGGGGCACGTATACGTATACGCACGATGTGGAAGGAGATTTTTTGGACGAACCATATTTCTGCTGGAAAGTTGCTTGTACGAATAAACTCGAGTTACTCAAGTGGATACGAGAGGAGAAAAAGTGTGAGTGGGATGAAGATACGATTAATGAGGCCGCAGAATAAGGCAATCTGGAAATGGTGAAGTATTGCGTTGCAAATGAGTGTCCTATTGATGAGTGGGCGTGTGCACATGCTGCCTCAGGAGGTCATCTCGAGTGCCTCAAATACTTACACGAAGAAGTCAAAGCGCCTTGGGATTATTGGACTGCCGAATGGGCGGCTCGAAATGGTCATCTCCACATACTCGAATATCTTGTTGAGCGAAAGTATGATAAATATAACGAAAGTGCGTGTTCTTGGGCGGCCGAGAAAGGTCACTTAGACTGTTTGAAGTACTTACACGAAACCGCCAAAGCGCCTTGGGACTCCGAGGCCGTACGAATAGCGCACGAGAACAAACAAACCGAGTGTTTACAATACCTCCTCGACAACAACTGTCCTCTACCACGCGGTTGGCGATACGAAGGCGGAGAACTGCGCGTACCAGAATAGAATAGAATCGCACGCGATGTATAAACACGCCGCTCTTGTAATACTACAATGAAGAGAGAGACAAACAGAGACTGAGTGGAATTTTCTTCTTCAGTTCACACATCGACTCTTTTTTTCTCTGCATTGTAACACGCGCGAAAAGAACAACAACAACAACAACAACAACAATGATCATCCCGGTGCGCTGTTTCACCTGCGGCAAGGTACGTTTCGATCGCGCTCTTTACTTTCTTTCTTTTTATTCTTCTTCTGCCATTCGTCCTCTTCTTCTTCTTTCATCACTTCCCCGCGCAAGAATCATCATCGTTTGGAGCCGCAAAACCGCTCAAATTCTCACGCTTTAAAACTCTCTTTAAAACTCTCTAAAAAGGTGATTGGGAACAAGTGGGACACGTATTTAGACTTATTGCAAGCGGATTACGCGGAGAAAGACGCGTTAGACGCGTTAGAGTTGAAGAGATATTGCTGCAGGAGGATGGTCATGTGTCACGTGGATTTGATCGAGAAATTGCTGAATTATAACACGCTGGAGAGACAAGAGTAACGGAGAGAAAGCGCCGCTCGAAAAGACACTTTGTACTACTATTATAGTATTATTACTACGACAACTACACGTATTATTATTACACCATACAAATGTTATTACTACTACTCTAAACTGCGACGACGAGCTTTTAGTATTATTCATCGATTTTCGCGAAACTCTTGTTTCGTGAGCGTTAATACTAAGAAGGAGAAGGAGCGGAACTTTTTTCCACCACCAAAAACGTTTTATTCTATTCTCTATTTGTTTTTACAAACCCCATTTCTGCTGGTCTTTTATGGAGGCGTCGTACGCTCTCTTTCCGGTTAACTTTTGCCCGGTTTTCGTGACGTACGTGCGCACGCCGGCGCCGGTCGTGTACCATCTCGCTTCTTGTTGATTATTCGCGCCGTTGTTATTTTTACTAGTATTGAACGGATTTTGCATTTGCGCGTCATACGCCTCTCTCTCCCCGATTGTCATGGGCACTTGCGTCTTCCTTTTCCCGTTTGAGTTAAATTGCGCCTGGTAATCGACAAACACGACTTCGTTATTCACCCTCGAGCCGAGGAAGAGTTCCGAGGCTGGAACGTAATGCGGAAGAAGTTTCCGCCACTCTTTGTTTTTGTTATTGTTATTATTAGTACTAGTATTCGCGTTCGGAAGCAAAGGAGGAGGAAGCTTTTGATTTTGCCATTGCTGATGCTCCCGATGCGTGTTGTACTCGCGAACCTCTAAAATTTCATCGTCGTCTATATCGTCTTCGATATCATCATCATCATCTTCGATATCATCATCATCATCATCATCATCTTCTCTTCCTCCTCCTCCTTTTCGTCTGGTCATCTCTTCTAACCCCGACGAAAAGAAGGCAAATTTGCCCCTTTTTCCCGTCGAAGGTTTCGCATTCTCCTTAAAGTTTCCTTCTTTTTCCTCCTCCTCCTCCTCTTCGACGTCCTCCTCTCCCGACGATGATTCAGACGGTGATGATGAAAACGACGACGAAGATTCCTCCTCGTCAAATCCTTCTTTCTTTCCTCCAAATCCAAATCCTCTTCCTCCCCCGCCAAACTCTCGCATCGCTCTCGATTTATCTCCCATGCCGAGAGATAACGATTCAGACAAAGACGATTCAGACATTTCCGACACCATTTTTATCTCATACTATATATATCAGACGTGTGAGAGGAAACGAGACGAACTTTTGTGTCAAGTGTCGAGTGTTTTTGAATTTTTTTTATAAAATCAATTTAGGGTTAAACCCTAATAATTTTCTGTGCTTATCTCCTCTCTCGACACGACGGATGGATCAAATTTTTTCTTCATTTTACACACGCGCGTATCTAGTATATCATCACAGCACCTCTTCTTTCTGTCCGCGTGAAGAAGAAACAACCTTAACTCGAGGATAACTGTTCGAGAGAGACAGAGATGATGATGATGTCAGGGACCACGATGAGTTCTTCTTCTCGTTCGTGTTCTTCTTCTTCTTCTTCATATACTAATGGAAGAAAGATTATCACCCAACAACAGAGGAAGCGATTCTTCAACAACAACAACAAAAACAACAAAGAAACGATGATAAAAGCCTCTTCTTCTGATCAAGATCCTTCAAAATCTATGGCGGATGATACCACACCGAACGTTTCCGTCGGTCCTTCGTGCTCGATCGACGAACCGGAAACGTGCTCGTTAGCGGATTTGGAGATTTTGTACGTGGATGCCCTCTGGAATTACTACAACGACGGCAAGTTTACGCTCTCGGACGGACAATACGATCGCATCCGGGAAGAACTCAATTGGCAAGGGTCTGGGTTTCCAACGTTAAGAAGAGACGAGATTCAGTTCGTACAAGCCGCGATGGCGTATTCTCGAGGGGAGAAGATCATGGGCGACGACGAGTACGAGGACTTGAAGAGGAAAATCAAAAACGAAGCCGGGAAGAGGAAGGACGTGACGGCGTTGCTTTTGTACACCAAAGGGCAGCAGCTGTTAGACGAGGCGCAGTTTGAACTCATGAGCGAAGAGATGATGAAACTTGGCATCGACGTTGGAATGAAAGGCGCCACGTGCACTTTATCCCAAACGCCGACGACGCTCGAAAACGACGCCTCGGCGGTGGCGAAGATGTACGCAGCGTTGGCGTTGGTTCCGTTTTTGGTCGGTTTAGCGCCGACGATTGTCTTTGACGTTCTCGGTTTGCACGTCCCGAATGGCTTAGCGTTAGGTTTCGCGACCACGTTAGCCGCCATCTTGACGTACAAATTAGCCGAGTACACGGAATTGAACAACGCGCAAATTTTAACCGGCCAGTGTCCGTGCTGCGAGGAACCGTTTAAGCAACTGTTTTCGGGTGAAAACGGCGGCGAGACAGAGATGGAACACAAGTGCAAAGTGTGTGGAACCACGTGCTCGCTGAACCGAGAGAAGAAGTTAATCGTGACCAGCGGACCGTTCGCTATTTAATTTTATGATTTCGATGCGTTTTATCGAGAACGAATACGAAGAGGATTAAAAAATGAAATGAAATGAACACACACACACACACACGCGCGAGAGAGAAAGAGAGACAGAAAACTTGAAATAAACGTTGTTTAAACTACTATTCACATCACGCGAACGTTATTGTCTACATCGTCCAGTCGCGCGTGTATTCTATATTTTGTTACGTGTGATTTGAGCAAAATTTTCCCGCCAAAATATCTTCACTTTTTATTCTCATCAAACACATCCTCATCGAACACTTCTTTCTCTGCGCTTTTGCGAAAGACTCTGAAAAGAGTAGCAGTGATAAGAGAGAGTAGTATTCGTGCCACGTTTCATACATGAGAAAGAGCGCGATGACGCTTTTCTTTCCGCTTTCTGGTCTTTCCAGCGGTACTCTTCACACCAAAAGCGCGCACGTCTGCGCTCGAGGAAGAGAATTTCATCATCCTTTCCCGTCGTCTCGTCGTTTACTTCGTTCTCGGTTCGCGAACCAGGAGAAGAGCAAAAGAGATATTGTGACGTCAGCGATATCGTCGTCATCTTTAGACGATATAAAAACGAAAGGGTGGGTGGTGTTCTCGGACGTACACGTCAGTCGAAAAACCAAAGATATTGCCTTGGAGACTTTGAAACACGTCCACGCAATAGCTGCGAACGAAAACAGAGGCATCTTATTTCTCGGGGATTTTTGGCACCACCGAGGCGCGTTACCGGTGGAAACTCTGAACGAAATCATTCGAGAGCTCGCAAAGTGGACGCAACCGACGATCATGCTCGTCGGGAACCACGACCAGGTGAACGTAAATGGAAGCGTGCACGCGCTGGAGGTGTTGCGAATGTGTAATCCGGAGAAGATTTGCGTGTTCGATGAACCGAGAGTGTGGAGAGGCGCGATGTGGTTGCCGTATAGGAAAGATCAAGAGATGATGCGAAGAACTGTGGAGGAGTTGATGGAACGACATTCAAAGAAACGATCGAGTAACGTAGCAGTAGCGGTAGAAGAAGAAATTAAAACGGTGTTTTGCCACGCGGACGTGATGGGTGCGAACGTCAATCAAACGTTTCAAATGAGAAACGGGGTGGATTCGAAAGAAACGTTTAGCGAGGGCATCGAAAGTATCATTTCGGGACACTATCACAAGCCGCATTTCGTGGAGAGAGATTCGCGCGTGCGATACGTCGGGAGTCCGTATCAAATATCGCGAGCGGAGAAAAACCAAGAGAAACATCTGTTATTTTTAAACGATAAATGGCGAGATGAAAGTTTAACCGACGCGGACGTTTTGAAACGCTCGAAAATCGACATTGGACCGAGGTATTTTGACATCGACGAAACGATCGGCGAAAGCATCGAGACGATTGCGGGTGATTTGCGGGCGAACGATATCGTTCGGTGGACGATTCCGTTTGATTCCTCTTTGTCTGCTATGGAAGAAGAAGAAGAAGAGGAGGAAGAAGAAAAGAAGAAGAAATCAAAGAAGAAGAAGACGCTGTCGCGAAGCGTGCCAAAACGAGTCGAAAACGCGCGTCTGAAATACGGGTGTCAAATCGAAGTTCGACGACCTCCGGCGGAGTTGAAATCGACGATTGAGAACGCAGAATCGTTAAGTCCGGTGGATTTGTTCAGTTCGTACGCCAAGAGTATTCAGTTAACTGGAGACGCCAAGGCGTTTTGCGAAGAGATTATCGCAGAAGCCGTGTCGTCGAGAGAAAACGAAGACGGCAGCAAACTCGATACCGGCGACGATTCAAACAAACTCTCCACGTCTGCGCATCTTCGTAAAATCGAATTCGATGAAGTTGAAATCACTGGATTTGGCGCGTTCAAAGATGAAATCACGTATCCTCTCAACGACCGCGGCGTGGTGTGCGTCGTCGGCGATAATCGAGATGACTCTGGGTTTGCAGATTCCAACGGTGCCGGTAAAACGACGTTAGTCACCGCCGTCATGTGGGCGTTGACCGGTAAATCTGACGTTCGCTTAGATACCGGCTCGACGCAAAAATATTTAACCAACAAAGACGTCGTCAACGACGACTCGAGATCGGCTCGAGTTATCGTGCGCGGATCCTTGATCGACGATCGAGAGGGCGACGACGGCGGAAAGAAACCGTTCGTTATTGAAAGAGCAGTCACGCGAACCAAGTTATCGAAATTATCCTTCGTCGTAGACGATACGGACGAAACGAAATTAGACTCCAAGAAAACGCAGGAACACATGGATGAAATTATAGGCGCTTCGGTCTTGGCGCAGACGTGCTTTCACGGCCAACACACGATTGGAAGCTTACTCGAAGCCTCCGACGCGCAACTGAAAAACAGTTTCGGTTCCTTAGTCGAACAATCCGTCTGGCTCAGGTGTAAAAACAAGAGCAAGAAGATTCTGAAAGAACGACGCGAGAAATTGACCATCGCGAAAGCTGAATTGAAATCTCGCGAGAGTTACGTCCAACGAACGAAATCGAGATTTTTAGAAACCGAGAGAGAATATAACCGATGGAAGGAAACGTTCGAGGAAAAAGTGCGAGCGATTACGATCGAGAGAGAAGACGCGTTGGACGCGTTGGCGTTAGATCGAATGCGAAATGCGCGCAAGGCGGTGAAGGAAGTCAAAGATATCGAATCAGTCGCGAACGAAGCGTTGCGCCAAATTCTCGATATTAATACGAATCGAAACGAGTTTCTCGACGACGCCGAAGGTGTCTCCATTCAAAACAGAAAAGCAAAAGAAAACGAACAACGTCATCAACAACTCGATCGAGACGAACAGAACCTGTTGAAACTCTTCAACGACGCGCAACGCAACGAAGCCTCGTCGAGAGCGACGGCGGAGCAAGCGCACAAGAGCGCCGGTCAAGTGTTCAATCTCTCAAAACAGTCCGCAGCAGTGCATCAACACGCCATCGACAAAGAGACTTTAAAGTGCACGTTGTGTCACCAATCCATCGACCCGATTAAACAAAAAGAAACGTTCGAACAGTTAAAACGTGACGCGGAAGTCATGCGATTGAAACACGTCGCGGCGATTGAAGCTTTGAACGACTCGCGAGTCAAATTAGACCAGTTTCAATTATTTAAGAAATCCGAAATCGAGCGAATGTTGAACGAAGAAAGAGCGCTGCAGAATTTGAAGTTCGCTCGAGTTGAAAAAGAGAACAAGAAGATGATGTTGACGAACGAATTGAGACGGTTAGTTTCGTTACTGGTGAACGTTTCGGAACGGTTTTCTCAAATGCTGCCATACGTGCCCGAGGAAGTGTTGGCGTTGGAAAAGAGCTTTGGCGACGATGGCGACGCGTTGCGTTTAGAGAGAAGGAAAAGAAGAGAACAAGAACAAGAACAACAATCGACGAAGTACGCCGCTGCCCCTGCGGGTTTCTCGTCGGAACGGGGAGAGGCGTTATCAGGCATCGTTCCCGGATTGCTGGATTACCGGACGCCGTATACTTCGTCTTCTTCGCGAGGATACGCTTCCTCTCAAAACGACGAAAACAATCCTCCGGGTAAAAACGACGGTTTCATTCAGAACAACGTCGTCGTCGCGAATAACATCACATCGCTCGCGCAACTCCTCCACATCGACCACTCGTCCGGACTCCTCGCCGACGATGCTTCTTTACCTTCCTTTGCGAAAGCGGTGGAATCGAAAGTCGCCGCGGCGGAAACGCTCGTCGCCGGATGCGAGAAATCGTTGAGAGACTACGAGAGAATCAATCAAAAATACCAGCAAGACGTCAACACAAACGACGACGCGAGTTTCAACACCAACAATCCGCACTTTGAAGCGATGAGACAACTCCAAGAACAATTGACGGTAGAAACGGAATCTTTGAACGATTTGAAGGAGAATTCGTACTCGAAGATTGAGTTCGATTTGAACACGGCGAAAATCGCGGATAAATGTTTCAGTCCGACGAGAGGCGTGTCGAATTATTTGTTTGAAAATGTTTTAGCGGAGGTTTCGGAGAGATGTCAAGAGTACGTGTTCGCGTTAACTGGCGGCGCGTTGAGTTTGCAACTGGTGAGTAGTAGTTCTTCTTTTTCGTCGTCCTCGGCGGCGGCGGATAACAATATCATCACGTATAACGATTCAGACGATGATTTCGACGACGACTCGATCGACGAAGTCGCAACAAAAACGACGCAGTTAGAAAAGATTGAGAGAGTCATATTCGCGCGTAAACAGCACTCCGGCGAGCAATACGAACGCTCTTTGCGACAACTTTCAGGCGGCGAACGACGGAGACTGGCCATCGGTTTAGCCTTGGCGTACGCCGACGTCTCCGCGCGCCGATTAAACGTGCAATCAAACTTATTGATACTGGACGAAGCGTTGCAACATTTGGATTCCGAAGGCATCGAAAGAGTCGTCTCGGTGTTGCGCGCGATTGAATCCGAATATAGTAGTAGCTCTTCGAGTGGCTGCGACGATGTGAATAACGTCCTCTTGAAGAAGACGGTTTTATTAACCACCCAAGCGGATTCAGAAACGGAGAAAATGTTTGACGGCGTCGACGCGGTCGTGAAGAACAAGAACCGCTCGGAAGTTTTAATCGGACGAGGCGAATAATATAGAATTTATTTTCATCGAAGAGTAGTTAAAGGCGTTAAAAGCGATGTGCGTGTGTGTATTATGTGTTGTTGTATATTTATACCTACTAGTACTAAAAGATTGTACCATAACGTACGTCTTCTAAATTTTAACCTTTACGTTGCATGTTCAGCAGCGCTTCTAACTCCCTCTTAATCTCCTCCTCGTCTTTTTCCTCCTCGTCGTCTTCGTTTTCGTGATGATGCGCGACGAACGGATGCGAAGTCTTGTTAAACGTCGTCCCTCGCTTCCTATCGTACGTACACTGCAACGATTTCCGTTGCGCTTCGAACAGTCTGCTTTTCAGGATTGTGTCGTCGTTTTCTCCTTTTAATTCTTCTTCTTTATTATCATCGCTACTGCTAAAGTTACTCCTACTCGTTTCCGTCGTCGTCGTTTCGAGAACAAACTCAACTCCCGTGGACTGTCTCGTATTCAACTCCAACCGTTCCAACCGTTCTTTAATCTCCTCCTCCGCGTACATTTTCCTCTTATTCATTAAATCCTCCTCTACTACTTCATCCTCTTCTGCGTCTGAATCGAAGAGTTCCGGCGGTGGTGAGGCCCAAGGGGTATCCGGTTCGTCGATGATATCTTTCGCCGATTTCGTGCGTTCGTTTTCTCGTAAATTGTCGTCGTCCCATTGGATGTGTTTTTTGTTCGGGTCTTTGTTCTTCATAAAGTTTTCGTTCGGGACGCCGAATAACGAGCCTCGCGGGACTGGCATTATTATTACGGTGTGTTCTGTTTCTCTCTTCTTTTTGTCTTCTTCTGTTCTTAACTTCTTAATGTAGTAACAGTAGTGAGGCACAAACTGACGCACAAAAATGTGAGGAAGCTGCGCCTTTTCCAATTTTGAGAGATTTTTATTTTAGGGTGTCCAACCCTAAGAGCTCAGTGAGCAAGAAAGAAGGCGACAAAAAGACGACAAAAAGACTCGTCACTTTTGTTTGCAAAAAGCGTCGTTTGGTCTCCCTCGTGGGGGTCGGATCTCTCTCTTAAACACAAAGACACGTCGTCGTCGTCGTTTGAAGACGCGTTATTATTATAATAATATAGTAGGAGTGTAGTGCTCTGCTACTGCCTTGGTATTCTTTAAGCTCTCTTATTACGCACGTATAATACACGCGTTCATCTTGGATAATATTATGATGACGACGAAAGGCATTTTAATGAGCGAGAAAAAGGAAAAGACGGCGAAAAGTCACCTTCGAGATGTTGAGAACAACAACAACAACAACAAAGACGATGAAGACGACAAAGAGGATTCGTTGATGAAAAACATCACCCTGAACGACCTGACAAAGTTAGCGTTGGACTCGGAATCCGAAGCCGCCAAGAAGTTTGGCTGCGGGACGACCAGGTTTAAGACGATGTGCGTAGTGTGATACGATGACCCTTATCCATTTCTTCTGTTTATTAATTTCTTTTACAACGAGTAGTGTATCTGTTTACTAACTCTTCATCTCTCTTCATCTCTCTTCATCAAAACAGATGTCGAAAATTCGGAATCATTCGATGGCCGCACCGGAAGCTACACTCTCTCCTCGAGATGTATAAAAGCTTAGCCGGGTACTACCAGGTAAAAATTGATTTTGACTTTTCATTTTACTATTAGGTGGTTGACTTTTGCCTTTTTTCAATCAAAATCCTTTCGCGTAAACATACGAAAGCGCACGTAATACACTGACATCACTCCAACTCTAAAATCTAATAGGAACTGTGCGAAAAAGCAACTGCGGACCCCGAAAACGAATCCACGATGGAGGTCTTACAATCCACGAAAAAAGATCTCGACCGGTTGCGAGAATACGCGTTTCAAGTGGTGAGTGACTTTTGTCTTTTCAACACTCAAAATTCTTTTTTTGTCTGTGTGTGAAGAAAAACAGAAAAAAAGCGACCCTTCGACTTCCCCCTTTTTTTTTTCTTTTTTTCGAAAAAATAAAAGGGCGACACCGAATTTCGGCCAACTTTTTTCCGGTCAGCCAAAAAAGTTGGCCGAAATCGGTCAATTTTTTTTAATAAGATTTTTGAAGAATTTAGGGTAACAAAAAAGTTGGCCGAAATCGGTTAATTTTTTTTTTACAGCCTCCCCAAAAAACAGAAAATACCACCTTCAAAAGTGGTGCAGTTTTATAAGACTTTCATATTTGCGCTTGAAGTTCTTCGTATCAAAAGGCGTATTTATCCATAAAATTACGTCAGAAGGTTGGCAAACTA
>Ga0255756_1002505_pt1 | contig 19686 bp, 17 predicted proteins | sample 011ome_20_FD_179956 | JGI IMG/M metagenome (GOLD analysis project Ga0255756, IMG submission 179956) | Coastal salt marsh microbial communities from the Groves Creek Marsh, Skidaway Island, Georgia - 011509CT metaG (version 2) | ecosystem: Environmental > Aquatic > Marine > Intertidal zone > Salt...
ATCAGAAGTTGCTGTGATTACCGCCATAGAGGGGCCAATGCCGCGTTGAGGATTGGTGAAAATGTAGTTACTTTGTCAAAAGTAAGGCAATTCCGCCTTCCATTTCATCTACAAAGCGAGCAGTAATTGACAGAACGCGTTTTTGAACTCAATGGAGCTGAACCGGCCCAGTTATATGGCCCCAGCAATACCTTTCTAAAACAGATCGGCGCCCACTTTCCGACGCTGAAAATCGTCGCACGCGGACACGCCATTAAGGTCTTGGGAGCCGACGATGTCCTTGACGAATTTGAAGATAAACTCGAGGCCATACTTGCCTATGTCAACGTTAATAAAACGCTGGATCAGAGAGCATTCGATCATTTGATCCAAGCGCAAGATGCCGCGAAGGTCAACCACACCCTGCTTAAAGACGAGATCATTCTTCACGGGCCCAACGGAAAAATCATCAAGGCAAAAACCGTCAACCAATACAAGCTCATCGAAGCTTCAGTAGAAAATGATTTGGTCTTTGCCGTGGGACCCGCGGGAACGGGAAAGACATATACAGCTGTGGCTTTGGCCGTGCGAGCACTGAAAAACCGTGAGGTTAGACGCATCATAATGACGCGTCCCGCGGTGGAAGCTGGAGAGAATCTGGGCTTTTTGCCCGGGGATTTGAAGGAAAAATTGGACCCTTACCTCCAACCCTTATACGATGCCTTGCGCGACATGTTGCCGAAGGAGAAGTTGGAGTATTTCCTCGAAAATAAAACCATTGAGATCGCGCCATTAGCGTTTATGCGTGGACGCACCTTGGACGATGCCTTCGTTATTCTTGACGAAAGCCAAAACACGACGACCTCACAAATGAAGATGTTCTTGACCCGTATGGGTGAGAACGCGCGATTCATCATTACCGGAGATGCCTCCCAAATAGATTTGCCCAAACACCAGAAAAGTGGCTTGAAAGAAGCCTTATCTAAGCTGGAAGGGTTGAAAGGCATCGGTATAGTGAAGCTCGACGGGCGAGATGTCATCCGACACCCGCTAGTGAAACAAATTATTAAAGCATACGAACAAAAAGATTGATCATGAATCAAGAACCGGACTACCAATTCTCAGGACAAACCAAATTTTACCGCGGCAAAGTGCGCGACGTCTACACCATTGGTCAAGATGTATTGGTGATGGTGGCCTCGAACCGCATCTCAGCTTTTGATGTAGTCTTACCACGTCCTATTCCTGGGAAAGGACAGGTATTGAATCAGATTGCCGAGCACTTTTTGGTGGCTACCGAAGATATCGTGCCGAACTGGCGCTTGGTCACCCCGGATCCACAAGTAACCGTTGGCCACCGCGCAGAACCTTTCAAAGTTGAGATGGTCATCCGAGGTTACCTCGCCGGTCACGCGGCACGCACCTATAAAAGTGGCCTCCGTGAATTATGTGGGGTCGTATTGCCGGAAGGTATGAAGGAAAACGATGCTTTCCCTGAAACCATCATCACTCCGGCCACAAAGGCGGACCATGGCGCTCACGATGAGGATATTTCTCGCGAGAACATCATCGCCAAGGGCATTGTGAGCGAAGCAGATTACGTGCAGCTCGAGGCCTACACACGTGCTTTGTTTGCGCGTGGTCAAGAGATGGCCGCAGCACAAGGTCTCATTCTAGTCGATACCAAATATGAATTCGGCAAGCTTTCCGACGGCACCATCGTTTTGATCGATGAGATCCACACCCCGGACAGCTCCCGCTATTTCTATGCAGAAGGATATGAAGAGCGCCAGGCTGCAGGCGAAGCACAACGCCAATTGAGCAAGGAGTTCGTTCGCGAATGGCTTATGGACAATGGCTTCCAAGGCAAAGAGGGTCAGCAGGTTCCTGAAATGACAGATGATTTTGTGGCGTTGGTGAGCAGCCGTTACCAAGAATTGTTCGAGCGCATTACGGGGAAAACTTTCCAACCTACCCCGGAAGAAGGCGCGGAAGAACGCATTAAATTAAACGTCGAGAAATACTTGGCCACCTTCTGGGAGGCATAGTTGTTCTATTTCGTCCAAAAATTGAGTAGATTTAGGACATGAGAAAACTGATTTACCTAATTATCTTCTTGGGTTTTGGAATTTCAAGCCATGCCCAGTTCAAGATCCTTCGCTTTGGCGTGAAGGGAGGCGTGAACTATCCTCAAGCCAACATCAGTACACAAGACCTCATCGACCTGTACACCAACCAGAACTACGACATTTCCAACGTTCAAACCGACGTGACCAATGGGTTTAATTTCGGTGGAATCGCACGCATCGCTGTGCCATTGATCCCGGCATACATCCACGGTGAAGCGCTATACACACAGTTCAGTCAAAACCTAATGATCGTTGACGGTGGACAGGAGATAGATATGAGTACTACGGTGCAACGATTTGATTTTCCAATCTCTGCGGGAATGAAATTCGGTCCCGCTTGGGCAGGATTAGGTGCAACACCCTCAATCCCTGTAGCAAACGCCAATGATATTTGGTCACAAGATACAGAAGCCCAGTTCAGTTGGGGATGGCACATCCATTCGGGACTTAAGGTTTGGCGTTTGATGGCTGAAGTGAAGTACGAAGGAGGCTTCGGCATGCTCGCACAAAACGTGGCCTACACGACAGACGCAGGTACGACGTACGACTTCAATCTAGATGCGCGCAACAGCCAACTCGTGGTGAGCGTCGCCTACCTTTTCAAATAACCCTTGCGGTAAAAATGCCCGATCACCCCGATGGTGTACGCATCACTTTCGAGGTCGACCATGCGCTTTTTTAATTGGGCCCTGTTCAATCCATCAGTGCTCAGATAGAAATACGTGTATCCCAGTATGCGTCCGCCTTCGACAATAATGGCGCATTTCTCCTGCCCTTTGCGGCCGGGGCCCACCAAAATGGCCTCTTCAGGCAACATCGCCTTGCGCATATCAGATAGCGCCATGCTTTGTTGCTCGGGCTTCCATTGCAACGGCTGTACGTTCTTTTCGTAATGCCCGCGGTCTTTATCTAGCAAGAAGGTCGCCGGGTCTAATTTGTGCTCCATCATCAACCGCTGCAACCAAGGATAGAGCGACTTCGGGCTATCGAAATACAACGGCGGCAACTGATGGCGTACCGGAAATACTTTCACAAACTCCACGGTATGGCTCTTTCTCGGCTCAGGAAAGATCCCGTAATTCAGTAGCTTTTTCTTCTTGACCGCATTGTAGATGGGCCGGTGCAGCTCTACGGTCTTATGGAATAGAATCTCCGCAATGGCCTCGTTTCCTAGATCCTCGATCTCCAAGCGAACCGCCTCGTTTTGTAGGGCTAGCGCCACCTTATTGTCGGCGACGAAATGTCTGTTAATGCTGTTTTGCAAATCCTTACTCGAGCCGATGTAAATGATCTCATCCGCAGCGTTGAAGATGTAATAGATACCCACCTTGTTCTGCAAATCCCGCACCTGCTCCTTGAATGGATTCTTTTGTATACTCGCCTCTCGTGCCACCTGAACTTCTTGGAATACTGACGTACGGTCCTTTTCAAACAAGACTTTGAGTAAGTCTAACGTAAGGCGAGCATCCCCTTCCGCGCGATGGCGTGCTGTATTAATTAGGCCCAATTCTTTGCTGACGGTCTTCAGCCCGTAGTTCTCCCAATCCGGAAAAATGCGTTCTGCATAGGGAATAGTATCTAGGGTAGCGCGATGGTAATCGAACCCTAGGGCGTCAAACTCTTGCTGAAAGACTCGGTAGTCGAAACTGATATTATGAGCGACAAACGTGCAATCTTCGGTGATCTTCACCACCCGCTTGGCAAGCTCGTAGAACTTCGGCGCGGTACGCACCATTTTATTGGTAATCCCCGTGAGCTTAGTGACATAGGGATCAATTGATTTTTCGGGGTTGACCAGAGAGACGAATTGGTCCACAACCTCCCCATGTTCCAAAATGAAAATGGCGATGTCGATGATCTTTTCAGATCCAAAGGATCCGCCCGTACACTCTATATCTACTACCGCGAATTTCATGCGGAATAATGTCTAGCGCCAAAGATGGACGAACCTATGCGCACGTGTGTAGCGCCACATGCCAAAGCAATTTCATAATCACCGCTCATGCCCATGCTCAATACCTCCCAACCTCGGCCTGGGCCGTAGGTTTCAAAAGCTTTGTGCAAGGCAGTGAATTCTTCACGGATTTGGGCGTGATCGTCGGTAAATGTGGCCATGCCCATCAACCCGCGAACACGGACATTCGGGTATTGTCCCAAGGCATGTACAACTTCCGCAAGCTCATCCATATCAAAACCAAATTTGGTATCCTCTTGGGCAATGTGAACTTGCAAAGTGCAGTCGATAATGCGCCCCACCTTAGCGGCCTCTTTATTGAGTGCTGCCAAGACCTTTGGTCGGTCCACCCCGTGTACAAGATGTACAAAGGAGGCCATGTATTTGATTTTATTCGTCTGAATATGACCGATCATGTGCCAATGGATATCCTTCGGCATCAGCTCATACTTCTGTGCCATCTCTTGGATTTTATTCTCCCCAAAATGGCGCTGATCTGCATCGTAGGCCTCCATCAATAACTCTACCGGCTTGGTCTTGCTGACCGCGATGAGTGTGGCTTTAGGCCCAATTTTAGTCCGTAAATCCTCTAAAGATTCTGCAATGGTCATTTGAACACGTGAAGCAATAATCCGCTTCTTAGTTTAGGCTCAATATACGTGCTCTTTGGAGGCATTGAACCCCTATTCTCGGCAATTTCTTTCAATAGTTTTACACTAACCGGAGGCAATCTGAACCCAAGGTTATACCCTCGTTTTCCCATCGCGGCACTCGTGTCCACCTCACTCTGTCGCACGTACCTCAGCCTGCTATCATTGCGCTCATCGTGCACCTCAAACAAGGGCTTCAAAATACTGTCCAGCAACAACTGTGTAGCCAGTACTTCGTCCGCTGCCTTATCCTTATGAATCAATCCGTACCAACGGCCTTCCCAGTACATTTCGAAATTATGCTCGCCAAGCTCCGCGCTAGGACCACCAAGGGGAACCACCGAATAAGCAGTGCCCAAATCATTCACATCAAAAACGCGGTCCTCCAACTTCATCCAACGCTCAAAGGCCTGTATGCTCAGCTGTTTTTCGCTCATGAACATACACAGCACTCCTTGGGCCAATGGATTCTCCGGCCTGCCCTGAGCCACCCTCACCGAGGAGGCCAATCTGTGGTGCCCGTCGGCAATATATTTGGTGCCGGCCTGCGCAAAAAACTCCTGCAGCACCCCTACCCATTGTTCAGGGACGGGCCACAGTTGATGCAAGTAGCGATCCGTAGAGGAAAACTCATATTCTGGTCGGTCTAATTGAACCTCAGCCAAACATTGCTCATACGCCTCATTCACCGAACCAAAAATGAGCACCGGCTCCGCCTGAAAACCCGTGGTATCGAGGTATTTCTCAAAGAGCTTCTCCCTACGTTCCAGTGTTTTTTCGTGCGGTAAGGTCTTGCCCTGCGCCACACTATCTGCATCCAACAAACCGATCACCCCTAAAAACTCATGGGTCGGCGTTTTCTGACGGTACAAATAATAGGTGGCCAATTCTTCCTGCAAGAACACCCCTTCTTGCATAAAGGCATCGAAACGCTCGCGCACCGCCTCAAAACGACGTTCGTAACTCGCCTCAGGCAGAGCGTTGGGATTAATGACGTGCAAGAAAGTATATGGATTGTTTTCCAGCTTGTCTTCAAGCTCGAAGGGCTCATAGCTGATGTACGAGCGTGTTGCAACCAAATACGCCTTGTCCCTTGTAGGACGGGTGGCTTTGAAGGGATGTAACATGTCGGTGGTTCTCTTTGGGTCCCTCCAAGGTACGCCGACCGCGCAATATTCCCCAACAAAAAAGCCCCGCTCCGCGGGGCTTTTTTAAGAATGCTAAATTTTTTGCCTTAGGCTTCGGCTGCTAAGGCGTCGATGTGCGCCGCAAGCTCAGTTCCGATGCGGTCCTGTGCCTCGCCTGTCGCAGCACCAATATGCGGCGTCAAGCTGATCTTTCCGTTCATCAACACTTTGATGGCTGGGGTTGGCTCGTTCTTGAATACATCCAATCCTGCACCTGCAACCTTACCGCTCTCAAGGGCATCCAACAACGCCTCTTCATTGATCACACCTCCACGAGCCGCGTTCAACAAGAATACGCCGTCCTTCATCTTGGCAAGTTCAGCCTCACCGATTAGATCCCCACCTGGCACGTGCAACGAGATGAAATCACTCTCTGCCAACACACCTTCAAACCCTACGTTCTTACACGTGAAGGTCGCAGATTGCCCGTCAAAGAAATCAAGGCTTACCTCCACATCGTCATTGTGCATGTCCGAGAAAATCACTCGCATACCGGCACCAATAGCAAGTTTCGCCAAGGCCTGGCCGATACGACCGAAACCGATAATCCCTAAGGTGCGACCCTTGAGCTCAATACCGTTAGCATACGCTTTTTTCAATGCTGCGAACTGCGTATCACCATCCAAGGGCATTTGACGGTTTGAATCGTGCATAAATCTGACTAACGAACGCATGTGTGCCATGACTAATTCTGCTACAGAATCTGACGATGATGCAGGTGTATTGAACACCTTCAACCCTTTGCTACGAGCGTACTCTACATCGATGTTGTCCATCCCTACACCGCCACGGCCGATTCCCTTAATGGAAGGGCAAGCATCGATCAAGGCTTGACGTACAGTGGTCGCTGAGCGTACCAATACAACATCTACCTGGTGTTCGTTAATGTAGTTTTCTAGTTGGTCCTGAGCCACCTTTGTGGTGATCAGTTCGTGGCCAGAGGCTTCAATCGCCGCTGCGCCTGATGCAGAAATACCGTCGTTTGCTAAGACTTTCATGCGTGTTGTTTTTCTAATTCTTTCATACAATCTACCAATGCCTGAACGCTATCGAGGTCCATGGCATTGTACATGGAAGCGCGGTAACCACCCACAGAGCGGTGTCCGTTGATTCCACTAATATTGGCTGCTTTCCAAAGTGCGTCGAACGCCTCTTTGTGCGCCGCCTCGTCCTTCAAAAGGAAACATGCGTTCATATTCGAGCGATCCTCAACCGCTGCCGTTCCTACGAACAATGGGTTGCGATCTATTTCACCATAAATCAAATCCGCTTTGGCTTGGTTGCGAGCGGCAATGGCTTCAACACCACCCATCTCCTTCAACCAACGCAAGGTCAACATGCTTACATACACAGAGAATACCGGAGGCGTGTTGAACATGCTCTCTTTCTCAATGTGCGTGGTGTACTTTAACATCGTCGGGATATAGCGTCCAGATTTCCCGAGGGCATCCTTGCGCACGATCACCAAAGTCGCTCCCGCCGGGCCCAAATTTTTCTGTGCGCCCGCGTAAATCAAATCGAATTTGCTCACATCTACAGGACGAGAGAAAATATCTGAGCTCATATCACAAATCACTGGAACGTCCGTTTCTGGGAACGACTTCATCTGTGTTCCGTAAATGGTATTGTTCGACGTGCAGTGGAAGTAATCCGCGGACGGATCGATGCTGTACCCTTTTGGAATAAAGTTGTAGTTCGCCTCCTTGGAAGAAGCAATAGCCTCTGCAGAGCCCAATCCTTTCGCTTCCTTCAACGCCTTGCTTGCCCAAGCCCCTGTATCAAGGTATTGTGCTTTACCAGTCTCTGTCAAGAAGTTGTAAGCAACCATCGCAAACTGCAATGAAGCTCCTCCCTGAAGGAAGATTACCTCATGGGTATCTGGCACGTTCAAGGTTTCTTTGACTAGGGCGACCGCCTCGTCCATCACGGCAACAAAATTCTTGCTGCGGTGTGAGATTTCAATGACAGACAAACCTAGTCCATCAAAATCTAATAATGCTTTAGAAGCTTCTTCAAACACTTGGCCAGGAAGAATACATGGACCAGCGGAAAAATTGTGCGTTTTCATACGAGCAATTAAAGTGAGCGACAAAGGTAAAATGTCTACATACCTTAAGGCGTAATTGGCACAAAAAGTTTAGACGATTTTTAACGGGTAATCAACAATTGGCCCCTTCCCTTACAAACGTATCAATAGTTACAGCTTTTCCGCTTCGTACACCTTAACTTTGAGGCATTGTTAAGAACCAAAATCCCATAACATGTCGAACGGAATTTTCAATGTACCTGTTGCTGCTAACGAGCCTATCTACGATTATGCACCAGGCACTCCTGAACGCGAAGCATTATTAGCCTCTTACAAAGCGCAATTCAACGCCCAAGTGGACTTACCCATGTACATCGGCGATGAAGAAGTGCGCACGGGCAACACCGGTAACCTCACCCCTCCGCACGATCACCAACACGTGATCGGCACCTTCCACAAAGGCGATGCGAGCCACGTGGAAGCAGCCATTGAAGCGGCACTAGCCGCGAAAGACCGCTGGTCAAATATGCCTTGGGAACACCGCGCGTCTATTTTCTTGAAAGCCGCAGAATTGATCAGTGGGAAGTACCGCTATAAAATCAATGCAGCAACCATGTTGGCGCAAGGCAAGAACTGTTTCCAGAGTGAGATTGATTCCGTATGTGAATTGGCCGATTTCCTTCGCTTCAACGTCGAATACATGACGCAGATTTACAGCGAACAACCGGAGAGCTCTCCAGGGGTATGGAACCGCATGGAATACCGTCCACTAGAAGGCTTTGTTTTCGCCCTTACACCGTTCAACTTTACCGCCATCGCTGGTAACCTTCCTTCTTCGGCTGCCTTGATGGGCAACACCGTGGTTTGGAAACCGGCCAACTCGCAAATCTATTCTGCGAACGTGGTGATGGAAATCTTCCGCGAAGCGGGTCTGCCGGACGGCGTCATCAACCTTGTATACGTCAGTGGCCCAGTGGCCGGCGATGTGATTTTCGAGCACAAAGATTTTGCAGGTATTCACTTCACGGGATCTACAGGTGTGTTCCAAAACCTTTGGAAAACCATCGGAAATAACATCCACAAATACCGCTCGTACCCACGTATCGTTGGAGAAACTGGTGGTAAGGACTTCGTTGTAGCACACCCTTCTGCCAAGAGCAAGGAAGTGAGCACTGCCCTAAGCCGCGGTGCCTTCGAATTCCAAGGACAGAAATGTTCAGCAGCCTCACGTGCCTACATTCCACAGAGCATGTGGCCAGCAGTGAAAGAAGAACTATTGGCTGACCTCGCCACCTTCAAGATGGGAACCCCAGAAGATATGGGCAACTTTATCAATGCGGTCATCGATGAGAAAGCCTTCGACAAAATTGCTTCGTACATCGAGTACGTGAAAGAGCAGAGCGATGCTGAAATCATCGCTGGTGGTGGATACGACAAGAGCAAAGGGTACTTCATCGAGCCTACTGTAGTGGTGACTACCAATCCTAAGTTCCGCACCATGGTAGAAGAAATCTTCGGCCCTGTGTTGACCATCTATGTGTACGCTGATGCGGATTGGGACAGCATGCTTGACCTCGTGGACAGCACCTCTGAATATGCCTTGACCGGATCTATTTTCTCAGGCGATCGTTACATGGCCATTGAAGCCACCAACAGATTGGAGAATGCTGCAGGGAACTTCTACATCAACGACAAACCAACAGGTGCCGTTGTGGGACAGCAGCCGTTCGGTGGCGCACGTGGTTCAGGAACGAACGACAAGGCAGGATCCTACCTCAACCTATTGCGTTGGGTCAATGCCCGCACCATCAAGGAGACCTTAGTTCCTCCAACAGATTACCGTTACCCATTCCTCGGGTAAGACAAAATTTTTTCGTCCTCTACATAAAAAAGGCGCCCTCGGGGCGCCTTTTTTTATCCTCTAAAATTGTTGATTTCGCTTTTAGGCAGGAAGACCACCTTCTTAGTTTCAAAGAATTCGCCGTCGAAATGTCTAGACAATGCAGAAATTCGAGCCTTAAGTGGGCCCAATTCTTCCGCCAAATCACCCCCTTTCAGGTACAAGAGCCCGTTCACACGATCGGGGTCCAAATTCTTCGATGCAATCTTACCCTTAATCCAAGGCAAGAAGCGTTGCATGTGGGTCACCGCACGGCTCACCACAAAATCGTAGGGACCTTTGAACTGCTCCGCACGTCCGTGAGATGCCTTAATATTTTCCAAACCTAGGGCTTCAGCCACTGCCTCGACCACTTTGATTTTCTTTCCGATGGAATCTACCAAATGGAATTGGGTCTCTGGAAAAAGAATGGCCAACGGAATTCCAGGGAAGCCTCCACCCGTGCCAACGTCCAAGACTTTTTGTCCCGGCTTGAAGGAGTAGATTTTGGCGATGCCTAGGGAATGCAATACGTGCTTTTCGTAAAAGCTGTCCATATCCTTGCGAGAGATCACATTGATCTTCGCATTCCATTCCGTGTAGAGGTCAAATAGCGCAGCGAATTGGTCCTGCTGCTTCTGGGACAACCCAGGAAAATGACCATAGATGAGTTCTACTGTTTGCATGGGCCAAAGATAGCGTGGGTGCCGTACTTTTGCGCTACATGAAGTTCACCTTATTACATACGGACGATAAAAGTTCCGCAAGAGCCGGAACCCTCGAGACCGACCACGGCACCATACAAACCCCCATCTTTATGCCGGTGGGTACTGCTGGCACGGTCAAAGGCGTGCACACCAAGGACCTCAAGGAGGATACCAAGGCACAAATCATCCTAGGGAATACCTACCACCTTTTTCTGCGCCCCGGTACAGAAATTTTAAAAGCCGCGGGTGGACTCCATAAATTCAACGGCTGGGACCGCCCCATCCTCACAGATAGTGGCGGCTACCAAGTATATAGTCTCGCAAATCAACGCAAGATCATCGAGGAAGGTGCCACCTTCGCCAGCCACATCGACGGGACCAAACATTTGTTCACCCCAGAACGTGTCATGGACATTCAGCGCGAAATTGGCGCAGATATCATCATGGCCTTCGACGAATGTCCCCCATATCCGTCCACCTATGAGTACGCAAAGGACAGCATGCACATGACCCATCGCTGGCTCGATCGCTGCTTCGACCGCTTGGACCAAGTGGATCCGCTCTATGGATACTCACAAAGCCTTTTTCCTATCGTTCAAGGCTCCACCTATGACGACTTGCGCGATGAAAGCGCAGAATACATCGCCAGCAAAAATGCAGATGGCAACGCCATTGGTGGATTGAGCGTGGGCGAGCCTGCCGAGGAAATGTACAAACATGCCGCAGGCGCTTGCCGCATTCTACCCGCAGACAAGCCGAGGTATTTGATGGGCGTGGGTACACCAGCCAATATTTTGGAAAACATTTCGTTGGGAGTAGATATGTTCGATTGTGTCATGCCCACGAGAAACGGCCGAAACGGCCAAATTTTTACGAGCGAAGGAATTATCAACCTCCGCAACAAGAAATGGGAAAATGTCCATGAACCGCTCGACCCCAATGGCACGAGCTTCGTCGACTCACAATATACCCTCGCCTATGTGCGCCACCTGATTCACAGCAAAGAATCCTTGGGCGCCCAAATTGCTTCTATGCATAACATCAGGTTCTACCTTTGGTTGGTAGAGCAAGCCCGCGAACACATCATCGCTGGGGATTTTGCAAGCTGGAAGAACCAAATGATTCCTAAATTGGAACAAAGACTCTAAGAAGGTGAGAAAATTGGATTGGTACATATTGCGCAAATTCTTGGGCAGCTTCGTGCTGACCATGGTGCTCATCCTGTCCATCGCCATCGTCTTTGATATCAGCGAAAAATTGGACGATTTCCAAAACGGCGCTGAACTCCACGAAATCATTTTCGATTACTATGTGAATTTCGTCGCCTTTTACGGCAATCTCTTCAGCGCGCTGATCCTATTCATTTCCACCATTTGGTTCACCTCACGCATCACGGCGAACTCTGAAATTGTGGCTATCTTGACCTCTGGCACCAGCTTTAGACGACTACTGCGTCCCTATTGGATCGGCGCCACCATCATCTGTTTGATCAGCCTCGCCCTAAACCACTTGGTCGTTCCACAGACCAATATCAAACGCATTGCCTTCGAGGAGAATTACGTGACCGGCGTGAATAGACCCATCAACCAAAAGGTCCACCGCCAAGTACTTCCCGGCCATTACGTCTACTTTGAAACCTTCTCTGGCACGCGCCACAGCGGGTACCAATTCACTTATGAGGTCTTCGAAGACCATAAGCTCGCCAGCAAACTCAGCGCAGATTTCGTTCGTCTCGATACCGCCATTGGAAAGTGGCGCCTCGACAACTACCGCCTACGCACCCTAGATTCCCTAGGGCAAGAACACATCCTATCCGGGCGACGTCTCGACACTGCTTTATCCTTTACCTCGGAGCAAATCGCTCCAAAACTCAACTCCATCGCTACCATGAACAGTCGTGAGCTCAGCAAATTCATTGCTCAAGAGGAAATCACAGGCAACGAAAACATCGCCTCTTACCAAATGGAAATGCAAAGACGCTCCTCCTACCCCTTGAGCGCCTACGTCTTTGTCCTCCTTGCCGTAGCCCTCGCCAGTCAAAAAAGACGCGGTGGACTCGGCATCAATATTGCCATCGGACTGGTGCTCAGCGCCATCTACATCTTCAGCATGCAAATCTCCCAAACCTTTGCCACCTCAGGTATACTAAGTACTGACGGTTGGCTCGGGAAGACCTTGCTTTGGATCACCATCCAGCCGGCCGAATTCGCCATCTGGATCCCCAACATTCTGTTCGCAGGTGTGGCGATTTGGCGCTACATTGTTGCTCCGAAATAATAGGATATGAACTTCGAAAAAGGATCACATCTGCGCGACCAGCTCAGCCTGCACTTCATCGTGTTTATCTGGGGCTTTACCGCCATCCTAGGCCGATACATCAGTGTTGATGCCGTTTCCCTAGTATTTAACCGAACTGCCATGACTACGGTGGCCATCGCCTTATTCATGTTTTGGAAAAAGCGCCCCTTCCGCGCCTCTTGGAAAGAAATAGGCTTCATGGCCTTGTGCGGCATTCTCATTGCCACCCACTGGATCACCTTTTTCGGCGCCATTAAAATTGCAAACATCAGCCTCACACTAGCCGGAATTTCCACCGGCGCCCTATGGTCAGCGCTACTAAAACCAGTGCTCGACAAGGGCAAGATTGATATCATCGAACTCCTCCTCGGGGCAATTGTCGTGGTGGGCGTTGTCGTTATTTTCTATGAAACACCGGACGCAGCTAACCTCCGCTATTATGAGTTTTTAGGCTTGAAGGTGACCAATTATCAACTCGGCGTCCTCATCGCTCTGATTAGCGCATCATTAAGTGCATCGTTTAGCATCCTGAACAAACAATTGGTCGCACGATACCCCCTCCCTGTCCAAGTCACCTTCTGGGAACTGGGCTTCGCCTTCATAGGCGTGGGCCTCTACGACCTAATCTTTGGCTCGCACAATCCTATGACCCTGTGGATCACCACGACTAGCGACTGGTACTTCATGGCCATTCTCGCTCTGCTCTGCACGGCCTACCCCTTTATCCAAAGCGTTGAATTACTCAAGCGAATGAGCCCATTTTCCGTGATGCTCGCCATCAACCTTGAACCCGTCTATGGCATAGGTTTGGCCGCCCTAATTTTCGGGGCACAAGAAAACATGACCCCTACCTTTTACATAGGCGTCGTAGTGATTTTAGCTACCGTTATCGCAAATGGAATAATAAAGGCGCAAAAAAGGAAGTCCCTCTCCTAAGGACTTTGTATTTTGCACGACCGATTCAGAATGTAACTATGGACTATCTTTCATTTGAAAAACCCATTGAAGAGCATGAAAATCAGCTAACAAAGGCCTTAGAACTCGCCGACGAGACCGGTGTAGATATGGCCAAGACCATTACTGATATTCAACAAAAACTCGACGACGCGAAGAAGGAAATCTACAGCAACCTAAGCGCTTGGGAACGCGTACAATTATCACGTCACCCACAACGTCCCTACACCATGGCCTATATCAACGCCTTGACCCAAGGGGATTTCATCGAAATGCACGGCGACCGCGGCGTTAAAGATGATAAAGCGATGGTAGGCGGTTGGGGAACCATTGATGGCAAGAGCTACATGTTCATCGGCCAACAAAAAGGTGTAAACACCAAGATGCGCCAATACCGCAACTTTGGTATGGCCAACCCGGAAGGCTACCGCAAAGCCTTACGCCTAATGAAGCAGGCTGAAAAATTTGGTCGCCCTATCGTTACGTTGATCGACACCCCCGGAGCTTTCCCAGGACTTGAAGCGGAAGAACGCGGACAAGGTGAAGCCATCGCAAAGAATATTATGGAAATGGCTCGCCTAAAAGTGCCGGTCATTTGTATCATTATCGGAGAAGGTGCCTCAGGAGGTGCCATCGGTATAGGTGTTGGTGATAAAGTCCTCATGCTTGAGAACACTTGGTACAGCGTCATCTCCCCTGAAAGCTGTTCTTCCATCCTTTGGAGAAGCTGGGATTACAAAGAGACCGCTGCTGAAGTATTAAAGCTGACGGCGAAAGACATGAAGAAAAATGGCCTCATTGACGGCATTATCAAAGAACCTCTCGGCGGCGCTCATGCCAACCCCGAAGCAATGTTCGAGATCGTCAAGCGTGAGATCGTGAAGCATACCAAGGCGCTCGAAAAAATGAGCACCGAAGACCTAGTCGCTGCGAGAATGGAGAAATTCTTTGCAATGGGCGTCTACGAAGAGTAACTTAGAAGAATGGCAGAACAAAGAGCAAATCAACCCAATGCCGGACGTAATTCCGGAGCCCTCGTCAACTTGACGGCTGGAGGTCGCGTACCCCCTCAAGCCGTAGATTTGGAGGAAGCTGTTTTGGGAGCTTTGCTTATTGATAAAAATGCCCTCTCAAAAATTGTCGACATCCTCCACGACGGAGCATTCTACAATGATAAGCACCAGCACATTTTCAAATCAGTCGTGCGACTTTTCGGTGAAAATCAACCCGTTGATATCCTCACTGTAGCTTCGGATTTGCGCAAAGAAGGACTGATGAAACAGGCAGGTGGCGAAGTTTATTTGGCCCAATTAAGCCAAAAGGTTAGCTCCGCCGCTCACATTGAGTACCATGCTCGCATCATTATCCAAAAGCACATTCAACGTGAACTCATTCGAATCTCGAGTGAAATCATCGAGAGTGCCTTCGACGAAACGACTGATGTTCTAGAGCTGCTGGATAGCTCAGAACAAAAATTATTTGAAGTCGCCCAAGGAAACTTGAAGCGCAACTACGAGAGCTCCGAAGCGTTGATTCGTCAAGCCCTTGAGCGTATTGAACACATCAGTAAACAGGAAGGTCTTTCTGGAGTACCCTCAGGTTTCTCTGATCTTGACCGTATCACTTCAGGCTGGCAACCGTCGGATTTGATCATCCTCGCTGCCCGTCCTGGTATGGGTAAAACAGCCTTCGTATTGTCCATGGCAAGAAACATGGCCATCGAACACGATAAAAAGGTCGCGATCTTCTCTTTGGAGATGTCAAGTATCCAATTAATCACTCGTATCATCTCCTCCGAAACAGGCCTCAACTCTGAAAAACTCAGAAAAGGTGACTTGACGGATTACGAATGGAAGAATCTCACCTCCGGTGTGGTCGACCTTGAAAAAGCCAAGCTGTTTATTGACGATACCCCGGCCCTAAGCGTCTTTGACCTGCGCGCCAAAGTGCGTCGTCTAGCCTCGACCCAAGGCCTCGATGTGATCATCATCGATTACCTTCAGCTCATGACCGTCGGCGGCTCCAAAGCGCAAGGAAACCGCGAACAAGAAATCTCAACCATCTCTCGTTCGTTAAAATCCATTGCCAAAGAATTGAACGTGCCGGTGATCGCACTTTCGCAGTTATCTCGTGCCGTTGAAACGCGTTCCACTTCGAAACGCCCTATGCTTTCCGACCTTCGTGAATCTGGAGCCATTGAGCAGGATGCCGATATCGTAAGCTTTATCTACCGTCCTCAGTACTATCAAATCGAAGAGTGGGAAGACGGCTCACCTTGTGAAAACGAAGCAGAAATCATCATCGCGAAACACCGTAACGGTTCCTTGGACGAGGTTCGTCTGCGCTTTATCGGGGAATTGGCCAAATTCGCCAACAAAGAACAGGGCTCTACCATGATTATGGAGAGTAAAATGAACGACTCAAGCGGCTTCGGCAGTCCTATGGACGGTCCTTCAGGCTACCCAGATCTTCCTACCCCGGATGCGGGAGACGTTCCGTTCTAAGCGCATGTTCGGCATACCTTTGCATCGCTTTTTTCTACTATTCATTTTCTCGGTCCAATTCCTGCACGCCCAAATCCTCGTGCCTATGGACCAAAGCAACCAACGCGACCACCTTCGTGCCTATGGCCTGATGTATTCCGCCATTGAGCAAGGGTACAACTGCCATTGGCTTCTGAATTACCGCGGCGGCTCCTTCGCCATCCTCAACGCAGATCAAAACATCGTTCGCGAAGCCATCAAACGCGGTGTATCCTACGAAAGCACCTCCGAAGGCGTCTTACTTACCATCATGGAATCCCTTCAAAGCCCGGCAGAAAATACCAACACTGTCGAACTTCAGAAAGTCCCCAAGATCGCCGTCTATTCACCGCCAGGTGCACAACCTTGGGACGATGCCGTCACCATGGTGCTCACCTACGCCGACATTCCCTTCACCACCATCTACGACCAAGAAATCCTCGACGGTACCCTCGATGACTACCAATGGCTGCACCTTCACCACGAAGATTTTACAGGTCAATACGGTAAATTCTATGGCTCCTACAGAGATGCCGCTTGGTACATCAATCAAAAGGCCTCTTTCGAAGCGGCGGCCAGAGAGATGGGGTATGCCAAGGTTTCACAACAAAAAGGTGCCGTCGCTCAATCCATCGCAGCCTACGTGAACTCAGGTGGATTCCTATTTGCCATGTGTAGCGCTACCGACAGCTATGATATCGCCCTTGCGGCCATCAACACCGATATCTGTGAACCTATGTTTGACGGCGACGGCATGGCCCCCGGAGCAGCATATGCTTTAGATTATTCGGCCACCTTCGCCTTCGATAATTTCGAATTGTTCACGAACCCCATGCGTTACGAATATTCTAACATCGATATTACCGAGCAGCGCGTGCGGAGCATGAAAGAGGCTCAGGACTTTTTTGAGTTGTTTGACTTCAGTGCGAAGTACGACGTAGTGCCGACAATCTTGGTACAGAACCATACAGATGTAGTCCGTGGCTTCTACGGTCAAACCACTGCCTACCGCCCAGCTACCATCAAGCCAAGCACCACCATTTTAGGCAAGAGTGTGGTCGATGGTGCCGCACGATACATACACGGTAGCTATGGCGAAGGATATTGGACCTTTTACGGCGGACACGATCCCGAGGATTACCAACACAGAGTAGGTGATCCCCCTACAGATCTGAACAACCACCCCAACAGTCCGGGCTACAGATTAATTCTGAACAATATTCTTTTCCCTGCCGCGAAGAAACCGCCACAGAAGACCTAGTTAAACAAGGTCCATCGAGCACTCACCTGCACCCATCGATCAGAACGAGGTGTGCTGCCGTAGGCATAATAGGTATAAGGCGCCAATCCTTCCAAAGCATTGATGATTCGTACTGCCCCCACGAAATTGGCAATACGTGCTTCAAAATAAGTGGTCGCCCATGGATAGCTCCCGGCCAAATAATCAGTCTGCATGGCCCAGATAGGCACACCCACCAAATACGTTGGCGCAAAGAATGCATCCTCCACACTAATAGTAATACCCGCCTTCCATTCAAACTTCGTACCGATACTGGTCTTGTAATTCACCTCTGTGAATCCACCCCAATTAGGCGTAGCAAAACCGCCAAATGAAGATTTGTAAGCACCATACCCTTGAACACATGCATTCCAACCCTCGTCATTACTGCTCACACCGAGCTGAACTCGACCGTACATTCCATCCCATGTAGATAATTGGTCAAAGGATTCGAAATAACGCATACCGCTCATCTGTGCACCGTACAATACCCCTTCCTTTTTCCATTTGTCTCCGGACACCCAATGTGCTTTCCCCTCATTTTTGAAATAGGGCACATCAACGGTTCTCAAGTCGTACGAATAGCCGTATAACTGCTCAAAACGGTACATCTGTGGTTGGCGTAGAATGTTCCATTGCAACTCCATCTTCCCAGAGCCAACCCGCAACTTTGCACGCACCATTGCATCAACAGCGCCCGCATTGTAGCCTATGGCGTTGTATTTTAGAATGGCCCTGTATTGGTTCAAAGACCTTAAAGTTGTAGAAAGCATCACATGCCCTCTTACGAACGGGTTAACTTCTGTACTAAACGCCTCCGTATAATGAACGGAATCACTTCTAAATCCATCCCATCCTAGGGAGTTACTCTGCAAATGTTCCAAACCTGTATAAAAAACAGTTTGTACAACCAGTGCCTGGCCTATTCTGTTCCATGGAAAAATTCTAACATAATCCAAATCCACCTGAGCCTTGGTCAACCTCAAAGAATCAGAGTACCTTAAAGTACGTTGTTCCAGCATAGGTGCTGTTCCCGTGCTGTCCCAAAAGTATTCTGATGCTGACTTTACATTATTTACAGCCCAGCTTCTTGAATTGAAAGAAATACTAGCAAGTAAGTCCTGGTTATTACTTAGATCACGTTTTGTCCAATACTTAACATTTAAATCTTCTTCAAAGAGCGTACCTACAGCATCGCTAATAGCGTAATTGCGTCTTAACGTTGGCACATTACTTTCGAATAGCGTCGTATTAGACAATCCTCCATTCTGACCTGATCTCGAATTGAAATACGATACCTCCAATTTCGATTCTGTCGAAATATTATATGAATCCAATTGCCTCAAAGAAAATTGCAACTCATGGCCATCCGTACCTTCATTACGATATAGCCCCAAGGTATTATTACGTAAGTAATCGACGTACAACTGCTTGGCTGAATCCACCGGCGCGAGTACTGTAATTCCAAATACTTGGCCGCCACCGATACCCGTGAGTAATCTCAAATCCGAGCGGGGTGAAGAAGAACGAAATCCACCAGGCATCTGTATATAGCTCTTAGAAAATCTATGCCAACCGTCTAAGCCAGATTGCTCAAATGGTTCCAAGGAATTATAACTAAGTCCACCGATGGCTGAATTTTCCCTTTGGGTCCAATTCCATGAATCCTGCAACCAAATCTGATCTTCCGCGCGCACATCTAATGATATTGTCAAGGAATCCCAAAGCCCATTCTGATATAGAAAATAGCCTTTACTATGGTAAGGATACTGTGCAACCCTGCTGTAGCCATCGACTTTAGGACCTAAGTTTGGTAAAAATTCCAAAGTATCAGCATCCTCCACAAGAGTTGAATCCACCTGGCCAACCATAGAAGTTGAGAGCAATACGAATAATGAAAGTAGATAAGGCCTCATACAGGCGTAAACTTAATCAATAATGCTGCAATAACGCGTAAATGCTGACTTTAGCGCATAAAAAAGCCCAACCTAGCTAACTAGATTGGGCTCGAAAAATGGCGGCGACCTACTCTCCCGCTAACGCAGTACCATCGGCGCAAGTGTGCTTAACTTCTCTGTTCGGAATGGGAAGAGGTGATCCACACTGCAATAACCACCATAAA
>Ga0255756_1002511_pt1 | contig 19631 bp, 15 predicted proteins | sample 011ome_20_FD_179956 | JGI IMG/M metagenome (GOLD analysis project Ga0255756, IMG submission 179956) | Coastal salt marsh microbial communities from the Groves Creek Marsh, Skidaway Island, Georgia - 011509CT metaG (version 2) | ecosystem: Environmental > Aquatic > Marine > Intertidal zone > Salt...
CTCTCTTCTTCTCTCTCTCGTTGGGACGTTTCCGTATTCGCTCGTATCGCGCGAGTTGTTCTCGTAATGTGGTTTTCATATCTGTTGTCTTGTCTCTCTCGGAAAAAAACGCCAATTTTTACTTCTGGAAAAAAAAACAAAATCTCTCTTTGACTAAAAGACTTTCGAGAACGAAGAAGAAGAAGACGAAGAAGAAGTTGGTGTCGTGAGACAAACGTCGTCATGTTGTCTGGAGTGAGGACGAGAGCGCAGAAAAGACGGATGGGGGAGAGAGAGTTGTGGGATGTGATCGTGAATAACGACGATATTTGTTTCAAACACATTCTTCCGAGATTGAATGCGACCGATCTTAAATTCTTGTACGAGGTGAATAAAGAGACGAGAGCGTTGGTGAAGAGATCATCTCGCAAGGGGGAGTTAAAAAAGACGTTTAGAGTGAGAGAGATGTCGTCGATATCGACTTTGGAAGTTGCGTGGGAGCATTTTCCGTGGGGCACGTATAATAGCGTTGGAGAAGAGCTGGACGAATCATATTTCTGCTGGAGAGTTGCTGAAACGAATAAACTCGAGTTACTCAAGTGGGCGCGAGAGGAGAAAAAGTGTAAGTGGGATGAAGGGACGATTAATGCGGCCGCAGAACAAGGTAATCTGGAAATGGTGAAGTATTGCGTTGCAAATGAGTGTCCTATTGATGAGAGGGCGTGTGCATATGCTGCCGATGGCGGTCATCTCGAGTGCCTCAAATACTTATGCGAAGAAGTCAAAGCGCCATGGGATTCGAGTACTGCCACTTGGGCGGCTGCAAATGGTCATCTCCACATACTCGAATATCTTGTTGAGCGTAAGTATGATCAATTCAGCACATATGCGTGTAAAAATGCAGCATATTCTGGCCACTTGGACTGTTTGAAGTACTTGCACGAAACCGCCAAAGCGCCTTGGGACTATATGGCGGTACGCTCCGCGCACAAGAACAACCAACCCGAATGTTTACAATACCTCCTCGTCAACAACTGTCCATTACCATTTGGTTGGCGATGCGAAGACGGAGTACTACACACGCAAGAGTCGTCGTCGTCATCATCATCATCATCATCATCATCATCATCGTCATCATCATCATCGTCGTAGAAAAACAAACGCAAACGCGCGAAGAAACTTTTGTACTAAAAAATGCGAGCAAAATTTCACTCAAACCTTCTGATCTCTCCTCGAGCGATCGAATCCAATCCTCCGCATTCTTTTCTCTCTTTGCTTTTCTGTCGCGAGTATTAAAAAAAAGAAAACCATACCATCGATATGAAGAACGGCGTAATGCGCGTTTCTCTGATGTTTACCTTCTTCGTGCTCTTCGTCGCGACGTTAAAAGGGGTGACCGGAGACGAGTACGACCACAAGGTACGGGAAACACGTAATCGTTTAAAAACGACGAGGGAGAGGAAATGTGCGAGAGTACTACTCCTAAAGCAATTGTCATCGTCTCGTTAGTATTCCCATCATCTCTTTTCGAAGCGCGGTCGAGAGACGAGTTTTCCACGCGCGATGATGATGCGCTCGAGCGAGAGCGTGTGAAAGAGCGCGCGTTTTGAAACACATTCTCTGGTCGGCAATTTTTGATTTGATCTCTCCCGAAAGGAGCGAGAAAGGGGCCAAAGAGGCCAAAAATGGCAAAGAAGCGCGACATGAATACTCACCTCTCTCTCTCTCTTTCTCTCTCTCCTTCTCAAATTAAATTCTCTATAAAACACACAGTATGCATCCGGCGACCCGATCAAACTCTGGGTGAACAAAGTCGGCCCGTACAACAATCCGCAAGAGACGTACAATTACTACGAACTGCCGTTTTGCAAAGTGGAACCGAAAGACGGCGCTTCGAAGAAACCGGTGCACAAATGGGGCGGTCTCGGGGAGATTTTGGAAGGGAACGAGTTGATTTTATCCAACGTGGAGTTTAAGTTTAGGCAAGATTTACCGAAGAGAGTGATGTGCTCGACCGGGAAGTTGACGGAGAAAGAGGTGGAGAAGTTCTCTAACGCGATTAGGAATCATTATTGGTACGAGTTTTATATGGACGAGTTGCCGATTTGGGGGTTCGTCGGCGAGTACGTCGATCCGAACGCGAACGATGATGATGAAGAAGACGAGGAGGATAACAGTAGCAGTAATAATAAGAAAAGCAGTAGTAGCAGCAGCAACAGCGGTAATGATGCTGGCGGCGATGCGAAAGTGTACGTGTACACGCACAGATCGTTTGATATCGGGTACAACGAAGACCGAATTATTCAGGTCAATTTAACCGCCGAACGACCGAAAGCGTTAAAAACGGGAGAAAAGCTCGATTTCACCTATTCCGTCAACTGGGAGCCGACGACGACGAAGTTCACGCAACGATTCGAACGCTATTTGGATTACAACTTTTTCGAACACCAAATCCACTGGTTTTCCATCTTCAATTCGTTCATGATGGTTATCTTCTTGGCCGGTTTGGTATCGATGATTTTGATGCGAACGTTGCGAAACGATTACGCGAAATATGCGCGAGAGGAGGACGATTTGGATTCCATGGAAAGAGACGTCAACGAAGAGTCTGGGTGGAAGTTGGTCCACGGCGATGTCTTTCGCCCGCCAAAAATGTTGCCGATTTTAGCCGCTTTGATTGGCACCGGGACTCAGCTCGCGCTCTTGTCGGTTATGGTCATCGGCGTCACCATCGCCGGTTTGCTCTTTGAACAAAGAGGTGCCATCACCACGTCTTTTATCGTGTGCTACGCGTTGACCTCGTTCATCTCTGGCTACGTCGCTGGTGGTTTCAACGCCCGAAACGAAGGTAAAAACTGGATTCGCACCATGCTCTTAACGGCCACGTTGTTCCCGGGGTGCGTCTTCTCCATCGCTTTCCTCTTGAACGCCATCGCGATTTACTACCACTCATTAGCGGCTGCCCCTTTTGGCACCATGGTTGTTTTGGCGTTGATGTGGGCGTTCGTTTCGTTCCCGCTCGTGCTCTTTGGTACCGTCATTGGTCGAAACTGGAACGGCGTTCCGAACAACCCGTGTCGCGTGAAAACCATCCCGCGTCCGATTCCGGAAAAAGCGTGGTACTGCTCCCCGGGTGTCATCGGCGTCGTCGGTGGTTTACTTCCATTCGGTTCCATCTTCATCGAGACCTACTTTGTTTTCACGAGCATCTGGAACTATAAAGTCTACTACGTCTACGGCTTCTTCTTGTTGGTGTTTATGATTTTGATGATTGTGACCTTGTGCGTCACCGTCGTCGGCACGTACTTTCTCTTAAACGCGGAAAACTACCACTGGCACTGGACGTCGTTCATTTCCGCCGCGAGTACCGCGTTTTACGTGTACGTGTATTCCATATATTACTTCATTTTCAAAACGAAAATGACGGGGTTTTTCCAAACGTGCTTTTACTTTGGGTACACGGCAATGTTTTGTTTAGGATTGGGCTTGATGTGCGGCGCGGTTGGGTACTTCGGGGCGAACGCGTTCGTTCGAAGAATTTACCGGAACATCAAGTGCGATTAATTTTGAATTATCGACGTGTGTAATAAAGTTATATATATATACCAATTAGTAGTTATTAAACCACATGCAAATGTGAATCTACTTGTTGTTTTCGTTGTTGTTGTTCTCGTCGTCGTCTTTCTTCTTTCCTTTGAACAATTTGGACACGAACTCTTGCTTCTTCTCGAACAACTTCGACGCCATGCGAAGCGCGTCTTGAGGAGAAGCTTTGAGCTTTTTGCTAAAATCGTCGTCGAAATTTCTATTTTTACGACTACTCACTACATCAACCAGGCGGTCCAAAGAATTCACCCCGTTGGTGACGATTGCATCCACAACCGTCCACGCTTCGGCGTAATCTTTGACAGTTTGCGCCTGTCTTCTCGCGTCGACGAACGCTTTGATCGATTGGCGCAACTTTTCTTTCGTCATCTCTCGATCGCGAGAAAAGTCTATCGTGACTAGGGTTTCTCCTAAAGAGAGGAGGCCGGCAATGGCAGCCACGTCGGCACGTTTTAAAACCTTCCCAGTGTTGCCGCTAATTCTAGTTCTAGTACTGTTATCGCTATTTCTACTCGAAAACGAATCGCCGTTGTTATCTTCGGCTTCGTCGTCGTACTCTCTCGAAAACGCGAATTCCGCGATGGACTCGGCGATTTCCATCCTTCGTCCCGCCATTCGTTTGGCGTATCCGGGACCGCCTTTTCTGACCGCTTTCAACACCGCTTCTGGCCACCACTCGGCGTATTTTTCTATCATAAACACTCTCTCGAAGATGACGCGTTGTAACTTCTCCTCCGCCGTCTCGGGAAATCCTTCGTCTCCGTTCTCTGTCGGCGAAGGCGACGCAAACATCTCCCGTTTCACCTTTTCGTCCATATCTTCCACGCATTGTTCCAACAACTTCAACTCCGGCGGGACATCGTCGCCGTCGCCCATCATCGCATCCACGACCGCGGGACTCATCCCGAGAGCGCTCGCGCTCAGATCCAAATTCTTCCGCGTGAAACCATTCGCGCGTTCTAAATTCTTCATCTTCAAACTCTCTCGAAAGAGTTTTCTTTGCAGCGTAAATTTCTTCTCGCGTTCCGCGAACGCCTTTTCCTCCTCGTCGTCGTCTTCCTCGTATTCGCGAATACGAGGAGGGGATTCCTCGCCTATCGTAGAGTACGGGGAAAACGCCTGTAAAGCGCGTCGACCGTTTTGGTGCTCAGTACTCCCAATGCGTACAAATCGACGAGCGCATCTTCCTCTCGCACGCGAAAACATCATCGCCGTCGTTAAGAAACTCATAATATATATTTACGTGTTGTTGTTCAAATTCTCTAAAACACTCCGCGCGAAAGCGTTTCTCGCCTTCTCCCAAGCGATGACGTGGTTCCCTATAATCTAAACGCTCGAATCACTTCTTCCCGTCCTCTTCATCATCGCTGCCACCGAGAGTAATATTCTTCCACACTTGATCCAGTTTCCCTAAATCCGCGAACGCGACGCCGCTCGTGGCGACCATCACCCCGACCGTCGCGCCTTGCGCGAGAACTCGATAGCGCATCATCTTTTGCGAGAGGTTGAAATTTCCACTTCGGAAGGACATTAACCCGGCGAATAAAACCGCCGCGGTGGATGCGGCGCCGACGAGGACGAGCGGGGATCGTTTGCCCAGTAACGAACGCGTGGGGAGGATGTCTTCCGGGTGGTCGACTGCCATGCGAAAGTCGTCGTCGTCGAAAGGGGTGCTCACTGGTGTGGCTTTGACTCAGCGCGGAGTTGTACTGGGGAGAATTAATTGTGGAGGAAAATCAAAAAGAAGGCTTGAGTTTGGAATCAACGAACAGCACAAAACGCGTGTAGATTTGGATCGTTGCAAAGTTCGCCAAGGCGGCGCCAAGAAGAAAGACACGCGAACGCGATCGCAACGCGTTCTTCTCTCTTAAGTCAATATCAGCTCATGTGTCAGGAGCTCGCACGTACTTCATCTGATTCAAACTCAGTGGCCCTTGATTGGCCATCGAATAAGGTTCGATAGAAAGCCCGGAGGCGTAAGAAGGATGAGTAAATCCAGCCGGAGGTAATGCAGACATCCCCGCTCGATACATCCAATCGTTTGCCAATGGCACCGTTGCGCTAGAAGCCGATAACTGTTGAATTTGTGCAATGTGAGCTTCCCATCTTTGCTCTCCCTGAACTTTCAACGCAGACGACAATTCATTTATTTTATCACGAAAGAAGCCGCTTTCTTGCAAGTTCTTGAAATTATTTGGAAATCCAGTGTGATTACTCATGCACAACGTACCAAGTATCGTGTTTCCTTCGAAAAAGAGAGGTTCTCCGTGATAAAACCACTTTTCCGGCTTTTTCAAGGCTTCCGTCATGGCGGTGTTATAAGGCGAAGGTTTTCCGTCTGTGGAAAGCACACCGCCCTTTTCGTTTTGCTTTATTTGTCTTTGTAACATGTAGTCGTCGATTCCTTTCTCTGCTAATATTCTCAATTCGTCTGCTGTTGGAAGCGGTGGTGCGTCGTCGTACTTTGTAAAAGTAACAGATTTTTGGCTGTGAACGACATGTTGGCAAACATTTGCTCGCAAGCACCCCCAAATGTCATTTTCAACGCAATATTTCAGTTTCTTCTGGGGTGTCTCGAAAATTTCAATATCCTCGCCGTCCTCTATCGGCTCCATGATCCAAATTGGAAAGTGCGATCTCGTTTCATCGATCATATTGAATCCTAAACCAACTTCGCCATCAAGTGCCTCAAACATTTCGACGCAAACTTTGTATAACGTATCGTAAGCATAAGCATCTTTATTCATTCCAACGCATCCGATTTGGTTCATAACTGAAATCCGACTAGGTTCGGAGATGTGTCTCGTGGGCATTTTTTTCACGGCATCTTTTACGCTTGTCAACATTTCCTTCAACTCTTGGACTTGCCTCTCGAGATTCTCCGACTTCATTCTACTTAACTCTGCCTCTCTCGCGACTTCCTCAAAGTGTTTCTTTTGATGCTCCTCTAACTTGCGCAGAGCTTCCATCTGTTGCGATGCGCCTTCCACATATTTCTTCGTGTCGCTTTTTATTGACTCTAACTTCGCAAACGTCAATCTCTCAGCGTATTCCATCATGTTCTTCACGTTCTCTATCTTGCTCTCGTTGTTTATCACTGCCTCGGCCCCGCCCAATTCTTCAACCCTAGTCTTGAACTGTTCGCACTGCTCCATTTTTACTCTCCGAATGGCGTCTAGGTCGAGAGTACATTCTAGCTGTAGCTGATTTAATAGTGTGCTCAATTCTCTCTTCAACCTTTCCAACTTCTCCGCGGTTCTACCCACGACTGCAATTTTACGGATGAACGATTTCTCCTTGAACTTCGTGATACATCTGAGTGCCTCTTCCAGGACGCTCTCAATCTCTTCAACGACTGAGCGTCTCCCTTGAATATCGCTCGCTTTACACAGTACTCTTTCGACTCTTTCGATTACCACACCGAATTCTGCCACGTCTCCTTTGAAACATTCCGCTTCTGCACACGCCGACACGATCGCGCCAAGTAAGTACGCCACGGGAGCGATGAATGGCACGTGTTCGAAAGTCTCCAATACCTGTCTCCCGACTTTCAAAACTGACGACGCTGCGGCAGCGTCTCCGGTGATGGCGTCCACGACGACGCCCCCGATGGCGAGCGCCGCTCCCACCGCTCGCGTTTCATCGTGACGAAGCTGATTTTTACCACCCGCGTTTGAGTCGGTCCTTCCATTTGCCGAGCGAGAAACATTCCCTTCAAAAGGAGAAGCGGACGACGAAACCTCTGCTTTCACGCTCGCATTTTCCTCCCCCTTTTCTCCTCCTTTAGACGACGCGCATCCCATCCCATCGAATAATAATAGTGAGGTTATTTATTCAGGGAAAAGATTTTATTCGTCGAAAAGACACGCAGACAAAAAGAAGAATACGCTCGCGTGGCACAAAGCGAATGCATCATCGTTTTCATTTTTCAGTCGGTTCGTTCTCGATCGTTTCCACAGCGAATTGAAAAAGGAAACGACTATTTGTTTTTTTCGAGCGACAGGTGTTAAATACACATCGTCTCCTCGCCGTCAAATACTACACACGCGTATCTTTTTACCATCGCATTGAACAACAGTTCGGTACACGTTTTTGCGCGCAGCACTTCCGTTTCAGCGAGGATGAGTACATCGATCGCGCCAAACGCCGTATCGTCGTCGTCGTGGTGTCGTTCGAATTATTCGAGACGACGGTCGCGAGCGTCTCGATTGCTCTGCTCCTCCTCGTTTACGTCAAACCGGGGTGGTGATGATGATGATGATGATGATGACAACGACGGAGGAAAAGACAACAACGTGAAAGGCCTTTCCGCAATCAAACGAACGAACACAAATATCGACGAAGACGCCGTGCTTTCGAACATCGGAGACTCTACGAGTCAAAAGCGAAAAGCGGACGAATTCGCGCAGATGTTGAACGCGGCAAAGAAATACAGCGAGAGTAAAAAAATGGGCGTGGAAACACCGAGTGTACAAGGTGGAGGGGATTCGAAGAAGCTCACCGCGGAAGAGAGGATCGCGCAGGCGAGAGGGTACGCGACGAAGAAGAAGGAAGAGATGTCCTCGTCGAAGAATAAAGATGCATCAGAGGAGGAAGAGAAACCATCGTCGTCGCGACCGCAAAAATCCGTGAACGTTCAAATCATATCGAAAGATACGTCGTACAATCCGTTCGACGAGGACGAGAGCGTCGTCGGCATGGACGATATCGAAACCGGGGTGAATTATAAACCGAAAGTGTCCACGTGGGGGGTATTCCCGCGTCCAAAAGATATCTCCAAAGAGTACGGGGGTGGAAGAACTTTAAAAAAAGACGAGAAAGGGCAAAACATTATCGAATCGAAAGAAGAAACCGAGGCGAGGAAAATCCGCGTGGCGAAAAAGTTGGAGAAGTATCGCACGACGAACGCGCTGAACATGACGAAAGAGGAAGAGGAGAAAGTGCGAGAAGCTTTGGCGGAAGCGAACGAGTTCTTACGCGTCGGGAGCGTGACGAAAGGTATTGCGGTTTTAGAGCCGTTCGAGAAGGATATCAACGCGCGATCGGAGTTGGGAGGACAGGTGATTTTTTGTTACGCGATGTGTTTAGATAACGCGCAGCGGAGAGACGAGGCGTTGAAACAGTATAAAAGAGTTTTGGGAAACCAGTACGGTTTAGTGTCCAAGCAGGCGGAGAGAATGCTGTGGGGAATGACCACGGCGTCGAAGAAGATGAAAGCGGATTTGTTCGATTACGAATCGGACAGGAGAAAGTTTACCGAAGACGCTTTAGAAAAATGGGTCAATCCAAAGTGGCGGTCCAGAGAGGAGGACGTTGAAGAGGCGAAGAAACTGAACGAACAAGCGATCATGTTCGTTTTCGGATTGGTGGTTTTACCGTTGATAAGTTTTATCGCGTACTTGAATATTTGATGATGATGACAATTAGAAGATCAAACAAAAATGTACTAGAAGAAAAAATTGTATTATATTAGCGAGCGCGAGCGCGAAGTAGTTTTGACGACCTGTGAATTATTCCTACGTACGTCTAGGTGAGGGGATATGTAATGTGTTACACGACTACTACTTCAATTTAGAAACTTCATACCCACCTTTCCCGTCGCCTTTGATTTTTAATTCGTTCGCGTGGAACTTTCTCAACTCTAATCGATGCGCGATGGAGACAATGGTCGTGCCGCTCGAGCACACCTCTTTATACAACTCCGCCTCGTGATCTGGGTTTATCGCGCTCGTCGCTTCGTCTAAAATAGCAAACTTGGGGTTGTGATAAAACAATCTCGCGAATCCAATGCGTTGTCGTTCGCCTCCAGATAACACATCGTTCCATTCCAAATGTCGCATGCCTAATCCTAACGCGTAATCGCCCTCGATGAATTTACCTAAACCGGCTCTTCGCAAGCACTCTTTGACGTATTCATCGTCCACGCGCGCTTTTTTCGTGTTGGCTGGATATACCACTTGGTCTCTCAAAGAGCCTTGGGATAAGTACGGGCGTTGCGGCAACCACATCATCGAAAACTCATCAGCCGCTGGTTTCGTCACGGCGCCAGAAACCGGCTCCCACAATCCCGCCAACACGCGAAGCAACGACGTTTTCCCGCACCCGTTCGGTCCGGTGATCAATAAATGTTCGTTTCGTTTGATTTCTAAGGACAGGTCTTTGAGTAAAATGCGCGTAGAACCGTCAGGTTCGGGAGCACCGACGGAGACTTTATCGAACCGAATCGACGTTTGCGCAGCTTTTTCCTTCTCTCCTTCTCCTGCGGGTAACGCTGCTAACATCTTCTCCTCTTTCGCTTTCTTTTCCATCGCTAACGATTCTTTCTCTGCGTTATCTAACGTGTGAAACAACTCTCCTAATCTGTGCGCGTATCCTGCCATTTCGTCCAAATTCTTACCCAACAACAAAACTTCCGTAAACGCGCCGCCGCTTCTCAACATCAACTCCTCCGTCGCTCGAAACGTGGAAATCCGTTCGCCTTCGCCCATACCCCGCTTCGCCATAAACGGCACGTGCACGAACACGCTTCCAACTAATAAACCTTGAAACTTGGAAATGTTATCTGCCACAGACTTTCGAACTCTTTGCAACGCGTGCCACCTTTGCGTGGTGACTAAATTATCCAACCCGGCGTTCAACAAATCCTTTTCGCGTTCGCCTCCCTTTAGCAACGCAATCTCTTCCGCGTGTGCGATTAATCGCGCGTGCTGGTGTCGGAATCCACCTTCCAACGCGGCTTCTCTGGCAACCATCGGGCCTAATTTTGGCGACATCGCCCGTAACGTCCCGGTGATGAAAATTTGACTCGCGAACAACGCCAAAGGTCGAGAATACCCCAACTCCTTCGCCGCTTCCGTCAACGACAACGTAAACTCCAAAATCGGTTTAAAGCTGTGTCCGTACAAAAATGCCGCCTCTCGACTGAACTCGTTAATATCCGCCACGATCCGTTGGTCCACGTGTTCCAAGCCACCTTCCCTCAACACCGCCGTCTTGTAAAAATTGTTCAGCTTCATGTACTTTTCGTGCGCTCTTCTCGTCAGCGCCGACCTTAACTCTACCTGAATCAACGACTCCGTATACCTGAGCCCAGAATTCACGACGACTCCGCACGTCATCCATCCGATAAAGTTCCAATACCACCTCACCCAAAACTTCCAATCCGCGGTCGCGATCGCTTTCGTCAAGTAAAACGTGTTGACTTTATTCGCCCGAACGGTCAACAGCGTTCGCATGACGAGCAACGAAAACTGCGCGGAAAGGAGTTGAGACCCTCGACACGTGGGCGTCGGGAACGCAATTCGGAGTAAATATTTCAGCTCTTGCCAAAACTGCGCATCCGTCGCGCCTCTCGGTCCTTTCTTTTTCTTCTTCGACTTCTTCGCCAACGTATTCTTCCCTCCTTCCTCTTTATCCAACGTGTTCAAATCCAACATCGTCGAGCACTCTCGAATCGCCTTCGACGCCTCGGCTCGTTTCTTGCTCAAGCTAATCACCTCCGTCCCGGCGACCGAGGCAAACCCAAAGCACGATATCGCCAAAAACGACACGTACGTCACGTCTCGTTTGATTTGGTTCAAGTTGACGGCGAACCCGTCGGCGGAATGCGTCGAGACCGCATCGAAGACCAGTTTTAAGCCGTGGACGAGACCTATTTTACTCCCACCGTTATTATTATTATTATTATTTCCACCACCGGACGACGACGCGGAGAAGGCAGAGGACTTCGTTTTTAGGGCGTCCATCTTTCTCTGACTCTCTCTGTAAAGCGCGCGCGCGTATTCTCGCGCGGGTTTACGACGAGTACATTTTGGGGGTTTCTTTGTGAGGTTATATTTAGGGTGTTAAAACCTAATGGCCATTGCCCGCATTCCGTGGGAAAAGATTAGTCACACAAAACGACGCGCGGAGAAGAAGAAGAAGAAGAAGAAGGAAAAGAGCGAGACCGACCGAGGACATCGATCGATTGAAAACTGATCGATCGAAAAATTTAGTAGTGTGTTTGTGAGAATATATAATCATGGAAGCATCTTCCGTTCGTTTGCAACGACTGCTCGAGACGTCGACGAATTCGACCAATTCCAATGGAAAAGTATCCTCCTCGATCGAATCCATGCCGTACGCGACCGCGGCGACCATCGCGGCGGAATACACGAAACGAATCCAACACTTGGAAAAAGAGTTACGGGATGCGCACTTACAAATTTCCGAGGGCAACGCGGCCAAACACTCCTCGGCGACGACATCGATTGAGTTGGAAAAAGCGAGAGAGAGAATCGGAAATCTGGAACAAGCCGTCGTGTTGCTCACGCGAGAGAAGGACGAAGTCACGCGGCATCATCGAGACGCCGAGGAGGCGTACGCGAAGCTGTTTGAAAAAGCGTCGGATATCGACGGCGCGAAAGATACGGCGATTAGAAACGCGAAGCGAGACATCGAGAAGAATTTACGAGTGGAATACACGCAAAAAATGGACGAGTACGAGAGACGCGTGGAGCGGGAGATGAACGAGTTTCGCGAGCAACAGGTCAAGCAAGTGCACGAGGCGATTTTAGACGCGCACTTTTCGGTGCCAGAGAGAGAGAAGATGAAGGAAGATCACGAGGACGAGTTGGCGAGGTTGAAAGCGAGAGTGGACGAGACCGTGGAGTTTCACGTGAGAGAAGGCGTGAATCAAGTGAAGAGCGAGTACGAGAAGAAGTTTTTGGAGCAAGCGATCGAGGTGAGAGAAAAAGCCGAGGAGAACGCGGAGTTGTTGGAGACTTGCGTGAGGTTGAAGAGGGAGAGAGATACCGCGGAACGGTTGAGACAAGACGCCAAAGGGGAAGGGATTAAGTTTTTGACGAATACTTTGAAAGAGATGGAGTTGAAGCACGCGGAGCAACAAGAGGTGGTGAACGAGTTGAGAGAACGGGAGAGGAAACGAGCCGAGGAGAAGATCGACGAGACGTACGCGGAAGTCAACCGACAGTTGGACGACGAAAGAGAGCAATTTAAGATTAAATTCGAAAAGCAACGAAAGTTCATGACGGAAGAGTTGGAGCAAGCGAGAGACGAGGCGAAAGAAGCCGCGGTGAAGTTGACGAACCATCACGAGGAGATGAAGGAGAAAATGCACGACTTGACGTTGAAAAGTCAAGATTTGATCGATCAAAACGCGCGTTTGAGAGACGTGGTGAAAACGTTCGAGGATTACGTCGAGGAGTTGGAGGAGAGAGAAGCGCGATTGGAGATTTACCAATCGAAATTGGTCGGCGCGAAGGAAACGATCGAAGCTATGAAAGAAATCATGGCGGACGATAAACACAAAATCGCGCAAGCGGTGTCGAACATCATGAGGAACGTAAATGACGTCAAAGCGTGGGCGACTGGAATTCGATCGAAATTAACCTTAGCTGGAGCGGAGAGCATGGACGTGCAAAGAGCGATGGTGTCGTTCGAAGACGCCATGCGATCGGTGGACCGAGCGATCGCCGAGGTGGAAACGAGCTCTAGTCGCGACTCGGTGAGATTGATGGACATCATGAAACGCTCCGAGGCTACCGCGGAGAGGGAAACCATGGACATGCGTTCGGGGAGATCGGTGAGAAAGAGCGAGTTGCAAAAGAAACTATCAGCCGCGAGCGATGGCGATAAAATTACCGCGTTAGCGGACGCGCACGACGGATTCCAAGGGTACGTGGAAAAATACGGTATTGCCGCCTCGGTTTGGGGAGCGGGCGCGGTGGAGCGACCGAAAGCCGCCGCGGACACCTCCGGCGGAGGGTCCTACTTTGGCGGCTTGTTCGGCGGATAACATGAAAAACACATTCTTTCTATCTATCTATACGCTACTACGTAAAAGTACAACTACGCTATATTCTTTATCGTCGCATCAAAGATCGTCCCATATTTGGTAATCGTTCATCCCATCCCCGTCGTCGTCGTGCGCTTCGTCGCTACACGCCACTATCACCATGACGCCGTCCTTTTCGTCCGAGTTTGTCACCGCGTGGCCTAATCCCCGCGGACTCGACACGAGCACCCGCTCGCCTCTCGAAAAACTATAATCGGTATACCCCCCGCCCGTTTCCCGCTCGACCCGAACGATCCCGTTCGCGTTCCCAAACACCGCGAATGTCTCCGCTTTCCCTCGATGTCGATGGTTCCCTCTCGTTTTCCCTCTCTCGATCGTCCCAAAGTGCACGTCTTTACACGCTTTCGGTCCAACCAATCCCGCGCGGTCTCGCGCTCGAAAAATCTCCTCCATCCAGTGCTTTTCAGATGTGTTCCGTATATCGTCGTTGTCGTTTTTGAGTTTCACCGCGCCTTCCCCTCGCTTCGATGCGAGTGGATCGTTTGATTCTGGCATCGGTAAAATGTTGACATCATCGACGGCTCTTTTCCTTTTCCGAGTGCTGCTCTGCTGCTTCACATCTGCGGCGCTCTCTCCTCCGTCCTCAAAGACAACGTTCAGCATTGGCGACCGGTTTTGCAGCATCCTCATCATCACCATCACCATCATCATCAAAAGAAGCGATAAAGACAGCGCACCGCGACCTCCGCGAGAAGCACAGGAGGAGCACGCGGAGAACATCTCTCGCGAAACGCTCGGCAAAAGCGATTGGAGTGAAAGAGTGAGAGAAAAAACGGACACTAAAACGGATAAGATACGCTTGTTTAGTGTTGTGTGTGGATTTTTCCCGAACTGCTTTTTATTCCATTTTCGCTTCACTGTAAATGCGCGCATCGACGCGCGGAGCATTCATTCGTTCTACTCTCACCGCGCCTCTCGCGACAACGCGGAGACGACGTACTATCTTTTTCGAAGGTTTCGTCGGTTCCAATCAAAATATGACCGAGTCCGCCGTCGTCACGCACACCGGTACGAAACCATGTTGTAAACACACTTTGTTCTCTTTCGGGGAGCCGCCACCGGGTTCCCTTAGCTTCTTTCTCCGTGTACTGACCCTATTATAATGCGTCCTCTCTCAATCGATTTACGTACGTCTCAAAAGGGAACAACACTCTCAAAGACGGATGGTTCTCGGAAATCTCCCCGGAAATGTGGCCCGGACAAGCGAACTCGCTCGAGATTCAAGAAAAACTGTACGACCAACACAGTGAGTTTCAACACGTGCAAGTGTTCAAAACGTCCACGTACGGGAACTTACTCGTATTGGACGGGTGCATACAAGCGACGGAACGAGACGAGTTCGCGTATCAGGAGATGATTGCGCACTTACCTTTGTGCGCGATGTCGCGGGAACCGAAACGGGTGTTGATTATTGGCGGCGGCGACGGCGGCGCGCTGAGAGAGGTGACGAGGCACCGGTGCGTGGAGCGGGTGGAGATGGCGGAGATTGACGGGATGGTTCCGGAAGTGAGCAAGAAGTTTATGCCGTACATGGCGCGAGGGTTTGAGGACGAACGGGCGACGGTGATGATTTGCGACGGGGTGAAGTTTGTGGAGTCGTGCGAGGAAGGGACGTACGATTGCGTCATCGTGGACAGTTCCGATCCGATTGGGCCGGCGAGCGTGTTGTTTGAGGAGAGGTTTTTTAGAAGCGTGTTTAAAGCGTTGAAACCTGGAGGAGTGGTGTGCACGCAAGGCGAGTGTTTGTGGTTGCACGGAGAGTTGATTGGAGATACGTTGGAGATGTGTAAGAAGGTGTTCGTCGGAGGCAGCGTGAGCTACGCGTATTGCACGATACCGACGTATCCGAGCGGACAAATCGGGTTCGTGTTAGCTTCGAAGCCCGAGGTAGATGGGAAGACGGTCGCGTTCGAACGGCCCAGTCGAGAAGCGCCGAAAACGAAAGAAGGATCAACGCTGAAGCCGCTGAAATATTACAACTCGGCTATTCACTCGGCAGCTTTCGTGCTTCCTGAATTCGCTCGCCAAATCGTCGAGCCGCATCTCGTGCCGGGAAACGATGCCGCCGCTTGAGTCAATTTACGATACACGCGAAACACTTTTTGATTATTTAGAAAATAAGAAACGTTTTTACTAATTTAAGAAATACGAACGGAGATTAAAATAGAAGTCATGCGAGAGAGAGAGAGAAAAAAAGAGAGTTTAAACCAAGTAGATGTCATGACAAACACGCGTTGATCATTATTATTATCACGAGTATATATAATAATCCACACAATTCACACACGTATATACATAGTATATAAAATCACAACGAGCCGGTATACAATTCCCGCTCTGGTTTGTCTCTTCTCAATGTATTTTTATTAAAGTAGTATTAGTACAATCTCTCTTTCTCTCTCTCTCTCTCTCACACAGACAGACTTCAAATCGGCGTCGTGCGCAACGAAGAGAAGATATCTCTCGGCGTCACGTTTTTAAACCTCGGCGTCGTCATGCCTCCACCGTTGGCGACCGTCGGCGTCACCGCGTTACTATTGTTACTCGCGTTATTGTTGATGTTGTTGTTGATGTTGTTATTATTGTCGTTATTGTTGTTTATGCTATTGACGACCTTCTTCGGCGACGCGAACGACGACCTGTTGTTATTCGTCTTATAATAATAATTCGTATCATTCGGAGGCGTCTCGTCTAAATCAAACTTCATCTTCTGCCCAACTTTAACCGGCGCGTTCAACAACGCTTCCCTCATCCACTTCCGCATGCTCACCGGACTACTCCTCCGACCGCCGTCGTCGCCAACTTCTTCTCCATTTCCCAAAGGCGTTTTCGCCTTCGCGTCGAAACTCGCGTTCATGTTTTTGCCGCAGCGCAGTCGCGCAGTCGTATCGTCGCCGGGCTCCTCCGGCGTCGATGTCGTCGTCGTCGTCGTCGTCGCGGCGTGCCGCGACCCTTCGTCGCTCGTAAAATACGTCGCGATTGGTGTCGCGTACCCGCTCCCGCTCGCGTCTTTCTTCTTCTTCTTCTTATTTTTGTTGTTGTTCTCGTTCGACGCTTTCGTCCTCCCTCTCTTCGTCGTTCCTTTCGTCCTCGTTTCTCTCGATTTTGCCTTCACCGTTGTCGTCTTCTTCGTCGTCTTCTTCGTCTTCTCCGTCGACGGCGTGGTGAACACCAAAACGTCGTCTCCGTCGTCGTCGAACCCCGCAACGTTTACGAAATCAAACGCTGCTTTTCGTCGAATCACCTTCGCCGACGATGGGGTAGAGAGTAAAACGTTGTCGTTGTTCTCGCGTTCGGAACGGTCCGACGACCCGTCATCTCTCGACAAAAGCGCGTCGATCGCATCTTTTCCAATCATCTTCGAGCGGAGATTGTATCGTCGTCGTCGATTTTTTAACGTCGCGTTCGTTAAAGCCTCTTCGGAGGATGAAGTATTCGTGTTGTTCGTTTGACTCCTTTGCTGTTTGAGTCGTTTATTGGTCGTCTGAATCGTCATCTTACACGTTAAAAGGATCTCTCTTTGTGCGTCGAACGCGTCAAACTTTTGGCGGGAAACCAACCAAACCGAAAAAGAGGGGAGAGTAAGAAGTACGTACTTACACCCTAAATTTTTAAGTGCTTGTGGTACTCTTATACCCTAAAATGTGTACTCTTGTTCGTGTTTAGGCGTACTCCTCAGTCTGTAACTCGCTGACGCTCAATTAAGTTTCCTTTCGTTGTTGTGCGCCGAGACGAAAATGTCTTCAGAAGAGACGCGCAAACGAAGATGAAACGCGAGGACGAACAACGACCGAATAATAAAAGTATCGTCATCAGCGGGAAAGGACTCGTGCTTTTCGTTGTACTCTCCTTGTCCGCGATGGTTTTCCTGTCGTATTTTCCTCCGGCGACGACTTCTTCTTCTTCGTCTGTTTTCGATAAAAATGCCCCTGAAGAGGATGGGCTGCTGCTTCCAATAGCGAAAGAGGAACTGGAGGAGGTTTTGAAAGAGGAACGACGAGAGAAGAAGAACGCGTAGAACAACGCAGAGATTTATAATACTTTAGCGAAGTATGCTGTAATACTAAAAGTGAGCGCAGAAGAATACCTATTATTCCCCTTAAAAATGTGATGAGTGTAACCGCCGCCGCGTTTCAATCCGTCGCTCGTACGCTTTTACGACTAAAGGCAAACGCGGCGTCGTTCAAGCACGCTCGGAGCAAGATTTTTTCGCTCAGACGAAGTTTCAAAGCGACGAGGACTCTTTTTTGGCGGCTTCGTTGTTTTCGGTTTTTGTCGCCCCCGTGACGTTCCTTGGTCCCGTCGACTTTTAGGCGTCGTTGTATTCGCCGTAACGCGGTCAAATCTTCCGCGATGGACGTCGCCGAGTATCGAGCGAATTCGCGTTTGTATATTCGTCGCAACAAAGATGACGCGGTGGTGGTCGTCGTTGGGGTTTTTGTCGTCGTTATACATTCTCGTTCGATCGTTTGGACGATGTCGAGTAAATCTTTCGAGACGCATTGGAAGGAAGGATGGAGGATTTTTGTTTCCGCGGAGGAGTCCCACGGCGTTTCGGTGACGTTGGAGAGGAGGAATTTGCGGAGGACGGGTCTTTCGGTCGTCGAGGACGGGGCGAGGACGTCGAGCTGTTTGCATTTTTCGAGAACGCGCGGGTGCGCCAAGAAGTCGCGCAACACGGCGGTGGCGGAGATTTCGATTTCCGTCGCGCCTTCGTAAATGAACGTCGTCGACTCTTTTGCTTTTTCTTTTTCGTCGTCGTCGTCCATAAAAAGCGGGAAATTCAACCGCTCGTCGTCGTCGTAGATAAAACCAAACTCGAGAAGTGCGCCGCCACTACTTTTATCGGCGTAATCGTGAAAGGCTTGCGTTCCGGCGCGATATCCGCCCACCGTCGCGTGCAAAGAGATGTCGTCGTGAGGAGAAAGTCGCACCTCGCATTTCGCCGCGTCTCTCGCGGAATTGAATATATCCAAGCCCGGACAGAGGAGCAAAGCGCCGTTTTCGATTTCCGGAAGCGTAAACGCGCGCGCTAATACCGTGGCGTACGCCCATTCGAACCATTCTCGCAACGTCTCGAATCGAAACGGCGTCAGTCGTTTTCGTTGTCGCGTCTGCGTCTGCGTCTGTTTTGTCTGCGGCATCATCAACCGCTCAAACTCTTCTCGTAAACTCGCGTTGGAAAATAAAACTTGAAACTCCTCTGCGACCAATTTCTTCCTCCGTTTCGCTCTCTCTCCGATGCGACTGTTTTGCAAAAACGCCAACTCCTCCGTCGACCACAACAAAAGCGAATCCACGTTCGTCGGCAACAAATCCACGTACGCCTGCCAATGCGGTGAATAATCATCCCTCGAGCTTTCTTCCTTCTCATCTCCGTTTTCTCCTCTTAACTCTTCCGCTCTTCGAGTACTCCTCGCTTTCAGATCCTGATACATCAGCGCCATCGCCAACATGCTCGTCCTCGTCGAATCCAACGGAAACGACGACGACGCGTTCGCCCCGTCCTCGTCGTCGTCAAAATCCGATTCTTCGTCATCGTCTTCGATCAAAACGCCTCTCAGTTTACTCGCGAACTGTTCTTTCACGAAAATCTCCTTCACTTTCGAGCTAAACCCGAGCTGTTCGCAATCGGCGCGTAAAAACACGTCCCATCGCATCGCCGTCGGTAACGTCGTTTCCGTCGAATTCCTCCCGGCGACGCCGCCGCCTGCGATAGAAGTCCTCCTCCTCTCCCCTAACGGTATCCGAAAAATCACGTCTCCCTCCTCTTTATCCTCCAAAACGATCCCGCCGATCCCCATTTTACGCGTGAATACGAATTCAGACGTTGACATCGTTTCGATGTGTAAGGATTTCAGCCACCGTTTGAATCGAACGAGTGCGAATTGCCCGTCGATGTCTTCGTCTTCTTTCAATTCTCGATTTTGGTATCTTTCCTTCCCCGTCGGGGAAATTCTCATCGTCTGATTCTTCTTCTTTGTCTTCTTCGACGAGAAGGAGGAGGATTCAGACGACGAGGCACGCGAAGTGCGAGACCGACAGACGCGCAAAGACGCGAACGAACTCATCAAAGTGAAATTCGTCTTTTGGCACGGGTTGAGAAGCGCATTGTAACGAGCACAAAATTTTGTGTGGTGTGTTTTTAAGTGATGTCTCTCTCACAAAATTGAGATGTTTCCGCTGTACA
>Ga0255756_1002512_pt1 | contig 19620 bp, 16 predicted proteins | sample 011ome_20_FD_179956 | JGI IMG/M metagenome (GOLD analysis project Ga0255756, IMG submission 179956) | Coastal salt marsh microbial communities from the Groves Creek Marsh, Skidaway Island, Georgia - 011509CT metaG (version 2) | ecosystem: Environmental > Aquatic > Marine > Intertidal zone > Salt...
AGCCCAGCCATAAGCTTAAGTCTTAACACCAAGGCCGCGCTGATTCGGCGCTCTTTCATCACTTGCTCTTGCAATACGCCATCGACCCGCTGACGAATTCGCAAAACCCCATCGTCAGGCTCTATATGGATGTCTGAAGCGCGCACTTGTACGGCGTCTTCGAATATCGACTGCAGCAACTTAACCACCGGGGCTTCATCATCACCAAGCCCCGTCTGCAGACCTTGAAGGTCAAACAAGTCCTCTGAGACCTCGCTGTCAAGCGCTTCGGCATAGTGTTCAATATCGCTGGTGCGTCTGTAGATGGTATCTAACGTATCCAGCAACTCACTTTCTCGAACGATGGCAATATCAATCGTCTGCTTAAGTAGCAAGCAAAGTTCGTCGTAGGCAAAAATATCCAAAGGGTCTGCCATGCCTACCTGATAAATGCCGCCCTTATTTGCCAATACAATCGCTTTATGGCGGCGGGCGTAACTCTCATCTAATCGATTGACCAGTTCAATATTAAATGGAAATTGGCGTAAGCCTACAAATGGCAGATCTAACTGCTTAGACAAAACTTTAAGCAAATCATCTTCAGACAAGGCGCCCAGCTCTATCAGTACCCGCCCCAGCTTTTTGCCAGTATCTCGCTGCGCGGCTAGCCCAGCGTCCAGTTGTGCAGGCGAGATAACGCCGGCTTCTACCAGCAAATCGCCAATGCGCACTTTTTTTGGGGCGCTCATTCCTTTGACCTCAACGCTTTCAACCGAAGACGATTATAACGATCAAGCGCCGGGTCTCCGAGCCCTTGCCGGTTTGCCGCGCGGTGCGCCGCAAGCGCGTCTTCGGTCGCGCCAGTTGCTTCTAGGGCTACCGCATAAGCCAACCAAAGCTTGCCAGAGGCTGGGTCCATCTGCAGCAAACCTCGGTATATCGCAAGCGCTGCGTCATAACGGCCCACTTGCTGCAATAACACTGCGTACAGCTCGAAATAATCGGGGTCTTGCTCCAACGTCGGCGGTAATTCATCAAGCAGTGCCACCGCAGCTTCAGGGTCTACCACCATCACCAGCCTGGCATAGAGTTTTTTAAATCCGGCGAAATTTGGCGCTAGCGCTAATCCTTGTTTCAGGGTCGCTTGAGCACTGGCGGCGTTACCGCTGGCTAATTGAATGGTAGCCAGGGTTTGGCGGCTTTGATGCGCTGACGGCCTCTCAAGCAAAAAACGGCTCAGCAAATTCATCGCTTCATCGATATCGCCAGAATCGATCAACTCCAAGCCCTTTTGAACAGTCATTCGGTCTTGCTCGTCCGACGTCATGACTCGCGCGCTTCGAAGGGCATTGTCAGCAGGCAGGTCAATCACGGACTGTTGCATTTGTTCTGATTGCGACACCACAGGGCCATCCCGGCCAGAGACATCAGATTCACCGTTGCTCGCCTTGATTTGCTGGTTACCTAGCTGACCCCCAAAGCTTTCAAGAAACTCTCTTTGCTGGGGCGCATCGTCGGCAAGCGCGAGGGGTGTGACAACAGCCCAGACAATCAGACCTAACGCCTGAGTCAAATACCTAGACCTTGGGACGCGCTTAGCCATTACTCTTTGGTGCCTCGATAATAAGGATCGATCTTTCGACGGATCTTACCGACTCGGTCGATGGACTCGTCCAGCACGGCTTCCATCGTGCCGCCCTCATCGACTAAAGCGCGCAATAAAATGACAAGCTCTGTTTTAACGGTTTCTCGCTGCTTTTGCTCAAGGGCCGACCCGAGCAAAGGCACTTCGCTGATACCTGGGGCACCTGCTTTATCTCCGGTCGAACGCGTCTGCATCAAACCTGATATCACAATGACTTCGCCGTTTCGCACTCGAGCAATCGTGTCTGATTCGCGAGTGGCGCTGTTTGCTAGCGGGAACTCTTGGCCATTGATAATTTTTAAGTCTTCTTTGACTTCGCTCAAGATGGGGTGAATGTGCAAAATAATATCACCAGCTGCGCTGATCTGCGGGGTGACATCCAGCGCAATGCCAGAGAAAAATGGCTCTAAACTGCTGTTCTGGCTGGTGGTCTGCTCAATCCCCGCACCAAAACTGGTCGTGCTGGCATTGGTTAAGAAATACGCCTCCTGACCCACTTTGAAGATTGCTTTCTGGTTATTGAGTGTCAAAATTCGAGGGCTTGAAACCACTTGAACATTACCTTGGGTCTCTAAAAGGTTTATCACACCGCTGAAGTCAGAAAATTGCACATCGAAACTGAGCGGCTCGCCAATACCATCGATTTGGGATCCTAATTGCCCGTAGCTGGTACTGATCTCACGATTACCTGACTGATACAGAGCTTCAAGATTAATACCGGATTGAAAGCCCTCTTTTAGCTCTACTTCGAGGATTTTGGCCTCTAGTATGACCTGTCGTTGCAACGCCTCTTGGGAAGCCTCGATAAAGGCTTCTACCTCGCTAAGCTCGCTAGGAAACGCCCGCACCAAAATCATCCCGGTTTGAGGCGATACAATGACCGAGCGACCTGAGGCCGAAACACTTTGGCCTGCCTGCTGATTGGGCGCACTGATAATACTACGTATCACCGATTCTAAATCTTTCCAATAATCGGTCTCGGTCTCGGTGTTTATGGAAGCCCGCCCAGAATTCTGATTATTTTGTCCTTGATTCTGCCCCCCTGCAAAGTCGCCCTGACCTGCATTATTCACATTACCACCTTGCCCAAACTGATTGTTGCGGCCCTGATTGCCGCCTTCGGAGATGCCGCTAGCGGTAATTTGCATGCTCGAATTACCTGATCGAGTCACATTTAGGTAATTCAGCCTGAAGATCCTCGTTTGCAAGCCTCCTGGACGAATCTGATACACGCCATCCTCGATCTCGATGGAGTAACCGTAGAGATCGCTGACTTGATCCAACACATTGTCGACGGTGACATTTTTTAGATCCAAAGCCGAAATCGTGCCTTTGGTATCTGGATGAACCACGACGCTCAGCTCTGTATCAGCGGTCAACAGCGTCACGAATTCGCGAATCGGTAGCGCCTCTTTAACTGAGAAATCAAATCGCACGTCTAACGCACCTTGTGCCTCTGCCAACAGCGAGATCGGCGGCACCAAGGCTTGGAGGATGTCGGCTGGCGGCGTAACTCTGCTGCGCTGACCCGCGGCTTCCCGACTCTTTAGCAGTTCATCCTGAACCTCATCGAGCACTTTGGTATCGTAAGCGACGTAGGGACCGGCAGACTCACAAGCCAATAGCGACAACAACAGCCCTCCGAGAATGAAGGCTTTGACAGCGATGACAGGCTTGACTGCCCTCATGGCCGTGGCCTTTTAATGGAATCTTTATGCAGCGAGAGCCGGATCGCTTCGATACCGCGCATTAGGGTAACGCCATCTCGATCAATACTCGCCACCGTTGCCCCTTCAATTTCATCACCTTCTTGAACGCGCTGCCGATTGATCAGGGCATATTTACGATTCGGCCGCACTAAAATGGATGAAACCTGATACACAGTGCTCTCGATCAGCACTTCGGTCACTCGCTCGCCTAATGAGGCTTGACTGACGCCTTCTAGACTGAGCTGCAACGGCATGGTTGGGTCGACAAGGTTCGAAAAATCCTCGGCACTGGTGACAGGCGCTACCGCCACCATGCAGAGTCCGAAAAGCAAAATCTTAAACATCGAGCAATTGCTCCTGGGTGCTCAGCGTAAACACCTCTATGGAAACCTCGCCGAGTGGGTATTGTTCCACCTGATATTCTACTCGTTCCCAAAAAAAACGCACCCCAATGTTCTCGATGGCGGCTAGATACCGCAACACGTCCAAGTAGCTTCCCTGGAGGGTTAATTCGATTCCGTGTTTATAGATCACCAGCGGCTTATCCTCGCCACCACCGGTCCTAAAAAACAAGCTCTCCGGTGGCTGATTGTTCATTGCGATCAACCTCACGCCTGTTTGCTCAGCCATCACCCGACTCAGTACCGACGCCATATCGGCAGGCAGCACCAATTTGCCAGACAGCGCCTCGATCTCTAAATCTAGGCGCTTGTTCTGCGCTGCAAGCCGATCAATGGTGCGCCTCAGCAACGCGTTGGGATCGGCCTCGGAAATCGCCGCTAACGACTCATACTGTGCCTGTAAGCCTTGCTGCTGCTGGTTCAATTGCTGCAGACGACCGCCCTCGGTTCCGATAAAGCGCGCCACATTATCTTGGACCAACATTTGCCAGCCATACCCGAGTAATACGAGCGTCGCGATCAGCACTACGGCTCGCTCTCGAGAGGCTCTGGCGGAAAACCAAAGACTGAGCTCTGCCCACAAAGACGCATTCATTCGCTGATCGCCTCCCCAGTTTGAATCTCAAAAGCCAGGGCCTGGCCATCGGGTAAACCTTCAATGACCTGACTGGTGCGATCTAATTTAAGATTTCGAAAGGCTTTGCCTGCAAAGAGCACACTTCTATCCAGGCCTGCAATATAGTTAGTAATATAGTCGCCGCTGATGACTTCACCTTCCAGCCGTACATCTGCGCCGCCATTCAAAAGACTGATTTCAGTCAGGCGAAGCCCGCGCACGTGAAACCGCGCAAGGTCTGCAAGATATGCAGAAAAACCATCGGCATTACCAGGCACCTCCTGGTCTAGGAACCGCCGCAAGGTTAATTTGTCTTTTTGCACCTGCTCCAGAGCATCTTTTTGTGCTTCTAACGCGGGATCTTTCGCCCGCGCCTCTATCAGCTGCTCTAGCTCTTGGATCTGTAGTTCCAATTCCGCGATCGCCACTTCGCGCGCCGTCACACTGTTCACCAGGCTTTGGCGATCCCAGAGGTCGACAGCAGATATCACCAGCAGCACTAGCAATACACTACCAATATAACCGGTAAACAAATTCAGCGAGAGCCAGTCGCGTTTGGGTTTGAGCGCATCTGAGTAAAGATTGATTGACTGCAGCATGCTAACGACCCTCGCTCAACGCGGCGCCCAGGGCAAAAAGCAACTCGTGTTGGTCGCTGGCACCCAACAAATTGCCTGTATCCCACAACCTGTTCAAATCGAGCGCGCTTGCGGTAGCTACCAAATTCAAATTCAGTTGTTCGATCAACTGATTCGTTACCCCGGGTACAGGCGCCACTAAGATCGACATGATCTGGCCCTGTCGCATCTGATTTTCAAAAAAATCTAACGAGCGCTGAAGCTCGACCACGAATCGCTCGAAGTTAAAGGCCCAATCGCTTGCTGCCATAGTCCCTTGATCGATCTTGGTTGCCAAATTTCGACAGAGGAACACCTGCCCCGCTTTAAGTAGCATTAGGCGGGCTTGCCCATCTCGTACATCCAAAACAGCCACCGCTTCTTCCGTTGGCGACAATGCCAACGCCAGATCTCGAATCGCGAGCTCTCGAATGTCCATGCGCTGCAGGGCGAGATTGGCGCCCAAAATTACGTCTCTTATTTCGATTAAGCGAGGCCGCGACGCCGCTACCGCGTACCCCATGGCTTGCGGGTACGCTTCTGCTGGCACATCAAAGATTTGCACGTCTAAGTCATCAAGCGGGACTTTAACCTTATCTTTGAGTAAGAATTTAACCGCAGCTGCTCGTTCTTCCACTGGCACATTGGGTAACTCGACCAATTGCAAGTCATAGTGCGAGGCGTCAAGTATTGCGGTGCAAGGCATATGTTCTAAACCAAGCTGCGAGACTCGATCAAGCAACAAATCGCCCCATTGCGAGGGTAATCCAGTCAGCAGCTCCCAGTGCTTGAGCTTCTGCACCTCGGCCTTCGGGTCAACCCATACCATTGCAAGCCCCTGCTCAGCGAAGGCAAGCCCAAGGGTACCCGGGGTTTTTTGACGTTTCCGTTTTAGCCAATTCAAACTGACCTGTTACTCCTCGATCGTCGCATTGATGCTAGTCCTCGGATACATTTTGTAAGACAAATTTACCCGGGGCCGGGAGGAATGACCCTAAATATCGCTCCAGCCCGGTTATTATGCACCTCGACTGCTATAACTCAAAGACTTTTGCATGCAATTTAGTCTCTAACTATCTGTTTATGAAAGGTTTGTATGGCCTTGAAAACAAACCTGACCCCATCGTTCCACCCACTTTGCGCCGACTCAACTGTCCAGCCGAAATAATGAGGATCCTAAGATCGGATCGATATCTTACCCAACCCATTTGACTCAACCGCGCCTTCTAATCTGCAAGCTAGCTAAATAGGAAGCTTTTTGATTGGCACGTTTTGACTGGAGAATTTTTGAGTTAGTACCCTGTGGCTAAGGCGTCATCGACACGCCGGACAAGCAGAATAATCTTAAGAAAACCAACCACTTAAGCTTAAGCCTTCGACCGCTAAACATCCTATTTGTGCTGCGAAATTATTGCACCGCGAGCTTAAGATTTTGCCAGGCAGGCCTAACTCACGGAACACCTCAATCGTAAATTCCGCACTGTTACAGATTCAACTGCCCTCGTCATTCCATTATCCAGAACCACATTTAAAGGCTCATGGATATCACGACGAAGGCATCGAAGTCGTCGAGTTTTGCAGGAAATAAGCGCGCATGAGCAATAAAGGGCGCTCGCTAGTCGACATTGGCCTTCGCCCGCTCGTAAATGTTGCTTCGCGTGGAACCCCTCAAAATAGGCCTTGATCTGCTCTATCAAAAACCCGAGTATCAGACCTCATCAGCCATGGGAGGACATTATGCCGATCACCAACATCAACGATGCCGACTTATGGTTTGACATTATCGGTGAAGGTGAGCCGCTTCTGCTGCATCACGGCTACACGGCTTCTCGGGTCAACTGGATGCCTGTCGCTAAACGGCTAAGTGATCGATACCAAATTATACTGATGGAATGTCGTGGCACTGGCGACAGCGAGCACACAAAAAGCGGCTATTCCATCGAACAATACGCACTGGATGTCGTCGGTCTTCTCGACCACCTTAAGTTAGATCGGATCAGCTTCGCCGGCCACAGCATGGGTGGTGGCATCGGTTTTCAACTGGGGGTCCATCATTCGGACCGCCTAAACAAACTGATTCTAATGGCGCCTATTCCCAGTGGCGGCATTGGTCCTATTCATCAGACCCAGCTGGACGCGCAGATGAAGGCCCGAACACAGGGCGATAGAGCGTTTTTTATGGACCGTTATCGGGCTGGGCGAACCCTCCCTGAACTGGAAACCGAAGCTTGGTTTGAGGATCGTACTGATCATTTGCTCAGCGTATCTGACGGACATATCACGGGCGGCCTACAAACCATGTCAGATCTGCGCCTGCAGGAGGCTTTGGCGACGCTTACCACCCCTACGCTTATCATTGCCGGTTCTGGCGATGGCTTACTGACGGCGAACTTACGAGATTTTGGACGACTTCCTAATGCCGACCTCGCTGTTTTCTCCCGAGTTGGTCACGAGGTTGCCATCCATGCCCCGGAGGCCGTAAGTGACGCAATCGATAAGTTCATGATTTTTGGACCCACAGCGCCAAAAAAGTGACCAAAACAAGTTGTTTAGAAGATGGACGCCAGGGACTATCCCAACTTATCATCTGACAGCTAAGCCATAATCCGTCAACCTCAGTTAGCGTTGAATCTCCGAGCGGACCTGACGGCGAGGGCTTCCTCGCGGCCTAACTTTACCTTGGGCCAGGGATTCTTAAGATCATAAAAAAAGCCGGCTAATGCCGGCTTTTTTCAATTTGGGTAAACACCCAGACTAATGCCCGAAATCCTTAACCAAAGCTGCTTTTGAGGCTGCAGGCAAGGTCACGACATCACACGGGTAAGCCACATGCTCGACCCCAAAGACAATATCTGCACCCGCTTGCGCTGCTGCCCTGTCTTCTGCTGGAATCTCATAACGCATAAAATGCACGGCAGCCGTTTTATCATCGTTGCTGCGATCCATATCTTCGTCAGCAATTGGCCAAATTTTGGCGCCGTCACCGATCTGCACCCAGATTTTATCTTCGATACCGATGAGTGACGCTAATCGTCGTTTTCGCTCTTCAACGTCCTCATATTGGATCAACATGGTGCACTTCCAGTTGGTACCATCTGGGATCAGCGGGTTGTAGGCATCTAGCTCCTCTTGAATGCCATTGGCCTCAAAAACTTTCTCGATCCGAAGCATCTCTTGGATCTGGTACTTAATGGTCAATTGATCTTCAAAGATCAGTTGAACATGCTCGCCCAACCGAACCCTGCGATCCTTTTTGTGCGCCAATACGGCTTCTCTGAAGCTCGTTCGATGGATCGAATAATCTTCTAACGTCCATAGGTCTGTTCGCTGTAACATCTCTCTCCTCAATCAAAAACGCGCCCCTGAAGGGCGCGCTGTTGTGTCCTTCTGTTGATCGCGTATTTACGCGTCTAACGAGTCCAAAGCCTTTTGGAATCGGTTAGCATGGCTGCGCTCAGCCTTTGCCAACGTTTCAAACCAATCAGCAATTTCATCAAAGCCTTCATCCCGAGCAGTTGCTGCCATACCTGGGTACATATCAGTGTACTCGTGGGTTTCGCCAGCGACCGACGCTTTCAGGTTATCTGATGTATTACCAATAGGCAGCCCGGTCGCAGGATCGCCGGTTTCTTCCAAGTACTCTAGATGCCCGTGGGCATGCCCTGTTTCGCCTTCCGCTGTGGAACGAAACACTGCTGCAACATCGTTATAACCCTCTACATCCGCTTTTGATGCGAAGTACAAATATCGACGATTGGCCTGTGATTCGCCTGCAAAGGCATCCTTCAAGTTTTGCTCTGTTTTGGAGTCTTTCAACGCCATACTTTCTCTCCTCAGTTTTCGTGAACTCACTTTATCTTGGCGCAGCTATTTGCGTCCAATGAATCTTTTCGCTCAGTTTGATCGGTTCAGTCGATCGTTTGCTTCCGCTTCTGGAAAGCCTCGAACATTTGATGCCAGATCGGCCCGGCTTTTCCATCTCCAATCAATTGGTCATTGACGCGCCCTACAGGCGCTAATTCAAGCCCAGTCGAACTCAGCCAAAGCTCGTGCGCCTCATACAGCTCAGCTTCATCAATTATCGTCTCGACAACCTCCATGCCACAACCTCTTGCTGTATCAATCATTTCCGCTCGAGTGATGCCATGAAGCAACTGCCACGATTTTGGCGGCGTGCGAATCTCGTCGCCAACCACAATGAATACGTTAGAAGCGGTGCCTTCGGTCACTTTTCCATCCCGAATCATGACCGCATCATCATAACCTTCGGCTAGGGCCTCATTTTTTATCATACCGTTAGCAATTAGACTGGTCACCTTGATGTCTGCCCGCTGCCAACGAAAGTCTAGAGCTGTTTTTACAGATAACGGCACGACCGCTTCTCGCGCTAAGGGCTTAAATGGTGTCACCGTCACGAGCACTGTGGGCTTGGTATTTGGATAGACATGCGAGCGCGTAGGTGCCACTCCTCGGGTCACCTGAACATAGATCAACGCATCTCGCTCGCCAGAACGTTGCACAGCCTCACGAAGCAATAACGACCACTGAGATTCTGTCATGGGTGGAGAAATCTTAACCTCGTTAAGCGAACGAGATAAGCGGGCCAAATGCTCAGTCTCAGTAAAAATGCGACCACCATAGACTGGCATGACTTCATAGATCGCATCACCAAACATGAAGCCTCGATCGAAAACCGATACCTTCGCGGCCTCAGGTGCTGACCATTGCCCGTTTAAGTAAGCTATTCCTACCACTGTTTTTTAAAGATCATTATTCTATCCAATACGTGCCCAATACGTGCCCATTACATACCTAATACAGGCCCAATACGTGCCCACCTCGACCTCCGCGCGTTATGCTGCGAAGTCGTACCCCCTGACCCAGTGAGTAAACCGCTCTGGGCGAGGACAGTTTTACACAAGGCCCCTCACTAAGCGCGGTAGATTACTATCGTCCTATAAATGTCGGCTGCCGCTTCTCCACAAACGCTTTTGCGGCCTCTTTGTGATCCGTGGTCTGGCCGCAATGAACATGGTGAGTCGCTTCTAAATCCATGCAGTCGTCAACATCACCAGCTAAAGCTCGATTCAAGTTTTCTTTCATATAGCGATACGCAACCGTTGGACCTTTCGCCAACCGACCGGCTATTTCAAGCGTCTTCGGCATTAAGTCCTCTGGCTCAACCACCCAATTGGTCAATCCCAGTCTAAGCGCCTCGGTAGCATCGATACGATCAGACAAGTAATACAGTTCTCGGGCCTTCGCGGTTCCCAACAGCTGAGTCATAAAGTACGTGCCGCCGTAATCACCGGAAAATCCTACCTTCGCAAAAGCAGTCGTCATGATAGCGTTCGAAGCCATCACACGCATATCGCACGCCAGTGCAAAACTCAGACCAGCGCCGGCGGCAGCACCCGGCAATGCCGCAATGGTGGGCTTCGGCATTTTAAACAGCTTACCCGCGGTTGCGCGCTGATTGACCCTCTGAGTATGAATCGCGCCATCGATGGTATTGTCACCAACGGTGCCATCACCCGAGGCCGCCATGCCTTTGACATCACCGCCCGCACAAAACCCCTTTCCGGCACCTGTGATTACGATGCATTTGACCGCTGAGTCAAGTTCCCAAGTTGCTAAGGTCAGTGACAAGGCGGCATTCATTTCTCCCGACATCGCGTTGCGCGCCTCCGGTCGGTTGAGTGTGATGATGCCAACGCCATCGATATTTTCTGCCAATAAATCTTTTGTGCCCGTGTCCAAGGTGGTCATACGCGTCTCCTTAAAATCGAAGCTACCAGTCTACCACGGGCATTCCATCGGAAAACCTCTTAACCAGTCGGTAACGGCGCGTCGCAAGACCTGACAAATGGTCTGACTTCAGATAGGTTTGATGTTCCGAAAAGGCATTACGTGAATCATGAAAACATTACTTATCGCCAATCGAGGTGAAATCGCCGTCCGCATCATGCATACCGCTAAAGACTTGGGTTTAACCTGTGTGGCAGTATCCCCAGAGGATGACATCCACTCCCAGCATGTCTTAACCGCTGACCAGCACCAGTTGCTTCCAGGTGCTGGGGCTGCGGCTTATCTTGATATTCCTGCCATTATCACTGCAGCCCAAGCCGCTGGGGCTGATGCGATTCATCCGGGTTACGGATTCTTGAGCGAGCGGCCCGACTTCGCTGAAGCCTGTGAGGCTGCAAACATGATCTTTGTCGGGCCTACACCCGAACAACTGGCCTGCTTTGGCAACAAGGCGGGCGCCAAAGCCCTAGCAGCAGAACACAACGTTTCTCTGATCCCGGGGACCCAGGGCGCGACAACATTAAGTGAAGCGGAAGAGTTTCGAGCGGGGCTTTCCGGTCAAGCCATCATCATTAAGGCTGTACATGGCGGCGGCGGTCGCGGCATGCGTACTGTAAAACCCGATGATGACCTTGGCGCACTCTTTGACCGTTGTCAGTCAGAGGCTGAGCTTGCCTTTGGCGAGAGCGCCGTTTATGTCGAGCAGAAACTGCTTAATGTACGGCACATCGAAGTACAGATCTTGGGCGATGGGCAAGGTCAACAAATTCATTTGTGGGAGCGAGATTGCTCAATTCAGAGACAAAACCAGAAGGTGATTGAAATCGCGCCGAGCCCTACGCTCCCGGCATCAACTCGGACTGAGCTGTTAACGGCAGCGCTCACCATGGCCGGTGCTGCGAACTATCGAGGGCTGGGAACATTTGAATTTTTAGTTTCTGCCGACGATCCAAGCGCTTGGTATTTCATCGAAGCCAATGCCCGGCTCCAGGTAGAACACACTGTCACCGAGGCAATTACAGGTTTGGACCTGGTTAGCTTGCAATTGCAAATTGCGGCAGGTCAATCTCTGGACACGCTCGATCTTACGGCCCCACCAAGCATTCAGGGTTTTGCTATCCAATGTCGCGTCAATATGGAAACCCTGGGCCGTAAGGGCACCTTCAAACCCACAGGCGGAACGCTAAGTCATTACACGGCGCCCACTGGGCCTGGTGTTCGGGTCGATGGCTTTGCTTATCCTGGCTACAAGACGAGCACCCGCTACGACTCATTATTCGCCAAAGTCATTACGCATAGTCGCTCGGACGACTTCAGTGCGGCGGTGGCTAAAGCCCAGGCCGCCCTTAAGCACTTTGATATCGGCGGCTTGGAGACCAACCTACCATTCCTTCAAGCGGTGCTGTCGATGCCTGAATTTGTCAGGTCCGAAATTTCAACCCACTACATTGATGAGCACCTTAAGACTATCGCCGAGCGGTTACACGAGGACAAAACAGCAGTTGAACGAGGTGAGCCTCAAAGGGTGACGGCGGGCGCCAAGATCGACGCCCAAGACCCGCTGGCCGTTTTATCCCATAGTCGGCCCACCGAGGCGCCCGAGATTGTAGCAACGCCCGTTGGCCCGCCTGGGACCCTTGCGATCACTGCGCCTCTGCAAGGGACGGTCGTTGAAATCAACGTCCACTTGTCCGACGAAGTCTATGAAGGCCAACAACTCATTGTCATGGATGCCATGAAAATGGAACATGTCGTGCGCGCGCCCGCAAACGGAATCATCGACCAAATTGCCACCCAAGTAGGCGACGCTGTTTTTGAAGATACGCCGCTTATCTTTGTAAAACCTGCTGAGGTTTCAGTATCCGCCGACAACACCGGCGAAGCCTTAGATCTTGACCATATCCGAGCTGACCTTGCAGAGAGCCTCGCAAGGCACAGTTATGGGCTCGATGAAAACCGCCCGGAAGCAGTAGCCAAGCGACGAAAGACCCAGCACCGAACTGCTCGGGAAAATATCAGCGACCTCTGCGATCCAGATACATTTATCGAATATGGCTCACTCGCGATAGCGGCTCAAAGGCGGCGTCGATCCGTTCAGGACCTTATGGAAAATACACCTGGGGACGGCATGGTCTGCGGCATCGGTAGCGTTAACGGAGCGCTATTCCCTGAACAAGATACCCAGTGCGTTTTGATGTCGTACGATTATATGGTGTTGGCTGGCACCCAGGGCTTACAAAACCACCGAAAAAAGGATCGGATGTTTGAGGTCGCGGAACAACTCAAACTACCCATTATTTTACTCGCAGAAGGTGGCGGTGGACGCCCCGGAGATACTGATGGTGCCGGAATCGCAGGCCTTGATTGTCTTGCCTTTGAGCTTTACGCCGGATTGTCCGGTTTGGTGCCGCGAATCGGTATTACGAGCGGGAGATGTTTTGCTGGTAACGCCGTGCTTTTAGGCTGTAGTGACATCGTGATTGCCACAGAGGATAGTAATATCGGCATTGGCGGACCGGCGATGATCGAGGGCGGCGGCCTAGGGATCTTTTCGCCCGATGAGGTTGGCCCCATGTCGGTTCAAGTTCCCAATGGCGTCGTCGATATCGCTGTCAAAGATGAAGCCGAAGCCATGTTAACTGCCAAGAAACTGCTTTCTTACTTCCAAGGGCCAATTGATGACTGGGAGTGTGATGATCAGAGAAAACTCCGATTTGCTGTCCCCGAAAACCGGCTTCGGGTTTACGATATTCATGAAATCATTCACTGCATCGCCGATACTCATTCGGTCCTTGAACTTAGACCTAACTTCGGTGTTGGCATGGTTACCGCCTTTATCCGAGTCGCGGGTAAACCCATGGGACTGATCGCCAACGACCCGGTGCATCTCTCTGGAGCCATCGATAGCGATGGTGCTGACAAGGCTGCACGTTTTATGCAGCTGTGCGATGCCTTTGATCTGCCTATTGTGTCCCTCGTGGACTGTCCGGGCATCATGGTTGGGCCAGAAATTGAAAAAACCGCCCTAGTGCGTCATGCCAGCCGAGTATTTGTCACATGCACCAGCCTAACGGTACCGCTCTTCGCCTTTGTACTGCGCAAAGGCTATGGCCTAGGTGCCCAAGCAATGACTGGCGGAGGGTTCAAAGCCGCAGCATTTACCGTGACTTGGCCTACCGGCGAATTCGGCGGCATGGGGCTTGAAGGCGCTGTCAAACTTGGCTATCGAAAAGAACTCGAAGCAATCACCGACCCCGAGGAGCGCCGTGTGGAATACGAAAAGCGCGTTGCACAGATGTACGATCGGGGCAAAGCGGTCAATTTTGCGACCGCCTTTGAAATAGATGAAGTGATTGACCCTAAAGATACCCGTCATTGGATCATCTCGGGGCTTAAGTCGACGCCGAAACCAACTCCTCGAGCGGGTAAAAAACGGCCCTTTATCGATACCTGGTAATCTGCCGCTTGCGAGCATCTTTGAAACTACCCAAACGCCACCAAAAAAAACGCCCCGTTAGGGGCGTTTTTTCACACCAGTATTGATCTTAAGCCGCTGGGACAAACACTGCTTTTGTTTCAAGGAATTCCTCGAAACCCAAATCACCCCACTCTCGGCCATTGCCTGATTGCTTGTAGCCGCCAAATGGCGCAGTAAAGTCAGCACCGCTACCATTGATATGCACATTGCCGCTGCGAATCTGAGCCGCTACCGCCAAAGCATGATCAACATCGCCCGACTGTACATAGCCAGACAGGCCATAAGGCGTATCATTGGCGATATCGATAGCTTGTTCTTCGCTATCATAGGGCAGGATGGAAAGCACAGGTCCGAAGATCTCTTCTCTCGCAATTGTCATGTCGTTGTTTACATTGCCAAACACGGTTGGTTTTACATAGTAACCTGCGTTCAAACCATCCGGGCGACCCGTACCACCGCACACTAACTCAGCGCCTTCATCGATACCTTTTTGGATTAATCCTTGAATCTTGTCCCATTGCACTTCGCTGACAACAGGACCGATCGTCGTGCCTTCAGCGAAGGGGTCGCCGGGTTTCACCGCCTCTGCGGTCTTTTTAGCGATCGCCAATGCTTCTGCATGAGATGCCCGGGGAACCAACATGCGCGTCGGTGCATTACAGCTTTGACCGGAATTGGTAAACACTTGGTTCACACCGCCGCTCACTGCGGCTTCGAGATCGGCATCTTCTAAGACGATATTCGCTGACTTACCACCGAGTTCCTGGGCAACGCGCTTGACTGTATCAGCGGCCGCTTTGGCCACAAGAACTCCGGCTCGCGTCGAGCCCGTAAACGACATCATATGAATATCTGGATGCGAAGACATCGCCTCGCCTACGCCTGGTCCGTCGCCATTAACCAAGTTAAAAACACCAGCCGGCACGCCGGCAGCGTGCAGCACTTCTGCTAGGATAATGCCGTTGACCGGAGCGACTTCGCTGGGCTTCAGTACCATCGTGCAACCTGCTGCCAGCGCAGGCGCTACCTTGCAGGAAATCTGATTGATGGGCCAGTTCCAAGGCGTGATTAAGCCGCATACACCCACAGGCTCGCGGCGGAGCAGGTACTTACCTTTGCGTTCTTCCCACTCGTAGTTTTTAAGGATCTCAAGCGTTGTTGCAAAATGCGCTTGGCCGGTGGCTGCCTGCGCTGCTTTTGACAGCCAAATGGGCGCGCCCATTTCGGTGGAGATTGCTTGGGCAATTTCGTCGTAACGCTTGGTGTACTCTGCCAAAATAGCGCCTAGCAACTCGACGCGCTCGGCTACCGTCGTCTTTGAAAAACTATCAAAGGCTGCGCTCGCCGCCGCAACCGCTTTTTCGACGTCTGCCGCGCTACCCATGCTTATGGTCGCAAAGGGGGCTTCCGTTGCCGGATTGATCACCTCAAGGGTCGACGGCGTGACCGGGTCTACCCACTCACCATTAATATAAAATTGCAGATACTCTTGCATAGTGCTTCCTCTTTTACTGCTGGATGAACCTCATGAATGAGGCATTAATTCAAAATCTACTCAACTGTTGGGTTTATGCTAACGATCCCTAGGCCGGGTCTTTAACCCTTCGTCTTTGATTCTTTGTTTTTGGTTCTTCGTTTTTGGTTCTTCGTTTTTGGTTCGTGATTTTTGGTTCGTGATTTTTAATTCTTTGTTTTTGGTTCTTTGTTTTTAACCAAAATATGGGCATAAATCCCGGATCTATTTGCGCTCGGCTGTCAGTTCGATAGTCTAGATGGGCCGGTTACCCCACCTATTCAACGTACTTTTCGCTTTGAGAGCTTGTTGGTCGTTCTAAAACTCTACTTTGAGTGAAAAAGAAACAAGTCGTTGGCCCCGCTTTTCTTAATTTTGCCTCCGCCCATCTCGCAAGTTCTTTAACTCTGATTACTCGCTCGCGATCGCCGCCCTTTTCATGAGCCAACCAAGCTACAAATGCCAGTCGCGTCTGTCAAGTTTATCTTCGGTTAAACGACCTAGCTAACAAATTCGATCAAAACACCCGCTGCCACTGCAGATCCAATGACGCCTGCGACGTTTGGACCCATCGCGTGCATGAGCAAAAAGTTGTTGGGGTTTGCCTCAAGCCCAACTTTGCTCGCGACCCTTGCTGCCATTGGCACCGCCGAGACGCCGGCAGCACCGATCAGTGGATTGATGGGCGTTTTAATCACCAGATTCATTAACTTCGCCATCAGCACACCTGTCGCAGTGCCGATACAAAATGCGACCATTCCAAGGACTAAAATACCCAAGGTCTCGATCACCAAGAACTGATCCGCACGCAATTTTGAACCGACGGCAAGTCCCAGAAAAATGGTCACGATATTAATCAAGGCATTTTGAGTGGTGTCGCTCAATCGGTTGACCACACCACACTCTCGCATCAGATTACCGAAACAGAACATCCCGAGCAGGGGCGCCGCACTGGGTACCAACAGCGCCACTAAAAGCAGTAGCATCAAGGGAAACAAAATCTTTTCTCGCTGGGAGACTTCTCGCAGCTGGCGCATTTCAATACCGCGCTCTCGCTGGGTGGTTAATAATTTCATGATCGGCGGTTGAATCAAGGGTACAAGCGCCATATATGAATAGGCTGCCACAGCAATAGCACCCAACAAATGTGGTGCTAACTGGCCGGCAACGTAGATTGCGGTCGGTCCATCTGCGCCACCGATGATGCCGATGGCAGCGGCTTCAGCGGCAGTGAAATCAAAAACACCCCACTGGCTGAGGGCCAAAGCACCCAGGAGGGTTGCAAAGATACCAAACTGCGCTGCGGCGCCCAAAAACAAGGTTTTTGGGTTAGCCAATAACGGACCAAAATCGGTCATCGCGCCCACACCCATAAAAATCAACAAAGGAAACAACCCTGTTTCGATGCCCAAACTATAAAGCTGATACAAGATGCCGTCGCCAACGGCGATATCGACACCAGGAATATTCGCCAGTATCCCGCCGAAGCCAATTGGGACCAGCAACAGGGGCTCAAAACCTTTAACGATAGCGAGATAGAGCAGCAGCAGCCCAATGACAATCATCGCAAATTGATCGACCTGTATTTGATATAGGCCGGTACCCTGCCAAAGCTGGAATAGCTGATCCACAACCTACCTCAGCATCAGCAGCGATTCGCCGACTTTTACGGCGTCGCCTTCCCGAACCAACACGTCGCTGACAGTGCCCTGGCTGGTGGCGCGAATTTCGGTTTCCATCTTCATCGCCTCTAAAATGACGACCACTTGTCCCGCCTCGACTTGATCTCCCGCTTTGACCAGTACTTTGAATACATTGCCGGCCAGCGGCGCTGGAAAGCTAATTTGAGTGCCTGCCTGAGCGGGCATCGGCGCTGGCGCGACGCGCCCAACCTGAGCAAGCTCACCGCCCGGAGTCACTGAAACGACAAAGGTTTCTCCCTGAACCTGAACGGTATAGGTTTCACTGGCACTTGAATCCATCTTTTCAGGCGATGACTCTGGAGTTGGTAGCACTTCGGTCACCATACCGGGCGCCGCCTCAAAGGCGTCTGGATTGTTGCGATTTTCAAAGAAGCGCAAAGCAATCTGTGGAAACAACGCGTAGGTTAATACATCGTCTTCAATATGTTCTCCAAAATGCAGGACGCGCTCGGCGGTTAAAGATTCTAACTCCGCTTTAAGTCGTTCGAACTCAGGGGCAAGTTGATCCGCAGGTCGGCAGGTTACAGGCGCTTCACCCGCCAGCACCCTAGCCTGAAGGTCGGCATCAACAGCTGCAGGCGTTGCGCCATACTCTCCTTTGAGGACAGCCTGGGTTTCTTTAGTGATATTGCTATAACGCTCGCCTGTCAAAATATTCAGTACTGATTGGGTCCCGACGATTTGTGAGGTCGGGGTCACCAAGGGGATAAAACCCAACTCCTCACGAACCTTTGGAATTTCCGCCAGAACTTCATCCAGACGATGTCCAGCATTTTGTTCCTTGAGCTGGCTTTCTAAATTGGTCAGCATGCCGCCCGGTACTTGGGCAACCAAAATTCTTGAATCAGTACCCCGAAGAGAGCCTTCGAAGGCGGCGTATTTTTTCCGAACTTCTCGAAAATACGCCGCAATTTCTTCGAGCAAGACAATATCCAGACCAGTATCCCGCTCGGTGCCCTGTAGTATTGCCACCACGCTCTCGGTAGGGGAGTGGCCATAGGTCATACTCATTGAACTGATCGCGGTATCTACATTATCAATCCCTGCTTCTATCGCCTTGAGATACGTCGCCGTCGATAAACCGGTCGTTGCGTGGCACTGCATGTGAATAGGAATTTCAACGCTGCGCTTGAGCCCGCTGACCAAATCGAACGCCGCATAGGGTGTAAGCAAACCCGCCATGTCTTTAATTGCTATGGAATCTGCACCCATAGCTTCGAGCTGCTTAGCCATCGCTAACCAGCCTTCCAATCCGTGTACTGGGCTTACGGTGTAGGACAGTGTGCCCTGCGCATGCTTCTCTTGCTTGCGCACTGCGGCAATCGCGCACTCTAAGTTTCGAGGATCATTCATGGCATCAAATACTCGAAAGACATCAACGCCGCTTTCTGCTGCGCGTTCCACGAATTTTTCAACCAAATCGTCCGCATAATGACGATACCCCAGGATATTCTGCCCTCGAAACAACATTTGTTGAGGCGTATTGGGCATCGCAGCCTTAAGTTGGCGGATACGATCCCACGGGTCTTCGCCAAGATAGCGAATGCATGCATCAAAGGTTGCGCCACCCCAGCTTTCTAAAGACCAAAACCCCACTTGGTCGAGCTTTTCCGCGATTGGCAACATGTCGTCGAGGCGCATGCGGGTCGCAAACAAAGACTGATGGGCATCGCGTAAAACTACATCCGTAATCCCCAGGGGTCGCGAATTCGGCACCGGCTCAGTCATCAGGTCAGCTCCTTAAAACTTCATTTAACAAAAGATATTCGATCTAAAATCTGCTTATCGCTTGTCGATTATCAATGACAACACTATTTTGAATGGTCATCTCGATATCGTCTAACGGCTGCGCCAATGGCAGCGATGACGTGTCCAGCTGGTTGATTGCTAGCCAAATTTGATGAGGGCAATCTGCCATCGGCCTCGCCATCCGTGAAACGGCTTACCAAGCTGGACATCAGATTGGTAACGATAACCAGCATCGTCAAAAACGCGAAGACAGTGCCCATGCCAAGCGCGGCTAATTCAACTCCAACGGTCATTAAATCTGAGGTCATCATCAATCTCTTTAGATCTTACGCAATATAACAATTTCTTTTTGGATAACCAATTAAGTTGGTTGACCTTGCTGTGGCCCGGCTTGATAATGGC
>Ga0255756_1002519_pt1 | contig 19601 bp, 22 predicted proteins | sample 011ome_20_FD_179956 | JGI IMG/M metagenome (GOLD analysis project Ga0255756, IMG submission 179956) | Coastal salt marsh microbial communities from the Groves Creek Marsh, Skidaway Island, Georgia - 011509CT metaG (version 2) | ecosystem: Environmental > Aquatic > Marine > Intertidal zone > Salt...
CGTTCCCTGCTGGACCGAATACCTGCGCGAAACCGCCGGCAAAGCCTGATCTTTCGCTTTCTTTCGCGCATCCGGCTTCCGCCGGGTGCGACGAGGCTCCTAATATCTCGAAACTGAGATTTATCTGGAGCCGCCTATGCCCTTCTCCCCCTCCGCCAAATTTACCGCCGTTATCGCCGCGATCGACGCGGTCAACGCTGAAGACCCGCGCGAGACGGTCGTCGACGGCACTGGCCGCCCCTACGAGACGGTCTATGCCGAAAGGATGTGGGAACAGCTCGATGCGCTCTATCCTGACGCCGGCGAGCTTCTCCGCATCGCCGCCCGCGCCCAGCACATCCGCCGCTGGGCGATCCCCCGTGCCGATTATCCCGAGGGGCGCGAAGGCTATAACAAATGGCGCACGACCCTGCGGGCGATGCACGCCGACACCGTCGGCGCCTTGATGCATGAGGCGGGCTATTCGGACGAAGAGGCCGCCAAGGTCGGGAGTTACCTGCGCAAAGAGCAGCTCAAGAAAGATCCCGACAGTCAGGCGCTCGAGAATGTGGTCGATGTCGTGTTCCTCACATATTATTGGGACGAATTCATCGGCAAATATGCCCATTACGACGACGACAAGCTGGTCGATATCGTCGGCAAGACACTCCGCAAGATGTCGTCGACCGGCCACAAGGCGGCCCTCAAGCTCGATCTCGACGAACGCACCGCCCGCATCGTCGGCGCCGCCCTCGAACGCGAAAAGAAGGCGCTAGAAGCCTTGGCCAAGCACGAGGTGAGCTGAGGGCCCGAGGGATAGGTGGCAACCCCCTTGATCCCGGGGGTTTCCACGTCTATACGCCCCCGGTGGCCCGCTACGGGTCCAGAATCAACTTGAAACGCCGTGTTTGCCCCCTTGGTCGCTCGAGGGGTAGTTCCGGCAAGGAGAAGCGACAATGAAACTTCATGAACTGCGCGATAATGATGGCGCCGCCAAGAAACGTACCCGCGTTGGCCGTGGTCCGGGCTCGGGCAAAGGCAAAACCGGTGGCCGTGGTATCAAAGGTCAGAAATCCCGTTCGGGTGTGGCTCTGAACGCTTACGAAGGCGGCCAGATGCCCCTCTACCAGCGTCTGCCCAAGCGCGGCTTCAACAAGCCGAACCGCAAGGCTTTCGCCATCGTCAACCTGGGTCTGATCCAGAAGTTCATCGACGACAAGAAAATCGACGCCAAGGCCGAGATCACCGAAGAGGTCCTCGTGGCTTCGGGCCTCGTGCGCCGCAAGCTCGATGGCATCCGCGTTCTTGCCAAGGGCGAGCTGAAAGCCAAAGCCAACATCACCGTCACCGGCGCCTCGAAAGGTGCTGTCGAGGCGGTCGAAAAGGCTGGCGGCAAGCTGACCACCACCGCGACTGCGGCGGAATAAGGGTTGTGGGCCTGCTTGCGCGGGCCTACATCACCCTGAGAGTTTTCCCAGCGCCGCCGTCCGGGTGAACCGGCCGGCGGCGTTTTGCACAGGAAGAGATCCCGAATGGCATCTGCAGCAGAACAAATGGCCGCCAACCTCAGCTGGTCGGCCTTTGGCAAAGCAACCGAGCTTCGCCAGCGCATTTTCTTCACGATCGGAATGCTGATCGTCTACCGTCTGGGGACATTCATCCCCGTCCCCGGTATCGACGGCGCGGCGCTTCGTGACTTCATGGAAAGCGCGGCCTCCGGCATCGGCGGCATCCTGTCGATGTTCACCGGCGGCGCCCTCAGCCGCATGGGCATCTTTGCCCTCGGGATCATGCCCTATATCTCGGCCTCGATCATCGTTCAGCTGATGGGTTCCATGTACGAGCCGTGGAAACAGCTGAAGAAAGAAGGCGAGACGGGCCGCAAGAAGCTTAACCAATATACCCGCTACGGCACCGTCGTCTTGGCGACGTTCCAAGCCTATGCCCTTGCCGCGAGCCTTCAGGCCGGCGATCTGGTTTCGGATCCGGGCGTGTTCTTCCTCGTTTCCTGCATCATCACCCTCGTCGGCGGCACCATGTTCCTGATGTGGCTCGGCGAGCAGATCACCAGCCGTGGCATCGGCAACGGCATTTCGCTGATCATCTTCGTTGGCATTGTCGCTGAAATTCCTGCTGCCGCCGCCCAGTTCCTGAGCCAGGGCCGTTCGGGTGCTGTCAGCCCCGGTGTAATCATCGGCGTTCTGGTGATGCTGGCCGCGGTTCTGACCTTCGTGGTCTTCATGGAGCGCAGCCTGCGCAAGATCCACATCCAGTATCCCCGCCGTCAGGTGGGCATGAAGATCTATGACGGTGGCTCGAGCCACCTGCCGATCAAGGTCAATCCGGCGGGCGTTATTCCGGCGATCTTTGCCTCGGCGCTTCTCCTCTTGCCGACCACGCTTTCGACCTTCTCGGGCGGCGCAACCGGCCCGATCATGTCGACGATCCTGGCGTATTTCGGCCCCGGCCAGCCGCTTTACCTGTTGTTCTTCACGGCTATGATCATCTTCTTCACCTACTTCTACACCGCAGAAGTGGCGTTCAAGACCGATGAGGTCGCCGACAACCTGAAGAACCAGAACGGCTTTGTCCCGGGCATCCGCCCCGGCAAGCGCACCGCCGAATACCTTGACTATGTGGTTCGCCGTGTCCTCGTCCTAGGTTCGGCCTACCTTGCGCTAGTTTGTCTCATGCCCGAGATCCTGCGCTCTCAGCTGTCGATTCCTTTCTACTTTGGCGGTACATCCGTCCTGATTATCGTGTCTGTCGGCATGGATACGATTCAGCAGATCCAATCGCATCTGCTGGCCCATCAGTATGAAGGGCTCATCGAGAAATCGCAGCTGCGTGGCAAGCGTGGCGACAAGAAACGGACGAAGGGACCCGCTCGTCGATGAACATCATTCTACTCGGACCGCCGGGCGCGGGCAAAGGAACACAGGCGCGTATCCTCGTTGATGGGCGCAACATGGTTCAGCTTTCGACGGGCGATATGCTCCGCGATGCCCGCACCAGCGGAACCGAGATGGGCAAGATGGTTGCCGAAGTGATGGACAAAGGCCACCTCGTCACCGACGAGATCGTGATCGGCCTCATTCGCGAAAAGCTTACCAGCGGTGAGGCTGGCGGCGGCTATATCTTCGACGGTTTCCCCCGCACTCTTGCCCAAGCCGACGCTCTTGGCGCTCTGCTGGCCGAACTGGGCGAGCCGCTTGACGCCGTGATCGAGATGCAAGTCGATGACGCGGCCCTCGTCTCGCGCATCACCGCCCGTTCGACCTGCGGCAACTGCGGCGAGGTTTATAACGACAACACCAAGCCGATCCCGGCCGATCATGTCTGCACCAGCTGCGGCCAAAAGGCCGAGTTCAAGCGCCGTGCCGACGACAATGAAGAAAGCCTCAAGACCCGTCTTCTGGCCTATTACAAACAGACCTCTCCGCTCATCGGCTACTACTATGCCAAGGGCAACCTGAAGTCAGTCGACGGCCTTGCCAGCATGGACGAAGTTTCGGCCTCAATCGCCAAGGCGCTTGACTGAACAAGAGGGGCTTGACCGCCGGTCGATCAACCCCTAGACAGCCCCATCCCGCAAGGGAATCAAGTCTTTGGATTCGGGTCGCGCCCGGTTTCAATGATCACCTCGAATGACAGCGGCCCGTGAGTACGCCTCTCGGGCCTCAGTTGTGAAAAAAGGTTCCGGTATAACGGAATCGCAACGAAAGGATACCAAACGTGGCACGTATCGCCGGCGTAAACATCCCGACTGGAAAGCGGGTTCTCATCGCCCTTCAATATATTCACGGCATCGGCCCTGCCGTCGCCAACGAGATCTGCGAAGCCGTCAAGATTGACCTCGCCCGCCGGGTGAATGAACTTTCTGACGCCGAAGTTCTCGCTATCCGCGAATACATCGACGCCAACTTGACTGTCGAAGGCGACCTGCGTCGCGAAGTTTCGATGAACGTCAAGCGTCTGATGGACCTCGGCTGCTACCGCGGCCTGCGTCACCGTCGCAACCTCCCGGTCCGCGGCCAGCGGACTCACACCAACGCCCGTACCCGCAAAGGCCCCGCAAAGGCCATCGCCGGTAAGAAGAAGTAAGGGAGAGCTGACCAATGGCACGCGATACCCGCCGTGGCGGTAAGAAAAAAGTTTCCAAGAACATCGCCGCTGGCGTTGCTCATGTGAATTCGTCGTTTAACAACACCAAGATCCTAATCTCGGACGTGCAGGGCAATGCGATTGCCTGGTCGTCGGCCGGCACCATGGGCTTCAAGGGCTCGCGCAAGTCGACCCCCTACGCCGCCCAGATGGCCGCTGAAGACGCTGGCAAGAAAGCTCAGGAACATGGCGTCAAGACGCTGGAAGTCGAAGTTCAGGGCCCCGGTTCGGGCCGTGAATCGGCGCTGCGCGCTCTGGCTGCCGTGGGCTTCAACATCACCTCGATCCGTGATGTGACCCCGCTCGCCCACAACGGCTGCCGCCCGCCGAAGCGCCGCCGCGTCTAAGGCATTTTAGTTTGGCTGGGGCTGTGGTTTTCCACGGCCCCAGTCCGTCATTTAGAAACCTCGGGCGTCTGCCTTTTTAGGACATGGAAGGCAGACAAGGATGGAGGGACGCATGATCCACAAGAATTGGGCAGAACTGATCAAGCCGACCCAGCTTGAAGTCAAGCCGGGCAACGATCCCCAGCGTCAGGCGACCGTGATCGCCGAGCCGCTCGAGCGCGGCTTTGGTCTTACCCTCGGCAACGCGCTGCGCCGTGTGCTGATGTCGTCGCTGCAAGGCGCCGCCATCACCGCCGTTCAGATCGACAACGTGCTGCATGAGTTTTCGTCGGTCTCGGGCGTCCGTGAAGACGTTACCGACATCGTTCTCAACCTCAAGGGCGTCGCCATCCGCATGGATGTTGAAGGCCCCAAGCGTCTCTCGGTTCAGGCCAAGGGCCCGGGCATTGTTACCGCTGGTGACATCTCGGAAAGCGCGGGCATCGAGATCCTCAATAAGGATCACGTGATCTGCCACCTCGACGACGGCGCCGACCTCTACATGGAACTGACCGTCAACACCGGCAAAGGCTATGTCTCGGCTGACAAGAACAAGCCCGAAGACGCCCCGATCGGCATGATCTCGATCGATGCTATCTATTCGCCGGTCAAGAAAGTCAGCTACGACGTTCAGCCGACCCGCGAAGGTCAGGTTCTGGACTATGACAAGCTGACCATGAAAGTCGAAACCGATGGTTCGCTGACCCCCGACGATGCTGTGGCCTATGCCGCCCGCATCATTCAGGATCAGCTGTCGATCTTCGTCAACTTCGACGAGCCGGAAAGCGCCTCGTCCTCGTCCGACGACGACGGCCTCGAGTTCAACCCGCTCCTTCTCAAGAAGGTCGACGAGCTGGAGTTGTCGGTGCGTTCGGCGAACTGCCTGAAGAACGACAACATCGTCTACATCGGCGATCTGATCCAGAAAACCGAAGCCGAGATGCTCCGCACCCCGAACTTCGGCCGCAAGTCGCTCAACGAGATCAAAGAAGTGCTCTCGGGCATGGGTCTGCACCTCGGCATGGATGTCGAGGATTGGCCGCCAGAGAACATCGAAGATCTCGCCAAGAAATTCGAAGACGCGTTCTAGGCGTTTTCGGGCGTGGCGGCGGGGCCAAACCCGCCGCTGCGGTTTTGTACTAAACGGGAAAACCGGCCCTTTGGGTTTGTATAAAAATGATCAAAACGGGCCCAAGCGCCCCAAGGAGAGCCCCCGACACGCATCAGGGGCCAGACAAAGCAAAACCGCCTGTAGAGGGCACAAATCGGAGACTAGAAAATGCGTCACGCCCGCGGATACCGCCGCCTGAACCGGACCCACGAACACCGCAAAGCGCTGTTCGCCAATATGGCCGGCTCGCTCATCGAACACGAACAGATCAAGACCACCCTTCCCAAAGCCAAGGAGCTCAAGCGCGTCATCGACAAGCTGATCACCCTCGGCAAGAAGGGCGATCTTCACGCCCGCCGCATCGCGGCTTCGCAGCTCAAGGAAGACAAGGACGTCGCCAAGCTGTTTGAAGTCCTCGGCCCGCGCTACAAAGACCGCAACGGCGGCTACAGCCGTGTGCTGAAAGCCGGCTTCCGCTATGGCGACATGGCTCCGATGGCGATCATCGAGCTGGTCGACCGTGACCCGGCCGCCAAAGGCGCCGCCGACAAGGCCCGCCTTGAGGCCGAAGAAGCGATGGCTGACGCCGACGAATAAGCCCGCGCCGCAAGGCCACGCCGAAAGCCCCGCGGTTTCGCGGGGCTTTTTCTTTGGGGCAAAGGCTTTCGCCCGCTCTTCCCAACCCCGCTCGCCGAACCTAGGCTGCATCCATGCCCGATCTTTTTGACACAGGCTCCGACTCGCCCTCAACCGCGCCGCGCCCTTTGGCCGATCGGCTGCGGCCCAAATCGCTTGGCGAGGTGATCGGCCAAGAGCAGGTGCTTGGCCCCGACGCGCCCTTGGGCATCATGCTGGCCTCAGGCTCGCTGTCGTCGCTGGTCCTCTGGGGTCCGCCGGGTGTTGGCAAGACGACGATCGCCCGCCTTCTGGCGCGCGAAACCGACCTGCATTTTGAACAGATCAGCGCGATTTTCACGGGCGTTCCCGAGCTCCGCAAAGTCTTTGAGTCTGCCAAGCTTCGCCGCCGCAACGGCAAGGGCACTCTCCTGTTCGTCGACGAGATCCACCGCTTCAACAAGGCCCAGCAGGACGGTTTCCTGCCACATTTGGAGGACGGCACAATCCTCCTTGTCGGAGCGACGACCGAGAACCCGAGCTTTGAGCTGAACGCCGCGCTTCTCAGCCGCGCGCAGGTTTTGGTGCTCAACCGCCTGACCCTCGCCGACCTCGAACGCCTCGCCAAGCGTGCCGAGCACGAGCTTGGCCGTGCCCTGCCGCTTGACGGCCCAGCGCGCGAGGCCCTTCTTGAGATGGCAGACGGCGACGGGCGGGCGCTTCTCAACCTCATCGAGCAGGTCGCCGCGTGGAAGATTGGCGGCAAGCTCGGGACCGAGGCGCTTACCACCCGCCTGATGAAGCGGGCCGCGAAATACGACAAGTCGGGCGACGAGCACTACAACTTGATCTCGGCGCTGCATAAATCCGTGCGCGGCTCTGATCCCGATGCCGCGCTCTATTGGTTTTCGCGGATGCTGACTGGGGGCGAAGACCCCCGATTTCTGGCCCGCCGCCTGACGCGCATGGCGGTCGAGGATATCGGCCTTGCCGACCCGCAGGCGCAGACGATCTGCCTTCATGCATGGGAGACGTACGAGCGTCTCGGCAGCCCCGAAGGCGAATTGGCACTTGCCCAAGCGGTGACCTATCTCGCGCTCGCTCCGAAATCCAATGCCGGTTATGTGGCCTTCAAGGCGGCGATGGACGCGGCCCGCAAGACCGGCTCGGAGCCGCCGCCCAAGCATATCCTCAACGCGCCGACGCGGCTGATGGAGCAACAGGGCTTTGGTGCGGGCTATGCCTATGACCATGACGCCGAGGATGGGTTCTCGGGGCAAAACTATTTCCCCGAGACGATGAAGCGCCCGGTCTATTACCAGCCCGTCGATCGTGGCTTTGAGCGCGAGTTGAAAAAGCGGGTCGATTTCTTTGCCGGGCTGCGTGCCAAGCGCCAGTCGACCAAGCCCCGCAATTGACTTCCGCAGGCAGAGAGGCCAAGGGACAGCCATGATGACAAGCGTTCTCTCCGTAGCCGCCGGCGGTGCCATTGGGGCATCCGGACGGTATCTCACCAACGTGGCGGTCATGCGCCTCGCCGGGCCGGGATTCCCGTGGGGAACGGTGGCGGCCAACCTTCTCGGCTCGTTCATGATGGGCGTTCTTGTGGTGGTCCTCGCCCATAAGGGCGGGATGCGCTACGCGCCGTTCCTGATGACCGGCGTCCTTGGCGGCTATACCACCTTTTCGGCGTTCTCGCTGGATGCCTATACGCTCTATGAGCGTGGCTCCTACTTGCAGGCGGGAGGCTATGTGTTCGGCTCGGTGGCGCTTGGCCTTGCGGGCCTCATCGCGGGAATGGCCGTGGCGCGGGGGATATTCGCATGAGCGGCGTTCAGACACGGATTGTTGGCGAGGACGAGGGCGATCAGCGGCTCGATCGCTGGATGCGCAAGCATTTCCCTCTTCTGACCCAAGGGCGCATCGAGAAGATGTGCCGCAAGGGCGAGTTGCGCGTGGATGGCGGGCGGGTCAAGACCGCGACGCGCCTTGAGGCCGGCCAAAAGGTCCGCATTCCGCCGTTGGGGGACGAGGCTGAAAAGCCCGCGCCGAAATATGAGCGCAAGATCACCAAATCCGACGCTGAGATGATCAAGGCCTGCGTAATCTGGAAGGACGAGCATATCATCGCGATCAACAAGCCCTCGGGCCTGCCAAGCCAAGGCGGCTCGGGGCAGGGGGATCGCCATGTTGACGGTCTCGCAGAGGCGCTGATGTTTGGCTTCAAGGACAAGCCCAAACTTGTCCACCGGCTCGACAAAGACACTTCGGGTGTTCTTCTACTGGCGCGCACCGACCGTGTGGCGCGGGCGCTGTCCGAGGCGCTGCGGCATAGGAATGTGCGCAAGATCTATTGGTCGGCTGTCGCAGGCGTTCCGCATCCGCGCGTGGGCTCGATCAAATACGGGCTCGTCAAGGCTCCGGGCCGCGGACGCGGCGGCGAAGCCGAGAAGATGCGCTGCATTCACCCAGATGAGGTCGGGGCGACCGAAGGCGCGAAGCGTGCCCATACCGATTACGCGGTGCTAACTGCGCTGGGCAGCCGCATGGCCTGGCTTGCCATGGTCCCGATCACCGGACGGACCCACCAGCTGCGTGCGCATATCGCTGAGATTGGCCACCCCATTATCGGCGACGGCAAGTACGGCGGCTCGCAACAGGAGAACCTTGGCGACGGCTGGGGCGCGGGGATCGGCGGCGACGGTATATCGAACAAGCTGCACCTGCACGCGCGGACAATCATCTTTGAACACCCGATCACGAAAAAAGAGATCACAATCACCGCGCCGCTGCCCGACCATATGCAGAAAACATGGGATTATGTCGGCTGGGATGTGACCCACGCGCCGCTCGATCCATTCAATATGCCCGATGCCTGATCGCCGTCTGGTGATCTTTGATGTGGACGGAACGCTTGTCGACAGCCGGGCGCATCTTTGGGCGACCTTTCAGGCGATGTTCGAGGGGATCGGCGCGCCGCTGCCGCCGCAGGAGCGGGTGATCTCGCTCACCGGCCTTTCACTGGAAAAGGTCATCCCGATCCTTCTGCCCGAGGCGGGCGAGGAGACCCAGACCAAGGCGCTCGCCCTTTATCGCAGCGCCTATCGCGCAGGGCGGCTGCGGCTTGGGGATGCGGTCACGAGCCCCTTCTATCCCGGTGCCCGCGAGGCACTTGAGCGGCTTCGCGCGGATCGCAGCGTCGCGCTCGCCTTGGCCACCGGCAAATCGCGGCGGGGGATCGACGGGCTGATCGAGGCGCATGGGCTAGTGGGGATGTTCGACAGCATTCAATGCGCCGACGATCACCCCTCAAAGCCCGACCCTTCGATGATCCGCGCCGCGCTGGCCGAGACGGGGATCGCGCCTGCCCGCGCCGCAATGGTCGGCGACACGAGCTTCGACATGGCGATGGCCCGCGCTGCCTCGGTGCGCGGGGTTGGGGTCAGCTGGGGCTTTCATCCGGCTGAAAGCCTTGCGGCCGACGCGATCCTGAGGCATTTCGAGGACCTTCCAACCTTGATTGACCAACTTCTCGGGGCCGCCACATGAGCAACTGGAAACCCAAACGCTTTTGGAAAGAGGCGACCGTCGTCGAGACCGATGGCGGCTATACTGTTCAGCTTGACGGCCGCGCGGTGAAGACACCTGCCAAGGCGCTGCTTGTCGTGCCGACGCAGGCAATGGCCGAGGCAATCGCCGCCGAATGGCAGGCGCAAGAGAAAGAGTTCGATCCGCGGACGATGCCGGTCACGCGGTCGGCCAATGCCGCGATCGACAAGGTGACGCCGCAGAAGGCCGAGGTGTGCCAGATGCTTGCCGATTACGGCGGACATGATCTGTTGTGCTATCGCGCCATCGGCCCTGAGGAGCTCGTCAGACGGCAGGCGGCCGGTTGGGATCCGGTTCTAGACTGGGCGGCCGAGCATCTCGCAGCACCTCTGGCAAGCGGGCAGGGTGTTATGCACGTCGACCAGCCCGCCCAGAGCCTGGCCAAGCTTGCGGCCGAGCTCGATTCGCTCGATGAGTTCGGGATCGCTGCGCTGCATGACCTTGTGACAATCTCGGGCTCGCTCGTTCTCGCTCTTTCGGTCAGGCACCGGCATCTATCCGCTCAGGAAGCCTGGGCGCTCTCGCGGATCGACGAGGAGTTTCAAGTCGAGCAATGGGGCCGCGACGAGGAGGCTGAAGCCGCCGCCGCCGCAAAAGAGCGGGCCTTTTTGAGCGCCGCTCTCATATTGGAAATGCTCTCGTTTTCCCAATCTCGGGAAAATTGACCGTTTTGCCCTTCTTTTTGGTCGTAATGACTTCGGATTTAGCGGCACTTTTCCCGCCTAGCACTTGACCCCCATTGGGATTCCGACCAGTCTTGGTTCGCTGGGGGGAAATTTCCCCCCTGACAGTATCGCTTGGTCTTCTTAGGCCTTGTTGAAAAAGCCGCGCCAGGGAGGGTGCGGCAACTCAGGAAGAGGTAAAAATGAAAAAAACTATTCTTTTGGGAGCGCTGACTGTTGCTGGTCTCGCCGCTACTTCGGTTTCGGCCTCGACTGCCGATGACGTTCGTGCGCGCGGCAAGCTGAACTGTGGCGTTTCGACCGGTTTGGCCGGTTTTGCCGCTCCGGACGCCAGCGGCGTTTGGCAAGGCTTTGACGTGGATATGTGCCGTGCCGTGGCCGCCGCTGTTCTGGGCGACCCGATGGCTGTCGAGTTTGTGCCGACCACCGGCCAGACCCGCTTTACCGCGCTGGCTTCGGGCGAAGTGGATATGCTCGCCCGCAACACCACCTGGACTTTCTCGCGCGATGTCGACCTCAAGTTCGAATTCGCTGGCACCAACTACTACGATGGTCAGGGCTTCATGGTTCCCAAGGCGCTTGGCGTGACTTCGGCCAAAGACCTTGATGGCGCCACCGTCTGTATCCAGACCGGCACCACCACCGAGCTGAACCTTGCGGACTTCTTCCGCGCCAACAACATCAGCTACGAGCCGGTTCCGATCGAGACCAACGCCGAAGCGCTTCAGCAGTACGGCGCTGGCGCTTGTGACGCCTACACCACCGACGCGTCGGGCCTTGCTGCTTCGCGCGCTACCTTCGAGAACCCGGGTGATCACATCATCCTTCCGGAAATCATCTCGAAAGAGCCGCTCGCACCGCTGGTTCGCCATGGCGATAACGAGTGGGGCGATATCGTTCGCTGGACCCTCAACGCGATGATCACCGCTGAAGAGCTCGGCGTGACCTCGGCCAACGTTGCCGAGATGGCTGCAGCTCCGGGCGACAACCCGGAAATCAACCGTCTCCTCGGCACCGAAGGTGAACTTGGCGCTATGCTCGGCCTGAGCTCCGACTGGGCTGTCAAAGTGATTGCCGCTGGCGGCAACTATGGCGAGAGCTTCGAGCGCAACATCGGTTCCAACACCCCGATCGGTCTGGCCCGTGGCCTGAACGCTCTGTGGACCAACGGCGGTCTTCTGTACTCGCCGCCGTTCCGCTAAGATCTGTTAATGGAAAGGGCGCGGCTAGGCCGCGCCCTTTCTCAATAACCAAGGCCGATGATGGCCAATCCCACGACTTGCGGCACGTTCGCTCCCATAAGGTGAGCCACGAAGTCGCTTTAGGGAGCCGGGGAGCTACTAATGACTATTTCCGATAATCCACCGAAAGATTCTTTTCGGCTAAGCCAACTGATTTACGACACCCGTTACAGGTCGACGACTATTCAGGTGATCGCCTTCATCCTTCTAATGTTGTCACTGTCTTGGCTTGTCTCCAACACCGTCCAGAACCTTCAGGCGCTTGGCAAGGACTTCAACTTTGGATTCCTGTCGCAGCCTGCGGGCTATGACATCAACCAGCATATCATCGACTACGACTCCCAAAGATCGCACGGTCGTGCGGCCATCGTTGGGATGTTGAACACGATCCTGGTCGCCTTTTTGGGCTGTGCCGTGGCGACAGTGATCGGCGTCATTGTCGGCGTGTTGCGACTGTCTAGAAACTGGGTCGTTTCGCGCTTGATGGCCGTCTATGTCGAGGCCCTTCGCAACGTGCCGCTGCTGCTTTGGATCGTCGTTATCTTTGCGCTGATGACTGAAGCCACGCCGCAGCCCCGCGATTTCCGCGAAGGCGGCTCTGCTTCGATGCTCTTTGGCGACACCGTCGCCATCACCAACCGCGGCGTCTTTATCCCCAAGCCGATCTTGCACGATGGCTCGCAGGTGCTTGTCGCGGTGCTCCTGCTCTCGCTGGCCGCGATCTGGGCATTCCGGCGCTATGCCCGCAAGCGGCAGGAACAAACCGGGGATATTCTCCCGGTTCTGTGGATTTCGCTTGGGCTCTTCTTTGTCCCCACCATCGTCTTCTATTTCCTGCTCGGTCGTCCTGTGACCCTTGAGTATCCCGAACTTGGAGGCTTCAACTTCCAGGGCGGTTTGCAGGTGAGGAACTCGCTCATCGCGCTTTGGTTTGCGCTCTCGATCTATACCGGCGCCTTTATTGCCGAGATTGTCCGTGCAGGCATTCTCGCCGTCAGCAAGGGCCAGACCGAGGCGGCTTTCGCGCTTGGCCTGCGTCCGAACCGGACAATGAACCTTGTGATCCTGCCGCAGGCGATGCGGGTCATCATCCCGCCGCTGATCTCGCAGTATCTCAACCTCACCAAGAACTCGTCGTTGGCGATTGCGGTGGGCTACATGGATGTTCGTGCCACCCTTGGCGGCATCACGATCAACCAGACCGGTCGCGAGCTTGAGGGGATGCTCCTTTTGGGGCTGTTCTACCTCACGGCAAGCCTTGCGATTTCGAGCGCGATGAACGTCTACAACAACCGCATGAAGCTGAAGGAGCGCTGAGATGACCAAAGCAAACCTTAGCTATGTCCGCACCGAAATGCTCGGGCCGCAGGATCCGCCGCTTGGCGAGACCGGCATCATCAAGTGGATGCGCGAGAACCTGTTCTCAAGTTGGCTGAACGCGATCCTCACCATTCTTTCGGTCTGGTTCGTTTGGTCCGTGGTCAGTCACATATTCCCTTGGTTCGCGAATTCGATCTGGCGGGCGGACTCTCTCAATCATTGTCGCGAAATTCGTGATGCGACCATAGGAGAGGGCGCTTCAGCAGCCTGTTTTGCCGTCATCTCAGATCGCTGGCAGCAGCTTCTCTTTGGCTTCTACCCCAGAGACGCCTACTGGCGCCCGGTTCTGGCGCTTGTGCTGTTCCTGGCCTCGATCATGCCAATCCTGTTTACGGCACTCCCGCGCAAGCTGCTCCTCGGCTCGCTGGCAGCGCCCCTCGTCCTCTTCTGGCTCCTTTGGGGCGGGTCGATCTGGGTGCCTGCATCGGTTGCACTTGGATTTGTTGCGGGCGCGGTCGCTTTTCGTGCGGTAGCAGCCACGAGCTCTAACCTTCTGGCTGTGCTTGCCGCAATTGCCGCTCCGATCGTCTATTGGATGTTTGTCCACGGTGCGGTCGTAGATGTGCTTAGCGGCGCGATCCCGATCGAATTGCCCAAGGTTCAGTCCAAGGAATTCGGCGGGTTTACCCTGTCGGTGATCATCGGCATCGCCGGTATCACTTTGTCGCTTCCGCTGGGGGTTTTGCTGGCGCTGGGTCGTCAGTCGAACCTGTTCCTGATCAACAAAGTATCGGTCGCCTTTATCGAGGTGATCCGCGGCGTGCCGCTGATCGTCTGGCTCTTCACCGCCTCGCTCTTGCTCAACTACTTCCTGCCGCCCGGCACGAACTTTGACCTGATGCTGCGCGTGATCATCATGGTGACCCTCTTCTCGGCGGCCTATATCGCCGAGGTGGTTCGCGGCGGTCTCGCTGCGCTTCCGAAGGGCCAGTATGAAGCCGCCGACGCGCTGGGCCTCGACTATTGGAAATCCATGCGGCTCATCATTCTTCCGCAGGCTCTCAAGATCTCGATCCCCGGCATCGTCAACACCTTCATCGGTCTTTTCAAAGATACGACGCTGGTGGTGTTCATCGGTCTTCTCGATCCCATTGGCCTTGCCGGTGCGATCCGGGCCTCGACCGATTGGCAGGGCATCTATTGGGAGCTTTTCATCTTTATCGGCATGATGTTCTTCATCTTCTGCTTCAGCATGGGCCGCTACTCACTTTACCTGGAGAAAAAGCTCCAGCGTGAACATCGTTAAGGGAGACTTTTCATGTCTGAACTCGCTATCGACCGCGAAATCGACCGCAGCCACATGAAGGTGACGGATGAGATCGCGATCCAGATCACAAACATGAACAAGTGGTATGGAACCTTCCACGTCCTGCGTGACATTAACCTCACCGTGAACCGAGGCGAACGGATCGTTATCTGCGGACCCTCGGGCTCGGGTAAATCGACGCTGATCCGGTGCATCAACCGTTTGGAAGAGCATCAGGCCGGCACGATCATCGTGGATGGAACCGAGCTGTCTTCGGACCTCAAGAACATCGACAAGATCCGGTCCGAGGTCGGGATGTGCTTTCAGCACTTCAACCTCTTCCCGCATCTGACGATCCTCGAGAACTGCACGCTCGCGCCGATCTGGGTCCGCAAAACGCCCAAGCGCGAGGCTGAAGAGATCGCGATGCAGTATCTCGAAAAGGTGAAGATCCCCGAGCAGGCCCACAAATACCCCGGCCAGCTTTCGGGCGGCCAGCAGCAGCGTGTGGCGATTGCCCGTTCGCTCTGCATGAAGCCGCGCATCATGTTGTTCGACGAGCCGACCTCGGCGCTCGACCCCGAGATGATCAAAGAGGTGCTCGACACCATGATCGAGCTCGCGGAAGAGGGCATGACCATGCTCTGCGTCACCCACGAGATGGGCTTTGCCCGTCAGGTCGCGAACCGCGTGATCTTTATGGATCAGGGCCAGATCGTCGAACAGAACGAGCCTGAAGAGTTCTTCAAGAACCCGCAGAACGACCGGACCAAGCTCTTCCTGAGCCAGATCCTCGGTCACTGATCTTTGGGGAATAAAATGTGGGGGCGTGCGGGAAACCGCGCGCCCCTAGTCGTTTTCGGCGTCGTTCAAAAGGTCACGCGGCACCACGAAATCGGCGCAGGCGCCGGTTTTGATGCTGCGCCAGTTCTCAGCGTCGAAGTCGAGGATCGCGGTCGCACCTGTCGGATATCGGCCGAAATCGGGGTGGTCGGGGCGCCTTGCGACGGTGCAGCAGGCCAAGGCGCCGATGCCGGGGTTGTGGCCGACGACCATGACCGTCTTGGCGTCGACCTGCGAGAGCACGTCGAGGATCCCCCGCGAAGACGCATGATAGAGCGCTTGCCGATAGCTTATCTCGGGCTTTTCGGGCCAGTCCGCAAGGATGAGGCCCAGCGTCTCGCGGGTGCGCTCGGCTGCGGAGCAGAGGATCAAATCGGGCAGATAGCCTTTCTCCGATAGCCAGCGCCCGATGGCCCGCGCCGAACGTCGCCCGCGCTCGGTCAGGGGCCGTTCAAAGTCCTCAAGGTCGGGATCATCCCAACCGGATTTTGCATGGCGGGTGAGGATCAGGCGCAGGGTCATTTGTGGAAGTGTCTCATGTGGTGGGCCGATTGCTCGCCGCTACGACGGCCCTGACCAATGGGGCAGGCGCGGCGCACGAGGCAGCCGCCTACAAAGCATTCCTTGCCGGCAGCGGTATCTAAATGGGCGTGGCAGGCGGGTACGTCATAGCCCTCGCCGGTGAGAGCGCGGGCGGGGCAGGCAGAAAGGCAGGGCTTGCCATTGCAGCTGTCGCAGGGGCGCGCGGCGGCGGGCAGAGTGATCGTGCCCTTCATGCGGATCGCGCCGCGCATCGAAGCGAAGAGGCCGGCCTCCGCATGAACGAGGAGCATGACGGGCGAGGCCCAAAAGCGGCCCGAGGCCAAGGCCCAACTATAAAAGGGCGCATAGGGCGGGCCGTGATGCGGCAGGATCGCTTCGCCGCCTAGCGCCTCGGCGATTTCGCCGATCACCCTGACGCTCCAGCGGTCGATAGGATCGGGTTGGCCGTCGGCATATTCGGGCTGGCGCTTTAGATGCGGCCAGAAATCCGACTCGGCGGGCGAGAGGATAACGATGCTCTCCTCTCCCTCCGGCACCACCCCCGCCACAAAGAGCCCGTTGGGGTTGGCAAGAGCGATGATGCCGGCGAGATCGGTCATTTATGCTTGGGCTTCACGCGCGGCTCGGTCGAGCGGATGATCGAGCCAGCGCCATGTTCGGTGAAAAGCTCCAGAAGCGCCGCATTCGGCAGGCGCCCGTCGAGGATGACGACGGCACGCACGCCTTCTTCGATGGCCTTGAGCGCGGTTTCCGTTTTGGGGATCATCCCGCCCGAGATCGTCCCATTGGCGATCATCTCTTTGACCTGATCGGGGCTGAGCTGGGTGACAATCTCGCCCGAGGCGTCCTTGACGCCGGGCACATCCGTCAGAAGGAGAAGACGGTCGGCTTTGAGCGCTCCGGCAATGGCGCCAGCGGCAGTGTCGCCATTGACGTTGAAGGTCTCGAGCGGGTCCATGCCGGTGGCGACTGGGGCGACGACCGGAATGATGCCTGCGGTGAAAAGGTCGCGTAGCACCTGCACGTTCATCTCGATCGGGCGGCCGACAAAGCCAAGCTCGGGATCATCCGCCTCGCAGACCATCAGGTCGTCGTCTTTGCCCGAAAGGCCGACAGCGCGGCCGCCTTGGTCCATGATCGCCTGCACGATGCGTTTGTTCACAAGGCCCGTAAGGACCATTTCGACAACCTCGACCGTCGCCTGATCCGTCACGCGCTTGCCGCGCACAAACTCGGACTTGATGCCGAGGCGGCTCAGGAGATCGTTGATCATCGGCCCGCCGCCATGCACGACCACCGGATTTACACCAACCTGCCGCATCAGGACGATATCGCGGGCAAACTCGGCCATCGCCTCGGCGTCGCCCATGGCATTGCCGCCGAATTTGACGACAACGATCGCCCCGGAATAGCGCTGAAGGAAGGGGAGAGCCTCGGAAAGTGTCCGGGCGGTGGCGATCCAGTCTCGGTTCATGTCTTGTTTCCTCACCCTCTGATCCCCTTCTGCGGGCTAGTCGATGGTTGCAATAATAGCGCGAAGTGTCTCAATGCCCTCGCTCTTTTCCGAAGAGGTCAGAACGACTTCGGGGAAAGCAGCGGGGTGTTTGGCCAGCGAGGCCCGCGTGATCTCGAGCGATTTGGCCAGCTCGGCTTTGCTGACCTTGTCGGCCTTGGTCATCACCACCTGAAAGGTTACGGCGGATTTGTCGAGAAGGCCCATGATCTCTTCATCCACTGCCTTGGCGCCGTGGCGGGCGTCGATCAGAACGAAGACGCGCCGCAGGGTCGGGCGGCCCGAGAGATAGGATTTCAGAAGCTTTTGCCACTTCTGCACCACCGCGACCGGCGCATTGGCAAAGCCATAGCCCGGAAGGTCGACAAGATAGTGCGCCTCGCCCACGGTGAAGAAGTTGATCTCTTGCGTGCGGCCCGGCGTGTTGGAGGCGCGGGCAAGCCCCTTGCGGCCTGTGAGGGCGTTGATCAGGCTTGATTTGCCAACGTTCGACCGCCCCGCAAAGCAAACCTCGATCCGGTCGGCCGGCGGCATTCCCGACATGGCAACGACGCCCTTGAGAAATTCGGTCTGGCCCGCAAAAAGCTTGCGCCCGATCTCGCGGGTCTCATCGTCGGGAGCTTGGGCTTCGGGGAAGGTTAGGTTCACGTCAGGATCTCCAATTGGTCACCAAGGGCGACAGTTCCATCCTGCACGACTTCGGTGTAGATGCCAAAGTTCTGATGACCCCAGCCGGATTTGAGGGCGCCCAGCGTGTCGGCATCGCGCTCGCCGGTCGATGGGTTGGCGGCGGTGTGGAGGCACCGTTTGACCGGCTCCCGCAATTCAAGGATGGCACTGCCAACCCGTAGGCGCTGTCCGATCCAGTCCAGTTCCTCGAACGGCGCATCGCCGTCGAACCAGATATTGCCACGCCAACGCTCGCGTTCGAGCGGGCGGCCAATCTGTGCCTCGACGGCGGCATGAGAAGCGGAATTCATGAGCGTCACCGAGGGATAGTCGGTATCCGTCCAGCCGCGATCCGGCAGGGCAACAACAGCCTTGGGCCGTGCGCGATTCTCGGGGCAGAGCGGCATCACCCAATCAAGAAAACGGGTCTGACCAGCCGCCTCATCGGGCGAGAAAGTGATCTCTCCCAAATCGGCGTGGCGTAGCGTGATTTCGCCCTTTGCCTCATCAAGCTGTGCCCAGATGCCGGCAAGGCCCGGTGTGCGGGTGCCAATCATAAAGTTCTGGCAGGCAATCCACGCGCCTTCGGTTGCGTCATGAGCGGCCGCATCGTGCACGACAGCCCAGCGGCGGTCCCAAGGGAAGGGGCGACCGGCCGCGAGGGCGACGCTTTCCAGCGCCTCGCGGCCGTGGCTTTTGATCGGATGCCGCCACAGAGCGGCGACCTGCGCCATTACTTGCCGTCCGGCTTCTTGTTGCTGTTCGCTGTCGCCGGTTTGCGCTTCAGACCGCTGAGGATATTGCCGAACACGTCCGGCTTATGCCCGTGGCTGCGCATAATCAGATATTGCTGGGTGAAAGTGATCGTGTTGTTCGTGATCCAGTAGAGCACCAGACCGCTGGCGAAAGAGCCGAGCATGAACATAAAGACCCAAGGCATCCAGGCGAAGACGATCTTCTGGGTCGGATCGGTGGGGGCCGGATTCAGTTTCTGCTGAAGCCACATCGAGATGCCGAGAAGGATCGGCAATACGCCCAGAGAGAAGATGAAGAACAGGCTTCCGGGCTGGGGCGTTGCCCAAGAGAAGAGGCCAAAGAGATTGAGGATCGACGACGGGTCGGGCGCCGAAAGGTCGCGGATCCAGCCAAGCCAGGGCTGCTGGCGCAGTTCGATGGTGACGAAGATCACCTTGTAGAGCGAGAAGAAGATCGGGATCTGGATCAGGATCGGCAGGCAGCCCGAGGCCGGGTTTACCTTGTTATCCTTGTAGAGCTTCATCATGCCCTGCTGCATCGCCTGACGATCATCGCCGGCCCGCTCTTTAAGCTTCTCCATCTCGGGCTGGATTTCCTTCATCCGCGCCATCGAGACATAGGACTTATAGGCCAGCGGCAGCACGAGCAGCTTAAGAACAAGTGTCAGGCCCATGATCGCCCAGCCCATGTTGCCGATAAGGCCGTGCAGAAGGTGAAGAACCCAGAAGATCGGCTTGGTGAAGAAGAAGAACCAACCCCAGTCGATCGAGTCGATGAACTTTTCGACGCCAGCGTTGTTCTGGTATTCGCGGATCGCTTCCCATTCCTTGGCGCCGACGAAGAGGCGGGTCTCAACCGAGGCG
>Ga0255756_1002521_pt1 | contig 19598 bp, 17 predicted proteins | sample 011ome_20_FD_179956 | JGI IMG/M metagenome (GOLD analysis project Ga0255756, IMG submission 179956) | Coastal salt marsh microbial communities from the Groves Creek Marsh, Skidaway Island, Georgia - 011509CT metaG (version 2) | ecosystem: Environmental > Aquatic > Marine > Intertidal zone > Salt...
GTGCCGCGCGAGCCCGATCCGCCGGCCCGCTCGGATCATCGAACGGAGCGTTGTCATCGCACCAGACGCGCGAGGAGTGGATGCGAAATATCAAAGCTAACAGACGGACTTCTTCCAGCAGTCTTGCTTGTGACCCCTAAAAACGCGTCGACTTGTTTTCGCAATTTTCGGGTTTGTGAACCATTGAAAACCCCGGATATTCTGATGTCCTCGTCACCGGATCTGTTCCTTGAAAAGGTTTTCTCGGATAGCGCGGCCGCCACGGCCGCCGCGGCCACTTGCGGACGCGTCTGTACCAGCCATCGCGCTGTCTTGAAGTCGGAAAGAGTCTCGCTCTTCTCCACTTCTTCGGTCTAACCACCGCGTGTCGCCCTCGACCGCGCTCAGCACCACATGGCCGCCCTCACCACCCCCTTCGCGCCCGCCGGCGTACGTGGCCCCACCGCGCGCGCCATGAGCTCCAGGTCGATCTCCCAGCGTGTGCCCGCCGCTGGCGCCCGCGTGCAGCCCCGCAAGGTGAACGTCGCCGTTCGCGCGGCGGAGGGTAGCATTCGCGAGCAGGCCGGTCGCCGTGGTGCGTACACCCCCGACATTCCCTCGCTCGATCCCCGATGGGACACGTCTCATTCAACACAAAACCCTGCTCGCCGAAAACCTGCTCGCGATCGATTCCGAAACACCCTGTCGCGCCCTGACATCTTCCCTCCCTCCCTCCACGCGTCTCAGCTCCCCTGGAGAAGAACTCCCTATTCAACGCCAAGTACGTTCCTTTCGCTGGCGACTCCAGCGAGGAATACTCCCTGGATGAGGTCATCTACAGGTCCCAGTCCGGCGGTCTCCTCGACGTCCAGCACGACATGGAGGCGCTCGCCATCTATCCCCCCGAGTACTGGAAGGCGCTGTTCGACGAGCGCGTCGGCAAAACCGTGTGGCCCTACGGCTCCGGCGTGTGGTCCAAGAAGGAGTGGGTGCTCCCCGGCATCCCCGACGAGGACATCGTCTCGATGTTCGAGGGTAACTCCAACCTCTTCTGGGCCGACCGCTACGGCCGCGAGAACCTCGGCATGAAGGACCTCTGGGTGAAGCAGTGCGGAAACAGCCACACCGGCTCGTTCAAGGATCTCGGCATGACGGCGCTCGTCTCGCAGGTGAACCACATGCGCAGGCAGGGTAAGCCCCTGGCTGCCGTGGGGTGCGCCTCCACCGGCGACACCTCGGCGGCGCTCTCGGCGTACGCCGCCGCCGCGGGCATCCCCTCCATCGTGTTCCTGCCCGCCGACAAGATCTCGCTCGCGCAGCTCGTGCAGCCCATCGCGAACGGCTCGCTGGTGATGTCCATCGACACCGACTTCGACGGCTGCATGCGCCTGATCCGCGAGGTCACCGCGGAGCTCCCCATTTACCTGGCGAACTCCCTCAACTCGCTCCGCCTAGAGGGCCAGAAAACCGCCGCGATCGAGATTCTGCAGCAGTTCGACTGGCAGGTGCCCGACTACGTCATCATCCCCGGCGGCAACCTCGGCAACGTGTACGCCTTCTTCAAGGGTTTCAAGATGTGCAAGGATCTCGGGCTGGTTGACAAGCTCCCCCGTATGGTTGTCGCGCAGGCGGCTAACGCCAACCCCTTGTACCGCGCGTACAAGAACGGATTTGAGAACTTTGAGGCGATCAAGGCGGAACCCACCTTCGCGTCCGCCATCCAGATTGGCGACCCCGTGTCCATCGACCGCGCAATCTACGCCCTGAAGGAGACCAACGGTCTCGTGGAGGAGGCCACCGAGGAGGAACTTATGGACGCTGCCGCGGAGGCGGACCTCACGGGCATGTTCAACTGCCCCCACACCGGTGTGGCGCTGGCGGCGCTCAAGAAGCTCCGGGCGAACCAGACGATCGGCCCGGATGACCGCACCGTGGTGATCAGCACTGCGCACGGCCTTAAGTTCGCGCAGAGCAAGGTGGCATACCACTCCGGTGAGATCGAAAACATCGTGGGCAAGTACGCGAACCCCCCGGTGCTGGTCAAGGAGGACTTCGGGGCCGTCATGGACGTTCTCAAGGAGCGCCTTGAGAAGCAGTAAAGCGAAAAAGCTTCGTGTCGTTAGTTGAAAACTTTGGTGCAAACGGTTGGGCTAATCAATCCTATCTTAACCGTCTTGCTCGTGACGTCGGTCGTCCCTCGCACCCGCGTTTTCTCCCTGCTTCCTTTCGCGTCAGGCGCGTATTTTGATCGAAGGCAAGCCCCACACGACGTATCGGCGGTAAGGAAGCTCTTCTTTCGCGTCGCCCGAGTCGTCCGCCGCTTCGGCGTCTCCTTCCGCCTCCTCAGCTTCTCCTGCGTCTTCCGGTGGCGCAGTCGCCTTCGGCTTGTCCGCGTTCCACACGGCGCTCGCGACGTCGACTTGAGGAGCATCTGCCTCGAGAGCCTCGTTCGCGCCCAGCAACGCGGTGATCGTCTCGCTGTTCCCCGTGGGCGTGCAAGGCATGACAGGCAACACGATCGTTTCCACGCCGCGCGTCGAGAGCAGCGCCGCCGTCCGGAACGGGTCTTCCAAGCGCTTCTCTCCCTCGCTCTTCCTGTTGTCCAGTCTCGTCTGCGCCGCGCGCGCGGCTTCGTTGGTGGTATTGCACGCCAGAAGGGCGAGGCGGCACTGCGTCATATCAAGGCAGGCGATCGCCGGCGGCGGGACGTAAGACATGAACCGTCCGTGTCCGAAATACATCAGCGCGCCCCTCGCGCTGCTCAGCACGCGCTGGCACTCGCCTTCGCCGGGAACGCCGTCCGACGAGCCCTGCGCGCCGTGCCAGTCGGCGCCGAACCGCTCTTTCATCGCCGCAAACGCGGTCGGTATCGCTCCGTCCTCGCCTTCGTCTTCGTTCCGCAAGTCCACGAGGTACGTCACCCCACTGAGGGACACGTCGCCCCGAGATGACGCGTCGGTGAGGCGTCTGAGGAGGATGTGCATCGAGAAGTCGCGCGACACCGCCGCCGCGTCGGCAAGGAAGTTCAGCGCTTCCAGCGGAAGCGGCGAGAGGATCTCGTCCACCAGAAGGACGACTTTCTTTCCTTTCGCGCCCTCGCCGCCCAGAAACGACTTCCATGCCGACAAGACGGGCGAAAGCACGAACTTCATCGCATCGCAAACCTCACCCCAGCCGGACGTGACCGAATGTCCTTCAGCGGCGGCGGCGCCCGACACGCGCTTTTCTTCGGATAACTTGAAGTTGCTCACCAAAGACAACGCGGCGGAGAGCTGTGTCGCGTCGGCACGCGCGACGTGCGCTCCAGCGCGACCAGCGTCGGCATTGTGGCAGCCGATCGCCAAGAACGTTTCGTCGCCTCGCCCGTGGATCCACTGCAACGAGAAAACAGAAAGGTCCTCGGGTAGCGAGGGAGGAGAGGCCATGCATTGGCCAGGGTCGATCTGAATTGATCTCCAAGCCTGGGAAGACGAATCCAGTCGATCGAGGAGAGAAGCGCTGTACTTGCTCGCGGCTGGGTCCCCGAGCGTCGCCTCCAACAATCGTTTGTTTCGGATCAGTAACGCCTCAATATCTTGGTCGTCAGTAGCTGAAGTGAAGATGGAGAGCTGCAGCTCAGCAACTTTACACGACTGCGAAAGCGCGAGGGCGGCCGCGGCGTTCCCCGGCTCCGCGCTCCCGTAGGCATGCGCGAGACACAGCGCCGCCTTCGAGACCGAATCATACTTCGCCGTCTTCAAGCCGACGTCAATGGACTGCTCGAGGGCTCGGATAGCACGGGTCTTCGTCATATCGGGTGCGAACTCGGGGTGTGCGACAGAAGTGACTTCTTCTGTGTCGCTGCTCTCTTCAACGCGAGAGTCCTCTGACGTGTTTTCTGCCGGGTCGTCGGGATGCTCTTCTTTGTCTTCGCCTTCCGCGGCATCCGCCTCGGCGACCGCTTTCTCATCTGACTCGACCGCTTCACCCTCGGCATCATCACCGCTCGGTACGGGTGAGATTATTGGAGGGGGAGGTTCCTTCCACGCTTCGGTTTTGATTTGCGTGTTGTAAACAGCGAGCAGCGCGTCACCCAATAAATAAAGTGAATCGACGCTGCCGTCGCTCTTTTTGTGAAGGTTCACCGCCTCCGATGCTGCAACAACGGCTTGCTCCGCGGAACCGAGCGCGACGTCGAACGACTCAGGAACGCTGTCGTCCAGGAATGCAAGGATCGCTGATGCATCCGCACCCTGCATCGTCGGAAAGGCAGGCCGGTTTTGCTGCTTGTCAAAGTTATCAAACGCGCGGTCTGCCTTGGCTAGCTCCAGAAGACATAGAGCTTTCGCGCTCTTCACGGCGGCGAGCAGTCTCGCAGCGGGAAGAGAACTTCGAAGCGGATTCACGGACCCCTCGCAAGCGATCGCGAGGATTTCTTCAGCCTGAACCTCAGCCTCACTGACGATGCTCGTGATGGTTTTCAGCGTGGGACGAAGGTCATCGGCCATGGATGGGTCCTTGTACATCAGCTCTGCCAAAGATAGCAACGATTTGACCAGGTTCATGCTGCTGCCGCACGTCCGCAGAATGGTGATCGCTTCCGAGACTGCTCGCATCGCGCCGTCAAAAAGGGCGTCCGGCCGTCCTCCGAGAGTCAGGATTTGCTGCATCTCGACTTGTAACACGTTGGAAAGCTCGACGTGAAGGTCAGCCAACACCATTTTCGTGTCCAGAGATTCGCCGCGACCCGCGAACACGAGGCGATTCCGTAGCAGCTTCAAGGCGGTGAGCAATGAATCCTTCGCCGAGAGTTGACCGTCTCGAGTGTTCAATTTGTCCTTCGCGTAATCCGCGAGGTTTTCTCCCCAAAAGGCGACGTCGCCGGCGCGTGTCTGCCCACGAAGCTGAAGTCGAATGGCGTCCACGGGTTTGTTTACGGACGATGCGCACTTCGCGAGGTAAAGGTACGCCCATGCCTCCGTTTCGCCATCGCCGTGCGCGTGCGCGTGCACGACCGTCTCTTGCAGCAGCGTCGACGCAGCCGAAAACGCGCCGCGCCGCACCAGGTACGCGCCTCGCGCCAGCCAGTAATCGCGCAGCGCGAGAGGACGCAGCAGCTTGGACGTCGACGCTTCTTCGGGTTGATGTTCATCACCCGATTGCGTTGTCAACGCGTCAGCCCGCTTGACTTCCAGTCGGCCCTGCTTCGCCTCCGCGTCGGATAAGTCCAGAGGACCGGCGAGCGCTTCGTGCAAGGTACAAGCGGTGCGCAGCAGCAACGCGTCGCACAGCGCGGCGAGCTTCAAGCGGTACACGGCGACCAGCGCCTCGTTTTCGGCGGCAAGCTTCGCGATGAGTAGCCCCAGCTGACACAGCGGGAGACACTGCACGTGCATACTGCGAGTTTCCAGCGCGGAGCAGAGATATTCGAGGTACGCGTGGAGCAGTTCCGGCCTTCCCACAGATTCGACGGTGATCTCAAACGGCCCGACGTTTTTGCGAATCGAGTCGTACGTCGCCTCCGAGAACGTGAAGTGCGCCCAGTCCTCCGCGGTTTCCGGCAGAGGCGTTCCTTCAGAAGCCTTGGTCATGCACTCACGCAACAACCGCACCGCATATTGTTGTGCCATGAGTAGGTGGTCGGTTCGAACATCGTTGTCACCCGAGATTTTGCTCAGCATCAAGAAGACCCGAATCGCTGAGCAAATCTGCTTCGTCCCGAACATCGTCGCTGTCGCGTCATCCTCGCCGTCGATGGCGAGCAAAACGTCCACCGCGGAGAGCAGAGTATCTTCAGCATCTGACGCGGGTTGGCCACTGCTGGTGTGCAGCCACTCCGCAAAGTGAGCGATGTACTCAATTTGCACGGCAGGCTTATCTTTTAGCACGTCGATCGCTTTGCGGTGCGCCCGCATCGCATCAAACGGCACGGTTGCTTGCGCCGCCAAAACCGTCCAAATCTTTGCCTGCATTTCCTCGTCGTACTCGGAGATGATGCTGATGTCCTCGTCGACGCTCTTCCCGACGGAAGACAGGAACATGACTTTGTACTCCCACAGGGGCTTGTGCTCGTTACTCGGCAACACCTTGAAAGCAGCTTGGACTTGTTTCGTGCCTTTTTCCCACTCGGACGCGTCCATCAGGCAATCGAACAAAAGCACGTACGCGGACTGCAGGAACTTGTAATCGCTCACCTTCGCGGCGCGCGCCGCCTCAAGAATCACTTCCAGCGGCTTGACGAGGATTCTTCGCGCCGAAGCCGAACCCATGAAGCTCGTACCCGCGTTCCAGAAGCATTTCGCAGCGTAGCAGACGATATCACCACGGTTCGCACGTCGACCGAATTTCGCGGCTTCGACGAATCGCTCAAACGCTTTCTGCTTCAAGGTGTTCAGCACCGACTCGTCTTGCTGCGCGGGTCGAACCAAACCGACGACGCTGTTTCCGTACGCGCACGCCGCGACGCCGCTCCAGTACAAACTCTGGGGAGACGCACTCCCATCCAGTGCCTTCCCCAAAGCCGAAGCTTGTTCGCAGCAGTCAATCGCAGCGCCGAACGATTTGATGGCAAGTCCAGCCTGCCCGAGTCTGGCCCAAATCTCGACATCGCCGGCGATGCTCGCACCTTCCGGGCGGAGAAGCCCGATCGCGCGTGACAAGATTTCGCCGCCTTCCTTCACGTCGCCTTTGGTGATCTGCGGGATCATGGCGGCCACTTGCGCCACGACATCGTCTTCAATGGTCACGACACTCGCACTTCCTGCGGAAACCTGCAGTCGTGCAAGCATAGCAGACAATCTTCGAGTACTGGTCTCATCGACATGGGTCAGTGCAGACTCACAAGTCGCGATGGCCTGATTCAGGTCATCGGAGTCCTCCAACACGCGCGAAGCGAACTCCGCGCAAAGCGCGTCGTAATCGACGACTCGAGTTTCCTCTGTCTCGCCCTCCGGTTTGGCAGGCGTTTCTACCTCGGCAGATGACGCCTGCTCTCCGCCATCATCTGCCGCGGGAGTTTCAGTGATTTCCTTGGGTCGAGAGTTAGCAACCAAGTACGCTTTGTGCTCAAATCCGGAAGCGACGAGGTGTGCGTAACTTCCAAGTAATGCCGGGTCGCAATTCTCGAGCTTCTTGAGCTCTTCAAGAAGAGGAGCCGAGACAGCTAGCATCTCAGCGTATTGATGGTTTTTAATGGCGTCGATATATGTGTTCCACGCGTGTGTCGCGGCGTTCATGACAGCCCAGCTTTCGTTGAGGCTCGTACCGAGGCGCGCGGATCGAAGGAAAGCCGCAGATGCGCCGTTCTGCAAATCGACTTCCAAATCACCGCTGGTACCGTCGACGTTTACTTCCGGAGGAGGTAAAACAGGTGCACCCTTTGCTTTTAACATGGCAGCGCAAGTCGCCCCGTCCACGTAGTTGACCTCGATCTGCAGGACGATGGTCTCGTTATCGCGAACAGCGTCCCATCCAGTGACACCAAAAACATTCGCGGCGCAGCTGTGGGCGAGTGGGTACAACCTCGCGTCAGCCGCGGTTTTGCACATGTTTGCCCACAAGTTCAAACGAGCAGTCGCACGCCGCCTGACAGTCTCCGCGTCGAGACCATCGTCCGGTGCATCGCTCGTGACAACATCTGCCTCTGCCTCCGCCTCAGGTTCTGGAGCGTCCCCTTCCTGCTCATCAACATCAGCGGCGGGTTCGTCCTTCACGGGATACGGCAGGAGTTTATCCAGTGTCGACAAACGGTCAAACGCGTCTTGTAGGAGGTTAGCGCCGCTCCTGTAACTCTTGGCTTCACGCGCCAACTCCGTGAGAAGCAGAACTTGGTCTTCGACGCTCTCTTTATCATCGTGGAAACCACCTTTAATTTTCAGCGCGTGTTCCAGCGGGACAAGATATCGATCCAAAGGGCGCTCGTATCCAGTGCGTTCAACCTCCGCGTCCGTGGCCGTGTAATCTAGTGTGAGGCCCTTGGAGACGTGCGCATGTGCCTCCTTCAAATTGTCCTCCGCGACGTAACAGTGTGCCAGCTCCAGGTGTAAGGCGGCGCGAAGCCTATTCAGTGTCGATCCCACAGATTCGAGCGCGCTCGACGCAGATGCGAAAACTCGAGTGAGGCTGTGCCGAAGGCTGGGTTGAAGTAGCGGCAAACTCGCTGTCCAGATAAGTTGGCACGCGTCCTGTACGCCGCTGCTATCTTGTAGCCGAAGAAACGACGAAAGTTCTTCGTCGGTTCGATTGACCACCGTTTTGTGCACTTCGATAGCTGAGGGGTCGAGCGATCCCTTCTTTTCACCCAGTTCGTCGAGCGCCAAGAGATGAGAAGTCAGCGCGCTGCGCGCGCGCGCAAGCGTAGATTCTGAGGCTCCCGCGCGACGCACGCACCAGTCAGCCAGCTCTCGTAGCTGATGCTGCGCTGCTATCCACCCGATATAAGCCACTGAGTTCATGTCTACGCCCTCTACGGGCTGGTTCACGGCTTCACCTTCGCTGCTTGCCGCTGGATCGACTTGCGCCCAAGCTTCTTTCAGAGTGGACTCAACTTCCGCCACGTCCTTGCACGCCCCAGAGCGGACGAACTGAACGAGCGCCGCAGCGCCGTCCGCGCCGTCACCGCCCTCCTTTTTCCCACTCAACGCGCCGATGTGCGACTTCAGCTTCACCATGGTATCCGAAAGCTCTGGAACAGTTTCTTTGCACAGATCATACGCTTTCGACGCCACCTGCAGTGCCTCGTCGTTTTTGTCCGCGTCGCTGAGGCACAGCGCGTGCAAGCGCAGAAAATGGGCGCGCCATGCTTCGTGGCCCGCGATACTTTCCAAGCCCTCAGCGACGAGGGTCGAGGATTCTACGAGCTGCCGTCGAGTTCCAGTCTTCTGTAAGGGTCGGGAGATCACGGCATAGTGCACGCTGGCGTCGAAGACCAAAAATAGATACCGCCGGTCTGAAAGAGCGAGCTTGAGTCCCGTGAGGAGAAATCCGAGAGCATCGAGCGTGCCAACAACGAGAGAGCGGCCGGTCTGTCCTTCGCACCCGATGGCGTGGAGCAGTGCTTTGGCATACCAAGCCCGGCATACGAACTGGTCCTTCAGCTCAAGAGCGTTTCCCTCTCCATCTCTGAGCTTTGGTTCCGATGACTCGAGAAAGTACAGCTCGAGAGCGTTCGTCGCGATCGACGTCGCGCGGAGCTGTTTCGAGGGAAGCACGAGGACGGGAAAAGTGTGAGTTGACCGAACCGCGGCCATGAGCGTCGCAAGCGGATGCGCGAGCGAATACGACTGGAGACGTACCTTCACCGCTGTCTCTGCGCAAAGAACCAGAATGTCCCTTCCGACTCGCTCCTGTGGAGAGCCAGCGAGGGAAACGAGTATGTCCGCGTGAGCCCGTCTGAGAAGGTCGGCATCATTCAGTCGAGTCGCCTCACTGAGTGAAAGCCGAATGCCCTCTGGCAAGGGCAGCATCGCCGGTGTTTCTCGCATGTCACCTAGTACGGGCAGCACATATTCGCCAAAAGGGTGTGCTCCCTGACAAACTCCGCCTTCAATAACCTCCGCTTTCACAGCCAGACGCGCGGCTGAGGTACTACGTCCGGCGTCGTGAGAAAGCCTTATTTGGCACAAGCAACGGCGGTTCTGCTGGTTCAAAAGTCTTGGCCGAGTCGGGCGTCGGGCAGTCGGCGCCCAAAAGTGCAACAACAAGATAGATATTTCTTTGCCGCGGCTCGCCACTGTGCGACGCACGAATATGTGGTCTTGTGCGTCATCGGCAGCTTCATCGCCGTCTGTATTGCAGCGAACCAACTCATTACGAGCCACCAAGCGCTCAGACAACAGGGCGCGAGGCACCACCCGGGCTAGAACGAGAATGGGGAGCTCAAGTGCAGACGGCCCCAAGATATTTCCTGAGTCGTCTCAAGTGGCGGATGCGCTGGCCGACCTCACCATGAAAGCGGCTGAGGAGGCAATCAAAGAGCGCGGGTCGTTCGCCGTCGCAGTTGCAGGTGGCTCTCTGATAAACCTGCTCGGGGGTTTGAAAGGCAAGCAGGATGTAGACTGGAGTAACTGGCACGTGTTCTGGGTGGACGAGCGATGTGTGCCTCACAGCGACCCCGACAGCAACTTCGGGGGCGCCGTGAAGGCTCTCCTCGGTGAAGTGCCCATCCCTTCTACTCAGCTGTATGCGATCGATGAGAGTTTATGTCCGCAGAACGCTGGTGCTGCAAAAGCGTGCGCTGAAGAGTATGATGCGAGATTGAAGTCGTTGTCGCGTGAAATTCTTCCGATCTCGGGCGCGGGGCTCCCCGTTTTTGACTTGCTGCTCCTCGGCTTCGGCCCCGACGGTCATATATGTTCACTATTTCCCGACCACGCTCTTCTCAGTGTGACGGAACCTTGGATATTGCCGATTTCAGACTCACCCAAGCCTCCGCCTGAGCGAATCACGTTTTCTCTGCCGGTGGTGAATGCGGCGAAGTCGAAGTGCTTCACCGCCGTCGGCGAAGGCAAAGCGGAGATGGCGGCGACCATCATCAAGAAGAGTTCGTCTAGCGGCGACTCGTTCGTCCCGGCTTCCCTGGTGACCGGGGACATCGTTTGGCTCATGGACGAAGCGGGAGCGTCGAAGCTGTAGGAGTGACTTGTGTAATGTACGATCTAGTGACTTTCTCATTTGGATTATATATTCTAAAGATACAAAAAGTCTGCTCCCGCACGGGAGCGCAGCTGCGATTCGCGCGCGTGCGCGCCGTATGTAAAATGAATGTTCTTGCGACGCACCTCTGGTGCGTTTATCCTCCTTGCCCGAGTTCAGTGCGGCGAATGAAGTTGAATTCCTCGTCCTCGTCCACGGCCGCGCCGTTCTTCCCATTGGGATAGTGAGCCCCCCCGCGAAGGTCGCCCCCCATCATCTCCAGCTCGTCGAGAGACGTGTTGTTGGGGAAAAGAGCGTCTCTTTCCGGCTCGCGGAAAGACACGATTGCCTCGCTCATGAGCATGCCCCCCCCCGAGTTCCCATTCCCCTCGTACGCCGGCGCCGACAGCTGCACGAACTGCTCGGCGTTGGCCTCGCCGGCGTTAAGCTCGTTCTCGAGAAGACCGGGAAGGTCGATACCTCCCTGGTCGAGCGAGCGTCCGTTGGCGGGCGCCGACGCCGCCAAAGTCTTCGCCGCGGCAGTCTTTTGCCTTTTCTTTTCCCTCTCCTCCTTGGCATCCTCCTTGGCACCCGCGCCCGACGCGTTCGTCGCAGGCGCCTCTTCCTTCTTCACCGGCTGGGGCGTTCCCATGATGTCCTTGAAGAGCGACGCGGGAAGCTTAATCGGGGGAGGGAGCTTGACCGGCACCACAGGGGGAAGAGGAGGAGGGAGCGAGCCGCCCGCCTTTGTCACCTGACTCCTGAGCGCCAAGTTCTCGTCGTACAGCTTGTTCGCCTGCTTCTGTACCTTCTCCAACTCAGCGCGAAGGGACGTGCTCTCGCGCACCAACTCCTGCGCTTTGGTCGACAGGAGCTCGCTTTCTTCCTTCTTACGTTGTTTGGAGCGCCTCGCGGACTCGCGGTTGGCCTCCTTTCTACGTTGGGTCTTGACGTCCCGGTCTCGAACCGCCACGCCGCCCTCCTGGGCGTTCGCCTGCGCGCCGCCGCCGCCGTTCGCGCCTTCGCCGTACGGAGCCGAGTACCAGTACGGCTGAGAGGCGGACTGCTGCATCCCCGCGTACGCGAGCTGCTGCTGGTACGCTTGATGCGAGGGATAACCCCCCGAGTCGGAATATTGGTGCGGGCCCTGTCCTTGCTGCCTCGCGTCCTGGTAGTAATATCCCTGCTGCTGCGCGTGTGAAAACGAGTCAGAATAATCGGTAAGCACATCTACCAAGGATAAGAGTGGGTGACGCAACGGGTGACGAAACGAGTCGCGGGACGTGGAGACATCTCGCGCGAGCTGGAAGACGCGGAGGGTTCGCAACGCACCTGCTGTTGCGCGTAGCCGTAAGAGTTTCCGGAAACACTGACGCCTCCGTTGTACCGATCCTCGCCGTCCGAGGCCTGCGCCGACCCCCGCTGCTCGCGCTGCATCTTGAAGCGCGGGGCTCGTTGCACACGGAAGATTCACGGACCGTCGGGCGCGCGTCCTACTGCGGAGCGAGACGACGAACGCGTGCAGAGAAGTCGCCACGAAAACGAGCCCTGCTCAAAGACAACCCTCGGGTGAAGGAGTCTGAGGCCACACGCGCGTCCTTACGCGACGTGGAGCTCTGCGACGAGGAAGCGAAGGACCCCTCCCCGACACAGAAATGGCGCGTAAAAGACGCGTTCGAAGAGTCGCGAAGTGTCCGCGCCTCTCTCGTGACCGGCCGCGGTCGTACACGCGCGTCGGCCCGCTGGGTGCGAGTCGCTTCTTCGTGTATCGCTCGGGACTACGCACGAAGTCGATGTCCGGAACCGCGCACACCGCGCGTCGAGCTGTGGCTGGATAGGGCGCGCCCCCCCCTTTCTTTCCCACCAGTACTCCGCTTGAAAACCAAAAAAAATCTTCTGGATCAGAGAGCTTCTGGAACCTCTTAAACCGCCACCTCAGCCAATCGTGGGTGTATCCGTGATATGCATATCAATGAAGTCACAGTCTCTTATTTGGGTAAACGAGATTTTGTAAAACGCGAGCCAATGGAAAATGAGGAAAACCGAACCAGAAACGGAAGTCAAAAAATATCTGTATTTCTTCGATACCAGGGGCGGCCCAACCATCGCTCGGGTGCCGTGAGATTTCTTCTCTCAACACCCCCTTGGCGAATTTTTCTCTGGAAAAAACCGAGCCGCGGCTTCCTGGGAGAGCGCGTGTTGGCGCGCGCGAGACGGCGGCAGGCACAGCGAGGGGCGCGACCGTCGAGGCGGTTCGGAATCGGCATCATGGCGTCACGTCGGAGCGCGGCGCGGTCTCTCTTCGCCCTGCTCATCGTGGCGTTCTGCGCGGCGTCGGCGACCGCACAGGCCACCGGCGAGCCCTGCCAAACGCGCTCGATTCCCGTGGGCGTCTCCATCGTGGAGGCGAGCAGCGAGAGGGAGACGAGCAGGACGTACCTCGGCTTGCTAGCGTTCTTCGGCTCGACCGTGGACGAGGGTCCGAAGGGGAGCCATGACCCCATTACCCTCGTTGTGGCTTCCGACAGGAACGCCTGCGAACCCATCGCGGAAGTCGCCGGCAAAGCCGTGCTGCTGTGGCGCGGAGAATGCGCCTACATCGAGAAGGCCATGATCGCGCAGGACGCGGGCGCGGCTGCCGTGATTGTGGTGAGCGACGAAGAAGAACTGAGCCCCATGTCGTGCGCGGGAGACTCGAGCGTGAGCATTCCCGTCATGCAAGTGCTCGAGGAAGATGGAGCGCAGTTGGAGCAGGATATTGCAGCCGGCGGCGTCACGGTCACGCTCACCGAGTTGAAGCTCAAGGGAACCGTAGATCTCACCGCGTCGACCGCGCTTCTCGCGATGGCTTCTTTGACCATTGTGTTCGGTGCGGTGTGGTCGTTGTCTGACCAGACGGCACACTTCAAGAAGGACGAAACGGATTCCGACCGCGGCGGCGGTCGCGCCGAAGCGGCGCGAGGAAGCGGCCTGGAGGGGCTGGAGATCACCGAATCGAGCGCGGCGTACTTTGTCGTTTTCGCGTCGGTGGTTCTCCTCATCATCTTCTTCACCATGCAACACTGGGTTTTCATCATCATCAAGGGCGTTTTCTGCTTCGCCGCGGTGCAAGGTCTGACCGCCCTGTTCTTTGCGGCGATCGACTCGAGCTTCAAGTCGATGTCGCAAGACGTCGACCTGCCCGTGTTCGGCACGGTCAACGCCGTGTCCGTTCCCAGCGTGGGTCTCGCGATGGCGACCGTCCTGGTCTGGCTCCTCAACCAAGGTGCGGACTGGGCATGGGTCCTGCAGGATATCATGGGGATGTCATTCCTCGTGAACGTGCTGCGTCTGGTGCATTTGCCTAACCTGAAGGTGGGTTCGATGCTTCTGATGGGTGCCATGTGCTACGACATCTTCTGGGTGTACGTCCAACCCCATCTGTTTGGAAACGAGAGCGTGATGGTGAAGGTGGCCAAGGGCGGTGAAAAGCACGAGTCCTTGCCGATGCTGTTCCTGTTCCCTCGTCTAGGTGGCTCTGCTGGGGACTTCTCGATGCTCGGATACGGCGACGTCATCTTGCCGGGCTTGCTCATCGTGCACAACCATTTGTTCGACAACAGGAAAGTTGAGTCGGGACGGCCGCGCGTGAACTACCTTGTGCCGTCGATCGCGGCGTACATCGCGGGTCTGTTACTGACGTTCATGGCGCTATACTTCGAGGTCGGAGGACAGGGAGGTCAGCCTGCCCTGTGTTACCTCGTGCCCACCGTGTTGGGGGGTACCGTGGGATACGCGCACTGCCGTGGAGAGTTGAAGGAGATGTGGCGCGGCGGTGACCTGTACGACGACAACGGGGAAGACGAGGGCGAGCGCCTCATCGGCACTGGATCGACCAACAGCACCGCGGTCAACGTGTGATACCGATAAACTACTAGCTATTCTACGTTTCGTTATATCTACTACTTTGCTACGTCTCGTCGGACTGTTTCTCTATCTCTACGATTCACGCTCGGCTTCTTTTCCGGCGGAAGGTCTGCCGCAGCGCGGGCGCGATTTCCCCGCCGACGCATCCTCGGTGCGAACGCGCAGACCCGACACTGCTGATAGCTTGACTGCTGGGACTGCGCACCGCGTTCCGCCGGATACGAGCATGCCGTGCAACAAAGAACCCCCTTAAGTAGAGAGCGAGGGAGGTTGTTTTCCCTTGCGACGGACTGCGCCGAGGACATGAGGTCGGCGGCTACCTGCGGCATCTCCGGAGCCATCTTCAGTGCGGCGTCTCGAAGAAACACACAGTGACGAGCGGCTGGCGATTTGATGTCTCCTCCACTCGACCCTTTCGTCTGAGCCCGCAGGCTCAACCTTTTGTCTGCCTCTTTCATGCTCCCTCAGTGCTTGGCATGAAGGCACAGAGATGCGACACGCCGCACAGAGGAGTGGAGTGAAGGAATTTTTGGCAGCTTCGCGACCGCACGCCGCTTGGATCGGAAACCCAAGTCTTGGGTCAAGTGGAAAAATTATTCTTTCGCAAAGTGCAAAAAGGGGCTTGAGCGAGCTCAGAGAAAATCAAAAAGCAAGGAGAACCACTTCCGATCCTCACAAAGGGTTAGGTCACGGCGACCGTTGTCGCGGATGCGCCTTGGACACGCACATTGTTGTGAGTGTGTTTTCATTTACGGAGTAGTGCCTTGATAGGATCGTCTGAAACCCACTTCACATTCACTCGGCCTCAGTAGAGTAGAGGGTGGGCGACCACTACCCGACGAACATAGGAAAAACCAACTGTGACGACGAAAAAAAAAAGAAATCCGCCACCGCAGGGAAGGCTCGCACGATGTCCCGCGCGAAGGTTCAAGGGGGGCAAGGGGGTTTCCTCGCCGGATATGCATATTTATTTCGTAAGTATGAAGGCGTTTGTCTCAACTCTCACAACCACAGGCTCCCCGAGAACCCGCGTTTCTGTCGAGCGCGCGGAGAGACAAAGTCGGCACGAGAAAACTCTGAATCCACTTTTTGCAAGGACTCGTTACTCATCCATTTCTCTCATCCTACATCTCCGTTCGCAGTGACGCAAGCCGTATCGAGGTTGCTACCGTTTATCGTAAATGCCATGGTAGCTCGACGACTGACTCCCGAGGAGTTCGGCGTTCCGACTGTGCACTTCCAGCTTCTGTCAACAGTAATCTTAACAAGCAGAGAGGGGTTCCGCCGCGCGCTCATGCGAGATACAAAGGCCACAGAAGATAGCAGCCAAGGTACGTTTGCGCAAGCATATATATACTCGGATATACTCACGCTATGGGTGTGTCATACTGACCATCGAACTTCCCAACCCACGCGAGCAGAGGCTGCCAGCTGGCTTGTGGTGCCTCTCGGTGCACTTTTATCGGCGGGGGTTCCGACCACGGTGTTTTTTGCAAAGGGGCTCACCAAGGCTGATCCTTATGCACAAGCTGTAGCGCTGTACGGTCTCGCAGCTTTCTTAGAACTCTTCGCAGAGCCTTTCTACATCAGGGCACAGAGGCGCTCGAAGTTTAAGCTCAGGCTTGCGACGGAGACGATCGCAACGATCACTCGAAGTTTCGTCACGTTTGTCTTGGTCACAAGGCCCGCGACGGGGATCACGGTTCCTCTCGCTTTCGCTTTCGGTCAGCTCGCATACGGTACATGTGTCTGGCTGATGTTCGCCGCAGCACAGTGGGGGTTTGTAGGGGAAGGAATCGACTTGATGCTCGGGAGAAGCTCGATATCGTGGGGAACGCTTACGCTGTTGGGGACCTTTACACTACAGGTACGCTCGAGTTTCGACGATTTCACCGATGTACATGAACACGCCTTTACCTGTGCGCGCAATCCTATGCTCTGACACATCTATACTGTCATGAACTCATCGTTCGTGTATCCTGCAGGCGGTGTGGAAACTTTTACTATCTGAAGGGGAGAAGGGAGTATTGATGTGGGCAGGAAGTGCAGACGAACAAGGGGTTTATGCGCTGGTCTCAGCCCTCGGAGCGCTATTCGTGCGCATTGTTCTCCAGCCATTTGAGGTACGACACACTCCCTTTTCCGTAAACTTTGGAATGTATACTGACTTAAGACGTGATTGACTCGAATACAGGAGGCTGCGTTCCTGATGTTCGCAGGTGAAAACACGGATGAACGCCATAAGAAGAAAACAGCCAATGAAGACGAGCGAAGGTACGAACGACGAATTCAAAAGCGAGTTCAAGAACATTTTACTCACGGAATTCTTATTGCGCGCAGAAAATTCAACTCCTTGATGAAAATCGCTGTCGTTCTTGGATTATTGTCGGCTTTGCACGGTCCACAATATTGTCATTTGGCACTCAATATATTATATGGCGACCGATGGGCAAATGCCCCTGGAGCGACTACTACTCTAGGTAAGAATACATGATCTTCTTCGTCATTGTGAAAGCTTTCTGACATCATAACGATTTTCTCTTGCAGGTGGCTTCGCAGTTATGATCTTATTCCTAGCAGTGAACGGTATAACAGAAGCTTACGCGCATGCCGTGATGAATCCGAATGAGCTCGCGTCAGCCAACATAGTGCTCTTGGTAAGTTAACATCGCCTTTATGTGTTTGAATCCTCAGCGCTGACACGCATTCTTCCTACCTCGCAGATTACTTCGGTATTTAACGTCGTTGTATCTCTTGTCTTGCAAGAATATATCGGTCCTCTCGGCCTCGTCGTGGCAAACTGTTTTGCGATGTCGATACGCATCTCATACACGCTTTGTTACATTCGTTTCATTCGATTCTCGTGGACATCCGAGGCGTTCTTGCCTGCGATCATGCCTCGAAAGCGCCTTTTGTTGCTGATGTGCGGAACTTGTGCGCTCACAATCGTGACGTCAAAAATTCATACCGCCATACATATTTTCAGCGGTGCGCTTACCTTGCTGATAACTTTGATGGCGCTTTTGAAATTAGAGCGATCGTCGTTGATGACGATTCGTCAGTCGACGAAAAAGGAGATGTGATTTTTTGGTTCGTGAGGGTTGTTCTGTCTATTTATGAAGTCTTACCGTACAAACAAGACTACTTTCGCGGTCGTTCGATTCTCTCCCGACCTTTTTTTCTACGTAGCTACTTTGTCTTTCTTCTATGAATTGCTAGAGCTAGCTAGTAGTCTCTGTTCGTGAGCGTCTCCTCATCCCCCTCGAAGTCCTCTGCGCTAAGCTGGTAGAAGTTGCTGCCTGATGTCGCCTGCGCCTGCCTAGCAGCGCCTTCAATAGTATCTTGCATGATCACTCCTTTGGTCTCTGCCAAAAAAGTCGTTGCAAAGCACGCTGCTGCTGAAGCCCCACCGAACACGATGAACGGAAGCGAAGGGCTCACCGTTTGAAGGAGAATTATTTGCGGCGCGATGATGCCTCCGAGCCTCGCGACAAGAGAGCAAGTCCCCAAGGCTGCACTTCTCACGACAGTGGGGAAAAGCTCTGTGGTATACAGAAAAATCATGTTGAAGGACGCTGCGATTCCGAACCGGCCAACCAACGCAACAGCAATCTGTGCGCCCCCCGTCGAAAACCCGCTCACAAGACACCCAAAGCCGGCGACGGTCAGTAGGAACATCAGCGTGTGCTTCCTCCCCACCTTCTCTACCGAAACCTGGGCGAAAGCGTATGAGACCATTTCGACGAGAGCTGAAAGAATATTGTTGAGATAGATCGACCCGCCGAGCGAGCCAACATTCAGCGACAACCCATAATACACTGCGCTGTTCACGAAGAAGACAAAGGCCATGGCAAAAAGACGTATGCGAAGTGCGGGGTAAGGAAGTACCGCCGCGATGCTCATTGAGCTCGCTGAAGATGTTGTAGGCCTCTTGAGACGGGGTAAGCCTTGCAAAGGTATATCTTGTCCGTTTCCCTTGGCGAGGGCTGTAAGGACCTCGAGAGCTTTGTCCGATTTTCCAGCAATCAGTAGCCACTTCGGTGATTCTTTCAGAAGCGGCGCGCTGACGACGCAGTATAATGCCACCGAGACGACAACAAAGATCGTATACGCGCGCCACTCCGTGATACCCATGGCGACGCATGACATCAGGACAATGCCCGACGCCCACCAGTACTGAGTGGCGATACCCAAACGAGAGCGCCACTTAGCACCGAGGGGTTCTATGCTGAGAACGAACGATGCCACGCCGACGCCACCACAACCAAAGCCGATGATACTCTTGCTCCAAAAGTACGGCCAGAAACTGGATACAGCAGCACTTATCACCGATCCTAACCCCCCGATCACGAGTGATAGGTACATAGCAGGTTTACGTCCTCGAAGATCTGCTAGCTGTCCTATCAACCCCGCTCCAAAAAAGAAGCCCGCGAAGAACATCGAGTCAGCTGACGAGACTTTCCAAGCATCACCACAGACGAGATTCCACTCCGACCGGATGGAGGCCGACTTGGAGACCCACTCCCAATCTTTGTCGTTCAGGCTACAAAAAGCACGATCCTCACATCCATCAGGGGCAACACAGCGCCATGCGGGGTCTCTTTCAGTAAACACAGACATTAAGGTCATGAACACGGCGGGCACCCAAGCCACGGACGACAACACAAAGTGCCTCACTTGCGCTTTGCCTATCTCTCCGACGTGCAGGGAGATCATCTCCTCCACCGTCAATCCATCGTCCCGCGAAGGCTGGGGAGAATCATCGTCGTCGAAATGATGCATTCTGGTACCAGACGACGATGGTGTCATCATATCCAGCACCGTGGCCTCAGCACGGTTGCGCCCCCCGACTCTGCGCAACGAAGAAGGCTCTTAGATTCAGAGGGTGAGCTCGTTTTTTTTCACGCGTTTGACTTGTTTGATTTTTTTTGGAGTTCGCCGCGCACGCGTTTCCGGTTCGCGGATTACAATCGGCATTTTTGACGTGACGAGGTGCCGGACTAGCCGGCAGTCTTTCGGACACACGCCTCTCGAGGACACCAATCATGTCGACGATCCCTGTCTTCGGCAATATAAAGGACGTGTACGGTCCGGAGACTAGC